>Ga0351960_1024_pt1 | contig 34186 bp, 23 predicted proteins | sample TotcelT113001M14_FD_205808 | JGI IMG/M metagenome (GOLD analysis project Ga0351960, IMG submission 205808) | Enriched cells from coal bed in the Powder River Basin, Montana, United States - Total cells T11 rep3 HSBNCT.T11.300.1.M14 ... | reverse complement strand
GCATATACTCGATACCTTCCTGGTCATATGATACGTTGTTTAGGTTTGTTGGTTTTTTTATCGTCTCCATGATACTCTTTCCTTTTAAAAGAAAAGTTTCTACACTAATTTTCTATACGTGCTTCATTGTGCTCTTACTATATAGTGCTTTAGTTATACTTGAACATCTGCTTGGTTTTTCAAAGTGGTTAGCACTTTATTTATCGGGCTTCTTTATTTTATTGCTTATAGTGTTTGTTTCGATTGAAATAATAGCAGAGAAAACGATTGGAAGAAAAAAATCTAAACTCAACTTAAATCAATAAACTTTTTTACTTCTAAACCTTCATCCATAAAGCCTTTATCTCAAAAGCTGGGATGGAACTAGTGTCAAATTTCACAAATTAAGCACTAGAGTTTAGTGGAGTCTAAGAAAACGTCCGCACCTCCATCGGGCATATCATGGAAATTAAGGTTAGGTTAGGATTTTAAAAAAGCGGGGTTATTAACCCCGCTTTTTTTATTAAGGTAAGGATTAGATAGAGGTATTAATTATACCCAACCTCTGAGCTTGCATGCTTTGGCAACTCGCTGTATGGAGATCATATAGGCTGCATCGCGCATATAGACTTTCTTTTCTCTGGCCATAGCAGATACTTGCAGAAATGCATCCGTCATTTTGGTGTCGAGTTTGGAGAGTGCTTCATCTTTGGTCCAGAAATAGTTCATGTTGCATTGGACTTGCTCAAAGTAACTACAGGTAACGCCACCGGCATTTGCCAAAAAGTCTGGAATGAGGAAAATGCCTTTTTGTTTGAGGATTTCGTCAGCTTCGGGAGTCGTAGGGCCATTAGCGCCTTCGCCCATTAAAATAACTTTTTTGGAAATTTTAGGAGCGGTATTTGCATTGACTTGATTTTCAAGGGCGCAGGGAAGAAGAATGTCGACTTCCTGTTCGATCCATGCATCACCACCAAGAATTTCATAACCCAGACCCTTGGCTTTGGCTTTGTCAATTCCGCCATAACGGTTGGTAATGGTTAAAAGCTCATCAACATTAACGCCAGAAGCTTTGCGGAAAGTGTAGGAGGCTTGATCGTCTTGATCCCAGCAGGATACTGCAACGATAGTTCCACCATATTCAGTGTACAGCTTGCCAGCATATTGAGCTACATTACCAAAACCTTGAATGGATGCAGTTGTTTTTTTAATATCAATGCCCATTTCACGCAAAGCTTCGCGCACGGTGTAGATTAATCCATATCCTGTAGCTTCGGTTCTGCCCAGAGATCCCCCACTGCCAACCGGCTTGCCAGTGATGACGCCAGGGAATTTGCCATTATGGATGGTTTCATATTCATCCATCATCCAGAGCATATGTTGGGGACTAGTCATGACATCAGGAGCAGGCACATCCTGCAAAGGACCAATATTTCTTGAAATCTGACGTATCCATCCGCGGCAAATGCCTTCTTGTTCTCTTTCGGAAAGGTGATGAGGATCACAAATGACTCCACCTTTGCCTCCGCCCAGGGGAATATCGACCACGGCACATTTCCAGGTCATCCATGTGGCCAGGGCTTTGACGGTATCTGCGGTTTCGTGGGGATGAAAGCGGATGCCACCTTTGCAAGGCCCGCGAGAATCATTGTGTTGTACGCGGAAACCCTGAAGTACTTGAACTGTTCCATCGTCCATTTTTACAGGTATCTGAAAATGATATTCTCGCAAGGGATTGCGAAGCAAAGTACGCGTGCTTTCGTCTAAGCCCAATTTCTCGGCGACACTGTCAAACTGCTGCTGTGCCATCTGAAAAGGGTTAAATGCTTTATCGGCCATGAAAACTATCCTCCTAAAAATACTTTATTATTGGTATATTTTCCGTATACCAAAGGTAGTTTAATATAAAAGAATTGCTTGTCAAAAAAGGCTATAAAACCTAATTCAAAAAGGATGAAGGTTCAATGTAAAAACTCCATGTTGGAATAGTAGCTTGAAATTATTGGAAAAAAAGAAGCTCTTTATATAATGGAAAGTGTGATTGCCTTTTTTCTATTCTTTGGAGGTTTTATGGATAAAAAAAGAGCTGGCAAAACGATAAGGAAGATCATCCGAAACTATTCTGATACTTTTCATGAGTTGGCATAAACTTTCCCCCCCTGTCACATAGGGGTTTTTGTTTTTTTACCACCATTTTTTCAAAAAAGAAGGAGTAATAATGAAACAATGCTGTGAATGTTCAAACATGCATGAACAAAGAGCTGACAAAATTCCAAGCGATTTTAGCCTTTTATACCCAATTTTAGATAAATACAAAAAAAAGGCAGGAAGCTTGATATCAATTTTACAAAAAGCTCAGGAAATATATGGTTTTTTACCTTTGGACGTGATGGACAAAATAGCTGAAGAAACAGGCATTAAAGCACCGGTCATTTATGGAGTTGCCACTTTTTACACTCAGTTCAGACTAAACCCTATAGGAAAATACTTAATCATGCTATGCAAAGGTACTGCCTGTCATGTCAATGGTGCAGGAGAAATCGAAGAAGCTGTTTGTGATGAACTGAAGATTGTCGACGGTGAAACCACACAGGACAAACTCTTTACTTTAAACAATGTTGCGTGTCTCGGTTGCTGCAGTCTCTCCCCCGTAATGATGATTAACGGAGAAACTCATGCCAAGCTGACTCCCGATAAAGCCAGAAAAATTCTTAGAGATATTCGCAAAAATGATTTTGTTGAAAACGGGGAGGGCTCATCATGAAAATAGTAGTAGGGCAAGGAAGCTGCGGAATAGCAGCAGGCGCAAACAAAGTGAATGAGGCTTTAAATAGTGAGTTGGCTCAACGAAACTGCTCTAATCATATAGAGACTACTGGATGTTGTGGCACTTGCTATCTTGAACCTATTGTTGATGTGTACGATGACCTTGGAAATAAAACAACTTTTGTTCAGGTTCAGGCTCAATGGGCTAAAGATATTGTAGATTTTGCTTTACTTGGAAAAGAGCCGGAAACTGCTTTAAAGATGGCAGAAGAAGATCACGCAGCCCAAAGAAAGCAAAAGAAAGTTGCGCTTCGAAATGCTGGCATAATTAATCCTGAAAATATCAACGATTATCTGGTACGGGAAGGGTATGAGGCAATAAAAAAATGTCTTGCTCAGATGACTCCGCTTCAAGTCATTGAAGAAATAAAAATCTCTGGACTTCGCGGTCGAGGAGGAGCCGGCTTTCCTACCTGGTTCAAGTGGAATGCAGCTTATCAACAGAAAGATAAGCCAAAATACATCGTATGTAATGGCGATGAAGGAGATCCAGGAGCCTTTATGGATCGCAGCATTTTGGAAGGGGACCCACACAGTGTAATCGAAGGAATGATGATTGGTGGATATGCCATAGGCGCAAACGAAGGTATTCTATATGTTCGTGCTGAATATCCGCTGGCTATCAAGCGACTGGAGATAGCAATCGAACAGGCTCGTTCCAAGGGCTTACTGGGGAAGAATATTTTTGGCAGTGGTTTTGACTTCGATGTTTGGATCAAAGCAGGCGCTGGGGCTTTTGTTTGTGGTGAAGAGACTGCATTGATTGCTTCCCTGGAGGGACAACGAGGTATGCCTCGCTTAAAACCTCCCTTCCCTGCTCAGAAAGGCTATTGGAACAAACCAACGAATATAAACAATGTGGAGACCTTTGCCAATATTCCATGGATATACCTGAATGGTGGAGCTGCGTTTGCTGCGATGGGTACTCCAAAAAGCAAGGGCACCAAAGTCTTTGCACTAGCTGGTAAAATAAAAAAAGGTGGTTTAGTTGAAATTCCAATGGGTCTCACCCTCAGAGAAGTCATCTTTGATATCGGAGGAGGGATCCTGGACGATAAAAAAGCTAAAGCAGTGCAAATGGGAGGGCCTTCGGGTGGTTGCATTCCAGAGGCCTTGTTTGATACTCCAGTGGATTATGAATCCATTACCGAAACTGGAGCTATTATGGGATCAGGCGGAATGGTAGTGATGGATGAATCTACCTGCATGGTTGGAATGGCCAAGTTCTTTCTTGATTTTACTCGAAAAGAGTCTTGCGGGAAATGCATTCAATGTCGAATAGGTACTAAGCGAATGCTTGAAATCCTTACACGAATTACCGAAGGAGAAGGCAAAGAAGGCGATATTGAGCTCCTTGAAGAGCTTTCCAAGCGAGTCATGGATGGCTCTCTTTGCGCTTTGGGAGGTACTGCGCCCAACCCAGTCCTGACTACTCTGAAATATTTCAGACATGAATATGAAGCTCATATTAGGGATAAAAAATGTCCTGCTCATAGTTGTAAAAATCTCCTGACCTATGAAATTCTTGAAGATAAATGTACCGGTTGTACCGTTTGTGCAATCAACTGTCCAACCAAAGCCATTGCAGGTGAACGTAAACAACTTCATGTTATCCATCAGGAACTCTGCATCAAATGTGGAAAATGCAAATCAGTCTGTCGTTTTCAAGCAGTCGAGGCATTATAGGAGGTATGAATAGAATGAAACAATATAATATCAATATCAATGGACGAGAATGTGTTGCATATCCTGGTCAGACTATACTTGAAGTAGCTCAGGCGAATCACATAGAAATACCTACGCTGTGCCACGACCAACGAATTCAGACTTATGGTGCCTGTGGGCTTTGCGTCGTTGAAATGGAAGGCAGTCCCAAGCTTCTCCGCGCCTGTGCTACCGAAGTGATGCCCAATATGATCATTACTACGGAGTCTGAACGAATTCGATCCTCCCGCACCATAGCTCTTGAGCTTTTACTTTCGGATCATACGGGCGATTGTCGCCCTCCTTGCGTGTTGAAGTGTCCTGGTTTGACTGATTGCCAGGGCTATGTGGGCTTGATTGCCAACGGAGAATTCAAAGAAGCCTTAAAGCTTATCAAGGAACAGCTCCCCCTTCCAGCCAGTATAGGCAGAGTATGTCCTCATCCCTGCGAGGAAGCTTGTCGAAGAGAGCTAAAGGATGAGCCTATTTCGATTGCATGGCACAAGCGTTTTGTTGCAGATCTTGATTTGGCTGACCCCTTTATTCCCGAGATCAAGCCACCCTCTGGTAAAAAAGTAGGCATTGTGGGAGGAGGTCCAGGAGGTCTCACTGCTGCATATTATCTAGCCCAGGAAGGCCATGCAGTAACGATCTTTGATATGATGCCCGAAATGGGAGGCATGCTCAAGTATGGCATTCCCCAATATCGACTGCCCAAAGAAGTGCTCAACCAGGAAATTGATATCATTCAAAAAATGGGCGTTATCATGAAAAACAATGTACGCATTGGAAGAGACACCAACTTAGAGCATCTACGCTCTGTTTTCGATGCAGTCTATTTGTCACCAGGCTGTTGGGAAAGTATTGCACTTGGCTGCCCTGGAGAAGATCTTGAAGGAGTCTTTGGGGGTATTGATTTTCTCGCCAATGTCGTGCAAAACAAGCCCATGAAGACTGGAAAGCGAATTGCAGTGATAGGTGGGGGCAATACTGCGATGGATGCTTGTCGCACTGCGATACGTTTAGGGGCAGAAAAAGTTTACAATCTCTATCGACGCACCCGTGATGAAATGCCTGCAGAAAAAATTGAAATCGTTGAAAGCGAAGAAGAAGGCGTCGATTTTCGTTTTCTGGTTGCTCCTATCGAAGTGCTTGGCCATGATGGAAAAGTCTCGGGAATTCGTCTTCAGAAAATGAAATTGGGGGAGCCTGATGCTAGTGGACGAAGGCGACCAATGCCCATTGAAGGCGGGGAGGAGATATTAGAACTTGATTCTGTCATTGTGGCTATTGGTCAAAACGTCAACATTGAGGGTTTTGAAGAATTTGAACGAACCAGGTGGAATACCATAGTTTCTGACACCCGCTTTTTTTCCACCAGCATTACGGGTATTTTTGCAGGAGGCGATGCGATCAATGACAACAACAAGATAGCCATTCAGGCCATTGGAGACGCAAAAATTGCATCAAAAGCCATTCATAGCTATTTGCAGGGGCTAAGCATACCTTACGAAAAACCTTATTTAGTTACCCGAGATGACGTCACAGAAGATGAGTTTACGCATCGACCTATTGCTAATCGACCCCACATGCAGCATCTTTCTCCTGAAGTACGCAGAGGCAATTTTGATGAAATTGTAGCTGGCTATTCTGCCCAGGAAGCTGTCGAAGATGCTAAGCGCTGTCTCGAATGTGGATGTCACGACTATTTTGAATGCAAGCTGATCGATTACTCAAAAGATTATCATGTGCATCCAGAGCGACTGATGGGAGAGTTGCATCGACGAAAAACTCCCAACACTCACCCCTTTATTGACCGCAATCCCGACAAATGTATTCTTTGCGGACTTTGCGTAAGAATATGCAGTGAAGTGATGGGTGTGACTGCTTTGGGGCTTGTGGATCGTGGTTTTGATACCATTGTTAAGCCAGCCATGGACAAGCCTTTGGAAGAAACCGATTGCATATCCTGTGGTCAGTGCGTATCCGTTTGCCCTACTGGAGCTTTGCAGGAAAAGTTGCAAATGGAGAAATCCGTTCCAGTAGAAACAGTAAGCACAAACACCTTGTGTTCTTTTTGCAGTGTCGGTTGCCACATTGATCTTCAAACTCGGGGCAATATGATTGTTCGCGCATTGCCAGACAAGTATAGCCCAGTTGATAACGGCTTACTATGCGTCAAAGGGCGCTTTGCTTATTCATTTCTACACGCAAAAGACCGAGCACTTGAGCCTATGATCAGGAAAAACGGTCAGCTTGAAGCAGTAGGATGGTCTGAAGCTCTGCAATATGTAGCTAAAAAGGTTCAAGGATTGGCTTTGCAACATGGTTATGATAGTACAGCTCTGGCTATTGGTGCCTCCTTAACTACCCACGAAATATACCTTGCGCATCAGTTGGGACGAGATGTTTTCCGTACCCCCTGGATAAGCAGTTTTGGAATGCCGGAAGCAGGTATTTCTGAGGTATTTGGTATCGATGCCTCTCCGAATACTCTGGATGAACTTTCCAGTACTGAGGTAATTTTACTCATTGGATCTGATACCTACCAGTATCATACGATTGCTGCTATTAAGATAAAGGAAGCTGTCGAAGCTGGCGCCAAGCTGATTACCATCAATCCCAGCAAGACTAAATTGGATGAGTGGGCTTGCTTGAAAGTGCAGTCTGATCAGCAAGTAAGTTTTCTAAAAGAAATTGCCTCAGTGCTTGTTTCTATGAGTGCTCAAGCATCGAATGCTCATGGTTGGGAGCAGCTAAAGAAAGATCTGAGCAATATTCAAGCCAGCGATCTTGCCAGGCAGATTGCTGAATTATACGGAAAAGCAAAAAGCGCTATGATCGTATTTGATCAAGATCACGTGAGTCCTGCTGGAGCTAAAATGATCGCTAATCTTGCGCTGATGTCCGGACATATTGGCAAACCACGACGGGGCGTTATCCAGCTCAAAGCACAAAATAATAGTCAGGCGCTTCCTCTGATAGGCATCACCGCACAAACTCAACAGATCTTAAATGCCATTGATGAGGGAACAGTTAAATCCTTGTTGGTATTTGGTGAAAACTACCCCGATCCTCGCTTGAAAAAATTGAGCTTTTTAATAGTGATGGATAGTCATCTTACTGAAACTGCCCAAATGGCTGATGTTTTTCTTCCTATGGCAAGCTTTGCTGAATCGCGGGGCACCTACATCAGTACTGACCGACGTTTTCAGCCCCTTTGGCAAGCACTTCCTCCAGCCTCAGGTATGGAGAATTGGCAAATCATTCAGGAGCTTGCTCTTAAATTGAAAGCTTATCCCAAAGCCAGGAGTTTCGAAGAAATTTGCTTTGAAATGGAACAAAAAGTACCAGGATTTTTCGGACTCACTCCTACGTCGACTCCAAGTACCTTCTGGCCTGCTGGAAAAAGTCCGGTGCTCCATACTCATGGTTTTGCCTTTGAAGATGGAAAAGCACACATGGTTCTGGTAGAGGATGGACCATTATTTTTATCGCAGACTCAAACACATTATAATACACAAAAGCTTCAGGAATATCTTGAGCAAAAAGGCTTAAAATCTTCTTGAACGCATGAGATTTTTCTGTTGTCTCATGCCTGTTTTTTACAGGGAGCGGTTAGTCGCTCCCTGTTTTTTTTGTTTGTTTATTCTTCAGTGCTACAATATTAGCAATTTGAGCTGAGGAGTATAGATGCCAGATCACGTTGTGTTGCATTTGTCTGATTTGTATTTTCACTCGGATGAGCATGAACTTCATAATACCAAGCACGCATTATTTGATAAATTAATTGTCAAGATAAAAGAGCTTGGTTCATTTTGGAAACCAACAGTCCTTGTTGTTTCAGGCGATATCGCTTATTACGGAACACATAATGATTATGATATAGCTTATGAATGGTTTATTGAGGCTCTAGAAGAATTAAAAATCCCTCCTCATTGCCTTGTTTTAGCTCCAGGCAATCACGACTTAAATTATTCACACCCTCTATACAATGGAATGTTAACCATCTCTAAAGAGGAGCAGCCTCAGTTAATGTCAGATAAATTGCTTACTATGGAGCAACTGGATCTAATTTCAACTCCTTTTTCAGATTTTGAAGAGTTTTGCTGGCGCTTAGGCATGGAACCCTATAAATTGGGAACTAAAAATTCTTTTTTGTGTGGAGTCAAGATTATCGATCATCTACAATTTCTGATATTCAATACTGCCTGGCATTACAATACGCAAGGCAACGTGAATGCTAGCAACTTAGGAAAACTTTTTATGGGTCTATCTTTTTGGGATACCATCCTGGCACAAAATATTAACCCTTCCAGCGAACTAAGAAATATGGCTGTTTGGCATCATCCACCTGAATATTTACATGCTTCTGAGCTTCAAGAAAGTGGAGATAGAAGAGCTTTGTTTATGGAAATCGCAAAATATGCAGACCTGATATTAAACGGACATGCTCATGTTGGACCTAAGCAGTCAAACAATACACTACGAACACTCCCCCTATTTGTTTCAGGATCAGATCAGGATTCTTCACAATGCAACAATTTTGCAAATTTGTATCGTTTACCCTTCACTGAAGATCAGGCGAGGACTATCTATCTATTTTCTGCCTTCTCGGAAGACACCTGGGAAGAAGGAAGCTATCCAAACGAAGTCTTATCACTTAAAACAAAGAAAAGTCACCTGCGACAACTCAGCGAAGCATGTCTGCAGAACTTTACTTCTCAAGGCGGAAGATTCGAACACCTTAAAATCGATTTGTCCTTACTTCCAAGCTTAAAAAAAATTAAAGAACCTTTTTATGATGATTTTGGAAATCTTCAGACCGATCCTTTATTCCACACTAATGCTGATTTTGAATCATCAAACCTCATAGAAACAGTTGAAAATTTGTGGAAGGAAGATTGCAGGCATTTTTCACTGACTGGAGAAGGAGGTATTGGCAAAACTTGCTCATTGCTTTATTTATGGAAAGAATTCCTTCAAGATCCAGGAAAACCAATACCCATTTATATTCCTTTAAATGAATACAATTATTTTGAACAAAATTCTCCATCAATACCAGAATACCTTATATCAAAAATTAAAGAATACTATTTAAATTTGGATCCCCAGAGCAATTTAAGCAATGAAGATATAAAACAAGTATTTTTTGATTCAAAACCTTTTAAATCTCAGAATAATCGTATTAAGTTCTTATTTTTGCTCGACTCTTATTATGAGATCTCAAAAGAAAGAAAAGAGCTTTTACAAGAGATTAGTATTTTTTCTCAAAGTCTCGATTCAGTGCAATTTATTGTGGCATGTCGATATGACTTCCGGAAAGAAGACGGTCATTTTTCCGAATGGCATGGTTTTACGCTCAATCCTCTTGATGAAGCCATAATTCGTCAGCACATCAAAGCAAAAGAAGTAACAATTAGTCCTATGCGTAAAGCTAAACAAGAAAACTTACTTTCAGTTTTAAAAACTCCCATGAATTTGACCATCTATTCTAATTCATACTGGCTTATGAAAGAATATCCCTCAGCAAATTACAAAAGACAAATCCTCAGCAAGGGTGAGCTGTATTGGAATTTTTTTGAAGCCCTATATCAGCTCTTGCAAAGTGAGTATCCTGTAAAAAACAAGGGTATTTTACCTTATCGTTTTACTATGCACCATTTGCTTCCCGCTCTTGCCCATGAAATGCAACAAAGAGGAAGCTGCCAGGTCTCAGAAGATCTTATGATAAGATTAATTTCCAAGTTAACTACTGAATTTCAAAACAAAATACAAGACCATTGGTGTCAATGTTTCAATTGTTTCTCTCAGGATGAGTGGTCAAAAACACCAAACCTTACTGTCAGTCAAGATGAAATTCATCAAAGTCTTATCGATCTTGTAGAAAAGGATATGGTCATTTTTCAAAGGTATTCCTTATCAAACAAATTGTGGCTTTATGGGTTTTCACATGAAAACTTTCGAGATGCTTTTGCTGCGATGCATATATTAAATGAATGTCATTTCTGCAATGTGCAAAAAAAAGGTCCGTCTGCAATTTTAAATAAAAGCTTGAATCACTCAATTATGAGTTTTATTGGTGAAATGGACGGCATTCATAATACAAAGCCTTTTACTGACAAGAAACTGAAATGGAAGTGCAAGACGCTTGGACGTTCAATTATTTGGAAGCAGCTCGAAGCGTGTAAAGAAAAGTTTGACGGAAGCACAGCTAAAAAAGTTTATCAGCTTATTGAAACTATATTTTGCAGTCGAAAAGAATTGAGTGGTCTTGATTTGTCCTCTTTAGATTTATCTCAAGTCAAACTTAAGAGTAAAATTTGCTCCAGAAGTCAGGAATTTGTCACTCAATTCGATCATTCCATCCTTAGAGAAAACATGGTTTTGTCCTATGGACATATCAGCTCAGTCCGCAGTGTTGCCTTTTCTCCTGACGGCAAAACCTGTCTTTCTGGATCTGGTGATCGCTCCCTCAAGTTGTGGGATATTCAAACTGGCGCCTGCATTCGAACCTTTATTGGCCATGATCATTTTATCCGCAGTATTGCCTTTTCTCCTGACGGTAAAACCTGTTTATCAGGATCATGGGACAATACCTTGAAACTCTGGGACACTAATTCAGGTGATTGTATTCTTACGTTTACAGGACACCAGTACTTTGTTCGGTCGGTAGCTTTTTCTCCTGATGGCAAAACTTGTATTTCTGGTTCATGGGATCAAAGCATAAAGCTTTGGGATACCCTCAGTGGGATCTGTATACGCACTTTTTTAGGGCACGAACACTTTGTTCGCTGTGTTGCTTTTACTCCCGATGGAAAAACTATCATTTCAAGCTCATGGGATAATGTTTTAAAGTTATGGGATGTAGCAAGCAGTGAATGTATAAGTACCATTAGCACCAATGAACATTCCTTTGGTAGTATTGCTGTTTCTCCCGATGGAAAGACCTGCCTATGTGGATCCGAAGATAAAACTTTTTTTCTTTGGGATATCCATAAAGGGCTTTGTCTTGGTTCTTTTCGGGGACATGCCAGCTCTGTTCGATCCGTAGTTTTTTCTCCAGATGGTCGCAGGTGTCTCTCAGGTTCAGCTGATCGAACTTTAAAGCTTTGGGATGTTTCGAGCATGACCTGTATTACCACCTTGATCGGCCATAATCATTCAGTAGAAAGCGTAGCTATTTCTCCTGATCAAACTCAGTGCATATCAGGATCTGTCGATCGATCCCTACGTTTGTGGGATCTTCCTGCTGGCAATTGTCTGCGCACCTTTACCGGTTTTGATCATACAGTACGGGCCGTATCCATATCCCAGGATAGTCAATTTTGCTTATCTGGAGCTGATGATAAAAGCATAAAACTATGGGATACCAAGAGCGGAAAGTGCATACAAACTTTTTTAGGCCATGATGATTCGGTGAGTTCTGTCGCCTTTCATCCTCTCGCTAACGAAGTATTGAGTGCATCCTGGGATTATTCTCTTAAGCTTTGGGATCTTAACTCTGGAATATGTTTAAAAACTATCCTCGGACATAACAATTCGGTTTTATGCTGCGCCTTTTCTCCCGACGGCAAAACCTGTTTATCAGGATCCTGGGACAATACCATCAAGTGGTGGGATCTTGAAACAGCGACTTGTAATCGCACTTATAAGGGTCATACCAGTTCAGTCCATGCTATTGCCTTTTCTCCCGACGGTAAAACCTGTTTATCAGGATCCTGGGACAATACCATGAAGTGGTGGTATCTTGAAAGTTCTTTGTGCTTGCGCACCTTTTCAGGACATTTCTTTTTTGTCAGGTCGGTTGCTTTCTCCCCTGACGGCAAAACCTGTCTTTCAGGATCGGAAGACAATACGCTCAAGTTATGGGATCTTCACACTGGAGAGTGTTTGCGCACTTTTTTAGGACACAGCTATCATGTCAGGTCGGTTGTCTTTTCCCCTGACGGTAAAACCTGTCTTTCAGGATCTGGCGACAATACCATAAAACTTTGGGATATTCAAAGCGGGAGCTGTTTAATGACCTTGGAAGATCATAAGCATTCTGTCAGATCGGTTGTTTTCTCCCCCGACGGCAAAACCTGTCTTTCAGGATCAAAGGATAGAACTATTAAACTTTGGGATCTGTCTTCGGGTAAGGTATTGTGGTCTGGCATTAACATCACAGGATTGTATATGCATAATTGCTCACTTAAAGACTTGCATCCTGATAGCCTTTTTTCTGAAAAATCGATTTCATTGCTAAAACTTTACAAGATCAAATTGGATTAAGCTAATCAGAAAAACTAGTCTTATAAGCTTAGTTTTTTATTAATTCATACTATACTACGGACATGCAAAACAATAAACGTTTAGGTATTTTGATAGTATTGCTTTTTATTGCAGTTTTGTGCACCTTACACATCATCAGAAACCTAAACAACATCTCCTCAGATTATGAAAAGTATCCCAAGCTTACTTCATCGAGATATATAGATCTTATTAAATTTGAGGAGCACAACTTTACACTACTTGTACCTTCTACAACCAGCATAAGTGACAAGTTCCCAAATTCGTCCTTTATTGAACCTACGTGGATGCAAGGCGCCACTGCAACTGGTGAGCCTGTTGCATCTCTTAGCGTTTATCATTTCAAGCTGGCAAAAGCTTATCCTTCTGAATGGAGAGTGGAGCTTCGAATTAGCATTACAACTGACCCGTTTGCCCTGGAAAATATTGAAAAAAAGAGTATTTATACTAATCAATTACCCGAAATAAAGCTAATTCACGAGGTTCCTTTCTATATTTTTCCCATTCAGGACGCTGGAATGATGAAAGCTATTTCGGGTTACAGTTATCGCACTATCTATGATGGAAAAGCTTATGTCCTTGAAGTATTAAGCTATGGGAGCACCTACAAGGATGAAAACTATGTTGATTTGCTCAATGATGATCAAATCAACAAACACATACAAACTGCTTTGGAAATTATTGACAGTTTTACGTTTATTAACACAAAAAACACTGAATAATTTTTTATTCTACTTCAAATCTTGCATTTTTTTTCATTGTAATAAAATATAGACAAGAGAGGGCAGATTGTTATTCCATCTCTTTGCATAGGAGGGGTTTCTATCGTCCGCAATCGTCGTTTTAATTGAACTACGTTCCTCATTATTTTCCAGAGATTCTTCCTTTGTTAAGTATTTATTGCTTGCTATCTATTAATTACTATTCAAGGAGGGAAGAAGTGCACTTTAAAAAGACCCGTCGTGTGCTAGTGATATTTGTTGCTTTATTCTTCCTGTTTTCCATTAAGCTTCCAAATACCAGCTCTTTTTTTGCCCAGCTAAAGCCTGTGGACATCGTTGTGGTAGAACAGCCACCTACAGGCAAGGATAAAGCTGGCAACCCCTATGACAGAGACTTGGATAAGAATGGCAAAACAGCTACGGAAGATGCGTATGAAAATTACAACACCAAAAAAGAGTCATTAGGCATTGAACATGTGCTGAGAGCTAGTAGCGTAAAAAACATGGTAGATGCTATTTTAGGAGCACTTAAGGAGGATGAATGCATTGGTACCCTTAAAATTGTAGGTCATGGATGTCCTGGCAATATTTCAGTTGGTTGTGGGCTTTCCTCTGATAAGGATAAAGAGATTAATTGTGCTAATGAAAAAGAGTGGAAAGAGGAAATGAAGCGACTAAAAGATAAGTTCTGTCCTGGGGCCTCGGTTTATCTGAAGGGCTGTAATGTAGGTGCTTGTGACGATGGAGCGAAAAAACTACAGGAGTTGGCTGATTTATTAGGAGTACCCGTAGAAGCCCCAACTGGCCTTACCTATCCTGACTGCTCTTCAGAAAAAGGATCAGAAACTCAACGAGCTGAACCTGCAAAAAAAGGAGAAAAAAAAGATCCCCCCAAGTGTATTTTGTCTCCAGCAGATCAAAAAAAGATGGAAGCTGGAGATTCTTTTGGAGGAATCTTGCCTTTTAATCCCACCATGTTAAAAGGGCTCGAAATTATTCCTATTGGACTGGAAATACCTCCAATAGACAAGCCAGAAACAATGCTGGATATACGTCCTGGTGAAGAGCTTTTTGATCAATTTTTAAAGGCAATTCACTATGATCAACCAATTAAACATGAACAAGACTTGTTGTCCAATTTCAACGCAGAGATGGTTTTGCATTTTGAAGACGGAACTTCACAAAAAGGAATGTTTCATACTGATTTTGATTATTTTGAGTTTCCTTACCAAGCAGATGATGACTCCAACTATATATCGCTAAATTATCCCTCTTCAGACTACGATTTTGAAAGAAAACTCAAACAACTTTGTCGCGATAAAATGGAACGCTTCCAACCTGGATTTGGAATTACTCTAAGTGCCGAGGATGAATGCGGATATATCCAGTTGAGATGGAATCGCGTACCAGGAGCAGAACGTTATTACGTTTACCGAGGCCCTGGTCCCGGAATGGAATACCCTATGCCTTTGACAGATTTTGCAATTACTGAAAACAGCTATCAGGATCGCAATGATCTTGTGGTCGGAATGGTCTATTGTTATTATGTTCGGGCTGTGAACGCTGAATCCAAAGAATTTGCTCAATCGAACGAAGTTTGCGTTGTGATGACTTGTGCAGAAGAAATTCCTCCTATAAACGAAGAGGATTGCCGGATGACTTTGAAATACCAGGTGGATAATAAGTTTTACTGGAAAAACGATATGCAAAAAGGCCCCATGGATGCAGCACCCATCTTACGTGAACAGCGAGTGAATCTCATGGCGCGATATCTGGCAGAGGAAATAGGAGCTACAGTACAATGGGTGCCCGATACTCGTACGGTCATCATCATTCGTCCGGATGGAGTGGAAATCCGAATGCAGATAGGCAACCCCATGGCTACGGTCGGGGGTGTAGCTGTACCCATTGATCCCAACAATTCTTCAGTAGTGCCTTTTATCGAACATAATCGCACCTATACCGGTTTGCGCTTTATTGCCTTCAATCTTGGAGCTACGGGTCCTGATCAGATTATATGGAGGGCAGAGACCAAAATAGCGGAGTTAATTTTCCATGACCCTCATTGTCAATGGCTTTGCGGAAGCATCCGTCGAATTCCTTCAACTCCTGGTACCGCCAACTATGAAGAATTTGGATTTTTCTCTGCAGGGCAGGATGCACCCGATGTTCCTATTAGAATACCCAGAGAGCTCAGAGACAGCATTCACCACCTCACGGTGGCAGAATATGCACAAAAGTTTCCCAATCAGAATCATTGGTGCGCTGAATTACGCTTGGGAGAAAACCAGAGAGTTCTTGCCTGGAGAGCTTTAGCAGGAAAATATCCTGATTGTTGCGGAGAAAAAACAAAAGGACGATTACGGATTTATTTGCCTCAGGGAGCTCAAAAAGATACAGTTCTCAATATTTTTTCAGTGAATGGTGAGTCAGTAAAACGAGCCAACGAAGATTGGTGGGTCGAAAGCTTTTTCGATATTGCTTGCGAGTTGCCTTGTCCGGGAAAATACAAAGTAGTACCTGTAAGCCCCCATGGAAGTTTTATGCCAGAATCCCAGGAAGTAGATATAAAATGCTGCCCTGCGATGAATGAAGTGGAGTTTGACTTCAAGCCAAATTAATAGGAAGATGCAAGGCTTTTAATAGGGCTTTCCTAGCGAAGAATTGACTTTATAGAGACAATTTGTGCTTTGTTGCTACACTATCTTTTTGCGATATGGCTATGACATCTTACGATAGACTGTCGAAAAAACCTACCAACAATACACTGAAGCTAATCGTTTTTCTTGAAATGGAGCTATGCCAAGCCATCAAACAATCAAAAAAAATATTGGGATCAACAAATTGAACTTATTTTTATTGCTGTGGGTGCACTTACTTGCTTGCATGATTTGGAAGCTTTATATCAGAGTTTACCCAATTACTAGTATTCCCCCCCCCCGATCCCCAGCCACTTTCCAAAAAATAATCAAAATAAAATGAAAATTTCTTGACAAGTTCTTCGACTTCCATAGAATAGATTATTGCTGTCTTGTACCTTGAAAACGAAATAGGATGAAAGTACCACGAACGTGGAACAAACCCATCAGGGGTTTGCAGGGGGCTTTGGCTTCCTGGAAATCACTGATTTTTTTAAATGAAATTAACACAACATTTCAGCCAATTCGGAAATTTAGCAGCTTCGTTCCCCCGAACGGATCTGCTCGTATTTTAAACAAAACCAAGAGATAACTCTCTTGACAACTAAGCACTGAATCTTGTCGCAAGACAAGTTCACTAATAGGTTGCTCGAAGAGTTTGATCCTGGCTCAGGACTAACGCTGGCAGTGTGCCTTACACATGCAAGTCGGACGGAGGACTTCGGTCCTTAGTGGCAAACGGGTGAGTAATGGATAGGTCATCTACCGGGAAGCGGGGAATACTCCCTCGAAAGAGGGAACAATACCCCGTACGCTCCTCACGGAGGAAAGGCGGTGCAAGCCGTCGCTTTCCGATGAGCCTATCTCCTATCAGCTAGTTGGTGAGGTAATAGCTCACCAAGGCGATGACGGGTAGCTGGTCTGAGAGGATGATCAGCCACACTGGAACTGAGACACGGTCCAGACTCCTACGGGAGGCAGCAGTGGGGAATTTTGGGCAATGGGCGAAAGCCTGACCCAGCGACACTGCGTGGGTGATGACGGTCTTTGGATTGTAAAACCCTTTTATGGAGGAGTAAGGCGGGAAGGAGGAAATGCCTTTCCGTTTGACAGTACTCCATGAATAAGCCCCAGCCAACTACGTGCCAGCAGCTGCGGTAATACGTAGGGGGCAAGCGTTGTCCGGAATTACTGGGTGTAAAGGGTGTGCAGGCGTCTCTCTAAGTTGATTGTGAAAGCCCGAAGCTCAACTTCGGAACGGCAGTCAATACTGGGGGGATGGAGGTTATGGGAGGGAAGTGGAATTCTCGGTGTAGCGGTGAAATGCGTAGATATCGAGAGGAACACCGGTGGCGAAGGCGGCTTCCTATCATAGACCTGACGCTCATACACGAAAGCTAGGGGAGCAAACAGGATTAGATACCCTGGTAGTCCTAGCCCTAAACGATGAATACTAGGTGTTGGAGGATCAAATCCTTCAGTGTCGTAGCTAACGCGTTAAGTATTCCACCTGGAAAGTACGGTCGCAAGGCTGAAACTCAAAGGAATTGACGGGGGCCCGCACAAGCAGCGAGGCATGTGGTTTAATTCGAGGCTACACGAAGAACCTTACCTGGGTTTGACATGTACGAGAAAGTCCCAAGAAACTGGGACCCTAGTCGTAGCAATACGGTTACCCGTACACAGGTGGTGCATGGTTGTCGTCAGCTCGTGCCGTGAGGTGTAAGGTTAAGTCCTTGAACGAGCGCAACCCACGTGGTTATTTGCTCTTGGTCGCAAGGCCAAGCACTATAACCAAACCGCTACCGACGAGGTAGAGGAAGGTGTGGATGACGTCAAATCATCACGCCCCTTATGTCCAGGGCTACACACATGCGACAATGGTTGGAACAATGAGTTGCAAACCAGTAATGGCAAGCTAATCTCCAACACCAGCCCCAGTACGGATCGAGGGTTGAAACTCACCCTCGTGAAGATGGAGTTGCTAGTAAACGCAAGTCAGCCATATTGCGTTGAATACGTTCCCGGGCCTTGTACACACCGCCCGTCACACCACCCAAGTTGGTTGTACCCGAAGTCACTGACCCTAACCGCAAGGAGGGGCGTGCCGAAGGTGTGATCAGTGAGGAGGGTGAAGTCGTAACAAGGCAGGTGTACGAGAACGTGCGCCTGGATCACCTCCTTTCTAAGGAGCCTTTATTGGAAGATCCCTGCCCCCCCATAAGCAGGTACTTGATCTTCCCACGACCGAGCCGAACGGAGGCTGAAAGTTGCTCAGGGCAACCTGAGAAGCTTCACTTACGCTCCACTGTTTTTGCTTCTTTCATCCTGTTTCGACAGCAATCCAAGCCAGCAAGCACTTCCCGCTGGGAAGGCTGCGCAAGCAGTGGAGGAACCTTGACAACCCATATGGTAGAGTACGATCAACAAAAGAAACGTTAACGACATAGAGCGAAGAACGAATAACAACGCGGGAGATTCCTGAACGATCGCAAGATCCACAGGATATTCCCAGGTGTTTTCGTCCACACCAGTCATATACACCGAATAAAAAAATGTAAGCAAGGGGTGACCACACCCCGAAAGTACGCGGTGCGAAAAATAACCACGTACTGGAAAAAATACCAAGAGCCCATGGAGGATGCCTTGGTAAACGGAGCCGATGAAGGACGCAGTACGCCTGCGATAGTCTTCGGTGAGGAGCAAACATCCTGAGACCCGAAGATTTCCGAATGGGGAAACCCGGCCTTCGTTATGAAGGTCACCGTATACTGAATACATAGGTATACGGGGGGAACGGAGTGAACTGAAACATCTTAGTAACTCCAGGAAAAGAAAGTAATACAACGATTCCCTAAGTAGTGGCGAGCGAACAGGGAACAGCCTAAACCTTGCTGGTGTCAAGCGCAGCGCGTTGCCAGTGAGGGGTTATAGGGATGCGACGAAGGAGGCTGCCCTCCTTCCGTGAAGGAACCGAGCGAGCGGAACGACCTGGAAAGGTCGGCCATAGAGGGTGAAAGCCCCGTACACGAAGTTTGGTCCCCCCACGCCGCATTCCCTGAGTACCGCCCAGCACGAGAAATTGGGCGGGAAGGCAGGAGGACCATCTCCTAAGGCTAAATACTCCGTTAACCGATAGCGAACAAAGTACCGTGAGGGAAAGGTGAAAAGAACCCCGGGAGGGGAGTGAAATAGAATCTGAAACCATGTGGCTTACAATCGGTCAGAGCACGATAGCAGCAATGCTCGTGTCATGGCTTGCCTATTGAAGAATGAGCCGGGGAGTTGTTGGTCCGGAGCCAGGTTAAGGGGTTATCCCCCGAAGCCGTAGCGAAAGCGAGTCTGAATAGGGCGCATGTTCCGGTCAACAGACCCGAAACCGGGTGATCTACTCATGGTCAGGATGAAGCGGAATTAAGCCTCCGTGGAGGTCCGAACTCGTTAAGGGTGAAAACTTATGAGATGAACTGTGAGTAGGGGAGAAATTCCAATCGAACCCGGAGATAGCTGGTTCTCTCCGAAATGCATTTAGGTGCAGCTTCCGGAGCTCCCTCGAGGAGGTAGAGCACTGAAAGGGCTAGGAGTCCTACCCGACGACCAAACCCTATCAAACTCCGAATGCCTCGAGCTTTGATCCGGAAAGTGAGACAGCGAGTAATAAGATCCGTTGTCAAAAGGGAAACAGCCCAGACCGCCTGCTAAGGTCCCCAATCTTTTCTAAGTGTAAATCAAGGAAGTGTCATTACCCTGACAGCCAGGATGTTGGCTCAGAAGCAGCCACCATTTAAAGAGTGCGTAACAGCTCACTGGTCGAGTGGTGATGCGCCGTAAATGTTCGGGACTAAGAAAAGAACCGAAGCAGCGGGTTCAAGTGTAAACTTGGGCGGTAGGAGAGCGTTCCTGTCAGCAGTAAAGGTATACCGTAAGGAGTGCTGGAGCGGCAGGAAGTGAGAATCCCGGCTTGAGTAGCGAAAAACAGAGTGAGAATCTCTGTCACCGAAAGTCTAAGGTTTCCTGGGGAAGGTTTGTCCGCCCAGGGTTAGTCGGTCCTAAGTCGAGGCCGAAAGGCGTAGATAATGGCCAACAGGTTAATATTCCTGTACCACGCAATCACGTTATGAGTGATGGAGGGACGGAGAAGGATAGGTTCAGCAGGGCATTGGTAGACCCTGTCCAAGCGTGCGAGGGGGATCCGTAGGCAAATCCGCGGGTCGTCAACCCTGAGCCGTGATGGGGAGCCGTAAGGCGAAGGAACTGACTTCATGCTTCCGAGAAAAGCTTCTAGCCAGTGATTGAGTGACCGTACCGCAATCCAACACAGGTAGACGGTGAGGTAAACTCACAAGGTGTACGAAAGAACTCTCGTTAAGGAACTCGGCAAAATAACCCCGTAACTTAGGGATAAGGGGCGCCTCCCCTTCGCAAGAAGGAAGGTTGCAATAAATTGGATCAGGGGACTGTTTAACAAAAACACAGGTTTCTGCTAAGTCGCAAGACGATGTATAGGAGCCGACGCTTGCCCAGTGCTGGAAGGTTACGAGGAGGGGTCAGGGAGCAATCCCGAAGCTCTGAATCTAAGCCCCAGTGAACGGCGGCCGTAACTATAACGGTCCTAAGGTAGCGAAATACCTTGTCGGGTAAGTTCCGACGCGCATGAAAAGCGTAACCATCTGATCGCTGTCTCGACGAGAGATTCGGTGAAATAGCAGTACCCGTGAAGATGCGGGTTACTTGCGGCAGGACGGAAAGACCCCGTAGAGCTTTACTATACCTTGGCATTGAATACTGGCTTTTTATGTACAGGATAGGTGGGAGACTGGGAAGTGGGACCGTCAGGTTCCATGGAGTCATCCTTGGGATACCACCCTTAAACAGTTAGGATTCTAACATCGCGCTTTGAATCAAGCCGATGGACCGTGTCAGGCGGGTAGTTTGACTGGGGCGGTCGCCTCCTAAAAAGTAACGGAGGCGCGCAAAGGTTCCCTCAGCGTGTTTGGAAATCACGCGTAGCGTGCAAAGGCATAAGGGAGCTTCACTGCATAGACGGACACGTCAAACAGATACGAAAGTAGGCCTTAGTGATCCGGTGATTCCGAATGGAAGGGTCATCGCTCAACGGATAAAAGCTACCTCGGGGATAACAGGCTTATCCTTCCCAAGAGTTCACATCGACGGGAGGGCTTGGCACCTCGATGTCGGCTCGTCGCATCCTGGAGCTGAAGCAGGTTCCAAGGGTTGGACTGTTCGTCCATTAAAGCGGCACGCGAGCTGGGTTCAGAACGTCGTGAGACAGTTCGGTCCTTATCCGCCGCAAGCGCAGGATATTTGAGTAGGTACGCTCCTTGTACGAGAGGATCGGAGCGTGGAGACCTCCAGTGTACCGGTTATTACACCAGTAATACGCGCCGGGTAGCTGTGTCTCAAGGGATAAATACTGAAAGCATCTAAGTATGAAGCCCCCTTCAAGATGAGATATCCCACCTCAGTAAGAGGGTAAGAACACTGGTAGACGACCAGTTTGATAGGCTGGAGCTGGAAGAGCTGAAAGGCTTGTAGGTGACCAGTACTAATCGTTCGAGGTTTTTTCCAGTACGTCATTTTATTGTTCCGTTGCCGTTCTCTACCGTGGGGTCAATCCTCCGCTAAAAATGAAGTTTTATTTTAGCTCGATTGGCTGGTGGCCATACCCATGGGGCAATACCCGTTCCCATTCCGAACACGGAAGTGAAGCTCATGAAGGCCGATGGTACTGATCGGGAAACTGATCGGGAGAGTAGGAAGCTGCCAGCCATTTTTTTATGTCAAAAAACTTTTGAAAGGATAATTAGAATGCGTAAGTATCAAGCTTTTTCTTTGATTGAAGTTATTATTACTATCGGGATTTTGTTGATTCTTGTAGCTGTAGTTACACCTCAATTTATTGGCTATCTGAATCGGAGCAAATCTGCCAGAGCCATGATGGAAATGCAATCGTTACGTACAGCGCTACAATCCTATTATGCTGATTGGGGTGTTTATCCTACAGATTTAGCATCCTTAAAAGGCTCATCAGGTACAAGCACTGATGTTAATAAAGCCAGCAATTTTACCTTAACAGGTATTCAGGGACCTATTGATTATATTGAAAAAGACCTTCCCCAGGATATATTTTGGACAGACGAAGAGGATAAAAACTATAAATACAATGCCTCTGACAATGGCAACCAAGCAGTTATATGGAGCAACGGTATAAACAAAGAAGGATTAAGCCTTGGTGACGTCACAACTGATGAAACTACTGGAAAACTTTCTATTGATGGAGACGAACGAGATTCTGACGATCTTGTGGTTGAAATTTAAGCATTACAAAACACAAAAAAAATATTCTGCCTATTTACAGATAGAAGTCCTCATTGCTGTTTCAATCTTGAGTATTTCCGTTGCTGCCTCTGCTCTTGGAGTTTCTTCCTACCGAAAACAATGTCAACGCTTATTGATACAGAGACATTTATCTATTTGTACACATAGTATAGCTGAACATATTGAATATATATATCCCCAGTGGAAAGCTTCTCAAGCCTATTCTGCCATAAATTCCTCCCCTTTGAATTTCATTGCACTGGATCAATTCACCCCTTATTACACTTTAGAAGATATAGTCCTTAGCTGTTCCATAGAGATGCCTTCTATTTTCATTGAAAGAGAAGTTTTTTTTATTTCAGGAAGCAAAGAAATACAATTTGGCGACATAAGATCTGAGCAGGTGTTTTTTTACTGTTATACGAAATTCAATGATCGATGGATGTATTCTTGTGTCATGAAAAGCTATGCCCTCAACTAAGTATCCCGCCTTTTCTCTTGTTGAAGTTTTGATTACTTTGTCCTGCGTGTTACTAATCCTTGCCCCATCCATGAACTATCTTTTTTCACAACTGAAAATAACTACTCATCTTGCAAAACAAACAGAATTACAACAGCAGGCAAACTATATTTTAATGCTTATCGGTGATGAGCTTCAATTTAGTAAATTAAACTCGGATTGGATACCCCAGGAAGGTTCGAGCGAGCAATCCTTGCTGGCTTTTACCCGTAACGATGGTAAGTATGTCCGATATTATCTTCGCAGTCAGGAAATCGTTAAAGATTACAATTACTCGGTATATAATGCAATCAGTACTAAATTATTCAAATCATTTCGAATCAAACGGATTGATAATGAAAAAATGGTAAACCTATCAGTCAAAATAACAGGAAATACAAATGAAGTGTTTCAACAAAGCTGGAACATTGCTAAACCATAAAAAAGCAAGCTTTATAATGCCCTTTTCTTTGGTTTTCAGTTTTTTGCAGTTAAGTCTTTTACTCTTGTTGATATCATACAGCCAGCAACAAGGATTGGTCGTCCAACACAAAGAGCTTTCCAATTCATTTGTGCATATGGAAAAAGCCTCAAGGACTTTAATGCTGAAAATGATTCAAAGCAAAGGGCATATTGAAACAAGTCAATGGATAAGCCAACAAGCCACCTATTGGTGGGATCTAAATGGGGATAGTTTTTTTGATGCAGTGAGTGTTTTTTCTCTGGTAAACGTAAAAAGCAATGAAATTGAATGGGTCGCTATTCATTATGTATTAAAGGACAGGTATTCTGCCTCCCAAGCTTTACCGATGTTTGAGACCAGAATAGTTCCCACTTCTCCTAAAAGAGCTAAAATGATACATCATGCTTATGTTCGTAACGCCAAAGCAGTTTTTCAGTATGTGTTCAACCTCAGTCAAAACAAGCTAAGTCCAGCTAAAATAAGCATTCCTACTAATGAAACTAATTGATTGGTCTTTAGCCCTTTTTCCCTTTTTTATTTTTCTTTTAGGCTATCTATCCTGGAAGGATATTCGATTCCTTTTCATCGAAACTCAAGATTTGATAGCTTTGGCTTGCTATACCTTACTAAATATTGTTTATCTGCTTATAAAGCAAGACTATTCGGTACTATTTTCCAATTTGCTTGGAGCAAGCTTATGTTTTTTAATCTTTCTCTTACTGTGGATATTAACAAAAAAAAGAGGCATAGGGGAGGGAGAGCTTATCTTTGTTCCAGTAGCTTATTTTAATATCGGTCTGATCAATTCCATCGAAGCTCTCTATTTTTGTTTTTTTTCTGCAATGCTCTTTTCATTAGTTGCTCTATTGACAAAAAGGCTTAAAAGGACTCAAGCACTGCCATTTATCCCCTTTTTATCCTTGGGATTGATCTTTTCTTTATTTTTTCCATGATATGAACAAGAAGCGATTTTCCTCCTTTACCTTACCAGAAACCACGGTTTATATTGCTGTAATTGTTTTTATAGCGTATTTATCAGTAAATAGTATGATGAATTCGTGGTGGAAGTATTCTTTCGAACAGCAGACCGTCATATTGCTCAAAGATATTGAATTGGCAAGGGAGCTTTCCCTATATAAGAGAGAAGCTGTCAGAATCTGCTTTTACGGTTCCGAGAATCTCTATCGCATCATAATAGATCAGGATGCACCCGCGAATAGCTATTATATTGAGAGAAAATTAAATCGAAAAACAGGTTTTTTGTGTTTTTACAAGCTTCAAGCCTTTCACTATTATGACGAGGATGGTATCTTGAAAACAGGGTCCATCAATTTTGGATCCGCTTCCAGCGAAAGCTATGGTGAGTTGCGTTTCACTTTTGAGGGGGTACCTTCCTCTGGGGGGCATGTTGCATTATATTCTGAAGCCATGGACAAGGTGCTGGTTATTATGGTGAAGCCAGTTACCGGAAGGGCAAGAATTGGCAAAGTATTTGCGCATTACATTAAACCATAACTCGGGGATGGTTTATTTTGACAAAATGGAAAAAAAGTTGAATAACTGAGGCTTAACAATACAATATATTAGGATATTAAAATAGATCAGCTCCTTTGGAGGTACTCTGCGAATGAGAGGTATTTCGAGAAGTAAAGGTCTTGGACTAGTTGTAGTGGTGCTTGTGCTGAGTTTTTTCTTTGTTTCGATGTCTCCTGTACTGCGCATGCTTTATCAGGAAGCAGAGCCATTCAAATTCACCAATTATCATTTTCCTGCTGAATTTGATCCTATCAAGCTCTCTGTAAAAGCCTCAGATCTTCCCCCTGGAAAAGGAGGTTCTTTCAAGGTTACTCTTGACCTCCCCTATGCAGGCCCAAAAAAAGTCAGAGAAAACATTTTTGGGCTTCTCTTCAACGATGAAGGGACTATCAAGGCATACAGTGCAGTTTGTCCTCATTTAAACTGTGCCGTAAAGTATGACGATAGCAAACAGGATGATCAGCAATTCTGGTGCAATTGTCATGACGGTGCGTTTGATCCTTCCAGCGGAAAAGTCACGCTGGGTCCCCCTCCCAAACCCTTAACCGTGTTTGTCATCGAAGTCAGGGATGACGACATATATCTTATCAGTATTGGTGGTGGCTAGCTATGAGCGACACACAAAAGAATTCTTTAAGCTATCTGATTAGTCCCGCTCATTATTTTGGCGGGATCACTTTTCTTTTTCTTCTAATCCAGGTCTTTACTGGAGTTTTTCTTTTTATGAATTTTATTCCTTATGTTTCTGAGGCATACCAATCTTTAGTCTATATTACCAATATTATGCCTTATGGCTTCTTTCTTCGCACTCTCCATCGATATTCCGCTTTTGGTATGATTATAATGTGCCTCTTGCACATGCTTCGAATGTATACCACCAAACGCTATTTACGCCCCAGAGATGTGGGATGGATTACAGGCGTTGTGCTCCTGTTTATTACTCTTTTAGTCACGCTGACTGGCTTTCTTACGTCTTTTGATGGTTTTTCTCAAGTTGTTCTCAACGGATTAGCAGATTTTTTCAAGATTGGTCGAAGAGATTTTCAATCCCTTTTATCCATCAACTATGGTCTGCATCTGCTATTTCCTATATTGATATTTGTGTTCCTTATTACCCATTTCAGCCGAATTGCTCGACCTAAAGTTTTTCCTCCTTCGTCTCTGAGCTTTTTATTTATTGGTCTTATGGTTGCTTTGTCTGGTTTTTTCCCAATTGCTTCCATAGCCAATACTCCTGAGTTGGGTTCCAGTAATTTTGAGCCCATGCGTTTGTTTTTGGGTTTAGGTATTATGACGGTTATTCTTGTTATTCTTGCCTTTTTACCCTACCTGAAAAAACAAAAAAGTATTTATGCTTACGTTGATGAAACAAGATGTACTGGCTGTATGTATTGTGCTGATGTTTGCCCCAAAAAAGCTATCATCGAAAAGCAAATCGAGAAAAATAATCAAAGCTATGCCGTAGCTACTGTGCTAAAACACAAATGCCAGGGTTGCGGAATTTGCGTTGGAGCTTGTCGATCTTCGGTGATTCAACTCGAAAACCATAAGGATGAAATCTTGCTGGAGGAGGTAAGAAAAGTATGGATCGAACAAACACTGTAATTGCCTTCGTGTGCCAGGCAGAAAAAAGAAAAAAACTTATTTCTGCGCTACAAAGCAAATATTCAAATTTGCGCGTAATTCCTGTGATCTGCATTGGCAAACTTAATCCAGCAATCATCTTTCGACTTTTGCTAAAAGATGCAAAAGCTGTAATTTTATTAGGTTGCGATCCCTCAGATTGTCATTTCAGGGAAGGTTCATTCTTTTCTGAGCGCCGATTCTTTTTGCTAAAAGAAGTGCTCAAGGGTTTTGGATTTAACGACAAACTTCTAAATATCATTTGGAGCAACCCCGGGAAAGATACCTCTACATTAAAAAACATAGCGTCTTTTATGCAATACCTTAACGAATCACACATGGAAAAGGGGGCATAACGATATGATCAACGAAATACGTGATGCTATTATTCATTATTTAGCTTCAGTCATGAAGAAAGAAGATGCAATCCTGGCTCTTAGATATTCTAATACTCCTGGAGTTCTTACCCCCTTTATAGCCAGAAATAAAGAAGATTTAAACTCTATTGAAGCTGGTTTTTTTCATTTAAACAACCTGGCAGTATATCTGAGTGAATTTTTCCAAAGAGAAAACCAACTTAGCAAGCTTAATGGAGCATTGTACATTGTTTGCAAACCCTGCGATGCTAAGAGTGTTATGCAAATGATATCAGATCAGCAAATTGTTGCGGACAAAGTAAAGCTTCTAGTGTATGCTTGCGAAGGCATTGCCGATATGAAAAAAATCAAAGCAGAAATTGGATTGGACAAGGATTACAAAACCATTGAGCTCCATCATGCCGAACTATCTTTAACATTATTGGATGGGACTCCTTTAAGCATTCCCAAAGCCAAGGTATTAGCTGATAAATGTCTCGAATGTAACGGCGAATACAACATCAGCCTCCCCTATGTTTTTGTTGGTGACGAAAAAAAGTGGAAAACGAATGCAAGCAATTTCGGAAAAATTGAGAAAAAAGTACTTCTTCAAGATCAAAAACAGGGTAAGGAGCTTTTTGAACAATTAAAATCTGAGCTAAGTGTCTGCATACGATGCAATGCCTGCAGAAATGTTTGCCATGCTTGTTTTTGCTCTGAGAAATGTATTTTTGATCGACCTAAAATGACGGTTGGCTTTTTAGACAAAGAAATAGCCCCAAGTGATAACATCTTGTACCATATGATTCGTTTCTATCATGTTGCTCCAAATTGCACAGCCTGCGGAGAGTGCGAGCGTGTTTGTCCCCAAGGTATTCCTCTTAGTCATTTGTACGATTACTTTCATCGATTAATGCAGGAATCCTTCGACTTTTCACCCGGTTCATCTGACAGCATCCGTCAAGCCATGCTATCTTATCGACTTGGCGAAGATTTAGCGTAGGAGAGTAATAGTTATGCATACATACCAAATTTCAAAAAATCAGCTCAATCAGCTTTTGGAGCCTTATCTCCAAGTTGGAGCTCATCTCATTGCTCCATCTCTAAATTCCCTGGGGCAAGTTAGCTACAACAAAATTCAAAATATTAACGAAATAGCATTAAATACCTGTATTCCTCTCAAACCCCCAAAGAGCTACCTTTTTCCCGAATCATCCACGCTTGTTCAATTTGATGAGAAAAATCCTCATTTGTTGGAATCCGATGCAAGCCATTCCATCCAAAAGCAGATGATCTTTGGCCTTAGACCCTGCGATCTTTCAGCCATTGCTTATCTGGACGCTTTTTTTACTTCCAATATCAGCGACCATGACTACGCTCAACGTAGAGAAAACACTTTAATCGTTGGAATTGCCTGCGAGTATCCATCTAATGCTTGTTTTTGTACGAGCATGGGCATTGAGCCCGGCAATTGTGCAAATGCTGATATTTTTGTTGTTCCCCAGGGGCAGGAATATTTAATTGAGGGGCTTACTGTTAAAGGTCAGGAATATTTAGCAACACTTTCCAAGGACTGGAAAGAGATTTCACCTGAGCTGATCACAGGCAGAAAAAATGAAATCACCGAACAAAGTAGTTCAAAGCTAATTGAACACATTGATCTATCAAAGATTCGCGGACGACTAAATGAAATCTATGCAAGTGACTTTTGGAACAAATACAGTGAAGCTTGCATAGCTTGTGGAGCTTGTACTTTTGATTGCCCCACTTGTTCCTGTTTTGACGTAAACGACACCTTAAAATCTTCTACTGTAGGTTGCCGATACCGATCGTGGGACTCGTGCTCTTTTGGTGATTTTACCCTTCATGCTTCAGGGCACAACCCTCGATCTTCAAAACTGCATCGCTTGCGCCAACGTATCATGCACAAATATCACTATACCGTTGAGAAGATGGATCTTTGGTCGTGTACCGGTTGCGGTAGATGTATCAGGGTTTGCCCAGTTGGCATTAACACTCGCTCAATTTTAAAGGATGCAAAGGAGGCATTAGGTGAACCAAACAACTAATCCTTATCTACCCAGTTATGCTCAAATAATACAAACAAAAGAGGAAAACTCCACTATTAAAAGTTTTTTGCTTGAACTACCTGAAACCATTGCGCAAGAACTTATTATGCCAGGTCAATTTTTTCAGCTTTCTATTCCTGGCTATGGTGAAGCCCCAATTTCGGTTTCAGAGATTAATGAAAAGACTTTGTTGTTTTGTGTTGCCAACATGGGTTCTTTTACCCAAAAAATACACACCTTGGGCGTAGGCGACAAAATAGGTCTTCGAGGTCCCTACGGAAACGGCTTTCCAATCTCAGCCTCCACCAACTCCAATTTAGTTTTACTTGCTGGTGGAATTGGTTTGGTTCCTCTCAGAAGTGTTGTTTCCTATTTTTTCCATCATCAAGACAACTTTAAAAATCTTGAAATTTTGTATGGAGCTAAATCATCAAATGATATTATCTACCGCGACGACATTAAACAATGGCGACACAAATCCAACACCATTTTTAAACTTACTATCGACAAACCCGAAAAAGACTGGAATGGCAATACTGGTTTTGTAACTCAGTTTTTGAATCCAACTACCAGTGACCCTAGCGAAGTGTTGTTTCATCTGGATAAGAACTTTTCTCAAACCAAGATATTTGTAGTAGGACCTCCTATGATGCTCAATTCTGTTTACCAAGCTCTTGCTGCGATTAATTTTCCTGCAGAACACGTTTTTGTTTCTTTGGAAAATCGTATGAAATGTGGTATTGGTAAGTGCGGTCATTGTAACGCTGGTAGCCAGTACGTTTGTTTGGACGGTCCTGTTTTTTCTTGGAAGACTTTACAGTCCATGCCCAATGAATACTAACTCTGGAGGAAAAAATGGCTAAGAAAAATTCCATTTGGTCATATTTAAGGTTTTGGTTAAAGGATCGATGGGCAAGAGTGGATATTCTGGATGAGTCGCTTTATCCCGCACACCGAAAAAATCCTGCCTATTATATTGGTACCTATTTATACATCGGACTCTTCATCCAGATAATTATCGGATCAATTCTGGCCATCTATTATATCCCAACCGTAGAAAATGCCTATCGTAGTGTGATGTATATTACGAATGACCTTAAGCTTTTAGGCTTTCCAATTGGATTTTGGCTTAGAGGCATCCATAAATACGTTGCTGAAGCAATCATTGTGTTGGCTATGATCCGAGTTTTTCGTTTCTTTTTTACTGCAGACTTTAAAAAACCCAATGAATTGTCCTGGTTGTTAGCTATCTTCTTCCTTCTACTGACCACCATATTTGGATTTAGTGGCTACGTCCTGGTGATTGATCAGCTTGGTTTCTGGGCTACTACTATCGGAACTTCATTTCCAACAGTTATCGATTATTTTCCTGTAATCGGTTCCTTGAACATTGGAGCCTTAATCCAGTTTATCATGCGCGGAGGCACCGTCCTCAATCAAAACTCTTTTCTTCGCTTTTATGCCCTGCACTATATTGCTCCTCTATTAGTCTTCTTTGGCATAGAAATGTTCTATTATTTCCGTAAAAAACGCAGAATCAATGCTCCAGTGGTGGCCATTGTGGTCTTTTTTGCATTAATTCTTCTCCTGGTTCAGTTTGTACCTATGCCAGCTCATGGTCCTGCTACTCCAGATTCCCCTCCAGACCATATTCTTCCAGATTGGTACTTCCTATTTGTGTACTACTTCCTAAAGATTATGGACTTTGTCAGTGGAGTACTCTTTAGCGCAGGATTTCTTATCTTTGTAGCATTAATGCCCTGGATTGAGCGAAATCCATTCTTACAAGCGCGTAAAAGGCCTCTTTGGATTGCTTTGGGGGCTTTAGGGGTAGCATTGTTTGCAATCTTATCCTATCGAAGCGCTATCATAACCGATGCCAACATTCTTAAAGGCGACATAAAGTATATTGTCTCTGCTTATGCCCTTGTGATTATTGGGGGCAACTTAATGCAAAGAAAGGTGATGCTTAATGAAGCAAAAAAAGGTCGACTGGTTCACCAAAAATAGTACACTGCTTTTTATTGTGGCTCTACTTGCTGAAATTCTTTTTGTAAACCTGTTTCTTCAACAGCTAAAGTATCTGAGGATGACCACTACTATTAATTGGATTACTATTTTTGCTATGATTTTGAGTTTTGCTTTATGTGTCGCAATTCTTTTGTTTTTAGCTTTTATCATCTACTACGAAGACTACAAACAAAACAACAACAAACGCAGTTTTAAATTGTTTGAGCTTATCATTCAAAAGTTTTTTGAAAAAGGAGTAAAGTAATGAAGAAGAATCTCCTCCTTTTATTTTTTATTCTTCTGACTTTAGCAGCTTTAACCTGTATTGCTTTTTTGTTTCTTGCAGAAAAAGGGGCTAACTATGATTTCCAAAAACAATACATCATTTTTTCAGGAGTATTTTTAATGATTGTTGGCTTGCTAATCCATATCATCAGAGTAATGGGGCAGGCAGATCGGAACATATAACATAATTCAGGGAGGGAATACATGAGAAAGGATTTTATTGCAAGTATATCCTGTGTATCATTGCTTTGTGTATTCTTTTTTGCTCCGTTCCCTTTCCCTTCTTCCACAAAAGCTCTTGATCTTGTAAGTTTGAGTGTTCATCAGCTTAGTGCTGAGTTAAAAGAGCGTGAACAGCTGGAGCAAAGAATAGAGCTAAGCAATCATTCAGATGACTTGGTTTATTTTTCTACCATTAAAACCCTTGATGCTCTTGCCTCTCCTTCCATGGCACAATTCTTTCAGGATGCATTTGAAACAGGTTCTTCATGGCAAACAAGCCGGTGTAATTATCAGCGCAATGGATACAATGCTGTCGAATCTTCTCAGCCCCCTTATGAATACAAGTGGAAGCATCAAAGCCAAAGAGCCCTGCGTTCTCCTGTGATAAGTGGTAGAAATATATACATACCTGGCGAAGATGGCACATTGTACTCGTTAGATTCCAGAACTGGTGTTTTTCATGAATCCATGGTTTTTGGAAGTGTAATTCATTCTGTTCATTTTGCAGATAGACATTTAGCTATTATTAGCAACGAAGGATTGAAAGTATACGACAGAATAGCGCAACGTCATGTTTGGAAATATGATGCCTATAATCCTTCCATTTTTTCATTTGCGGCATACAATGGCCGTTTTTATTATGCAAGTGGACATTCCGTGATTTGCTTTAATCAGGACACGGGAGTTATGTTATGGCAGGTTTCAGGCACTTATACCTCTTTGTTGCTTGGGGGAGATCTTGTTTTTGCTCTTTCCAGTAACAATGTTTTAACTGCTCTTGAGTTTTCCAATGGGGCAGAAAAGTTTAGAATAAAATTGGAGGGCGAAGTGCAAGGCGTGCCTGCTTTCCGTGACGGGCTTATCTATATTGCACTAAGTTCTTCTGACAAAGAAAACGATTCAGAAGTAATTTGCATTGACCAAAACGGTGCGAATCGATGGACATACCCCATCGAAAAAGAGATCAGCACTTCTGTCTCCTGTGACCAATTTTGGGTGTATGTTACTACCGTACTTGGAGATGTGTTAGCTCTGGATAGATACACAGGTAAATTGCATTGGCAACAGACCTTTTTATCACCAATTCATGCACCGCCAACCCTTAGTTCTTCTCATGTTTATATTGGCCTAAACAATGGACAAGTCCATGCACTCGAAAAGAACAAGGGAGAAAGCGAATGGCATAGCGACTTCAAGTTTCCGATCTACTCGGATTTAGTGCTAGCTCAAGGTTTAATTTATACGGTGGACAATACCGGAAGTCTCGTGGCATATGGGCGAGAATGGGAAAAAGTAGTACCACCCATGTCTCCTGAAAATGCTAGAGGCTTTCCTGGGAATAGCATCACAACTCTTTACTGGAGTGTTTCAAAATCGGAATCTGATTTAGCAGGCTACCATATATACAGAAAAACAGAAAGTGAGAGGGATTTTTCTTTTTTGGACAAGCTCCCTAAACTAAATCAATATCAGGATGCTTCCGTGAAGAATGGTGTTCGTTATCATTATGTGGTGAGATCTTATGATTTGTATGGCAACGAAAGCTCTAATTCTTCACAAATTGCGCTAACTCCATCTGAGAATGCTCCTCCTGTTTGGATTGAGTTTTCTCCGAATAATGGAGTCATAAAACCTAAGGATCAATCTTCCATACTGCTTAAAATTCGTTCCATGAGCTTGCCTCCAGGTTCATACAAGGGCTATGTGTATTTTATTGTCTATGGCTCTTCGGTGATTGATGACTTACTCAAGCTCGAAATAACTTTAAACGTACAACAAGGAGATAGTGACCAAGCTCTTGCTCCAGTTATTAAAGGAATTCAATCCTCGGATACTAGAATCCAATTTTCTTGGGAAGCCACAGAGGATGCAGTAAAATACCAAGTTTATAGAAGCCAGGTGTCCAAAAGCCAATACCAATTGGTTCGAGAGCTTAATGCTTCTATTCTAAGCTTTCAAGACGATTCAGTAAAAAATGGTCAGCGGTATTTTTATGCTTTGAAAGCAGTTAATTCAAAAGGCACTGTAAGTGAGTTTTCTCCAGAAGCTTCTGCGATACCCCAAGTTTTACCTTTACAAGTAGATTTAAGTGATCATGCTGTGCTTTATGAAGTAGTGCTAAGGTTAAGCGGGAGATGCGACCCAAAAGCAAAGATAATCATAAACAGCTATCCTGTCGAAATAGTTCAAGAGGGGGTTTTTTCATCTCTTGTGGGTATTCCTGTAGGTCGATCCAACATTATAGTGAAAGCTTACGATACCCAGGATAATGTACAAGAAAAGCAAATCCCTGTTTCCTATATGCCTTCGGTGCTGCAAGTGCAGCTTCGCGTAGATGATCCGGTAGTTGAAGTTAACCGTATGCGATGGCCATACTTACTTGATGCTCCTCCGATCATAAGAGATCAGCGCACTTTTGTTCCTTTACGGTTTTTAGGTGAAATCATTGGAGCAACCGTTGCATGGGACGCAACAGAGCGAAAAGTTACTTATCGTTTTCAGGATACTCAAGTAGAGCTTTGGATAGGTCGAAAACAAATTAAAATAAATGGAATTGATCAAGAAATTGATGTCGCTCCTTTTATTGAAAACGGAAGAACCTTGGTACCTTTGCGCTTCATT
>Ga0351960_1023_pt1 | contig 34689 bp, 34 predicted proteins | sample TotcelT113001M14_FD_205808 | JGI IMG/M metagenome (GOLD analysis project Ga0351960, IMG submission 205808) | Enriched cells from coal bed in the Powder River Basin, Montana, United States - Total cells T11 rep3 HSBNCT.T11.300.1.M14 ... | reverse complement strand
GTGATACCCCGAAAATCAGTGTAATGAAGAAAATTCTTGCTTAGCGAACTTGTTTGATGTTGCTACTAACAATATTTACATTAATTATCAAACCAAGGCTCCAAGTTATTATATTTTTTGAATTGACGCCAATTTTCCTCTGAAAGATCGTCATATGGAATAATACTGGTAACTTTTAAATACGAAGCGTTTTTTTCGTAATAATGGAATAGCTGTTGAGAAAAATATCGATAAATTGATGAGATGAAACTTGTTGAATTTAAGAATTTTGGCAATTGGATTGCTTCGAATTGCGGGAACACCTTAACTGAAAAGTTTACCGGACTCTCCTCTTTTTTATAGCTAACATAAATCAATGCAATCGCTTCATTGGTATCATTCTTATGAACAAAAGAAATACTGTCTATATCAAACTGTTTTATAGGGTAACTGACAAATTGGTAAAGATTGTTGTTATAGATTTTAACGTCTCTATCTCTAAAACCTTCAACATATGGAGTCTTTCTTATTGGTGAAGATTTTTCATAGTTTGGTTTAATAGTCCAAGAAGTACTTTCTTTCCAATAAGAAGAAGTTTCTGTTGTTCTAAAAAATACAACACTACTTCCTATAGAAAACAAAACCACAATTATTCCAACAAACACTATCTTTACTTTATTCTTTTTACTCATTTCTTCCTCTCCTCTTCCTACAACCAATAACAGCACTGCAAACTAAACTTGAATGTTTAAAATCCCCTTTCATTTAACAAAATGATATTTAAATAAGTCATAAATGCCATGAAAAAGACCACAAAAAAGGGAGAATGAAAATAGCATAGCACCAAATACGCTATTCAGTAGCTTGTTCATAAAATGAGACACAGGGACGGGGGTGTTGTCTCAAAAAATGAGACAACACCCCCGTCCCCTTGTCTCATACGAAAGGCTCCCTCATTGGCTGAAGAAATCTTAAGTTTTGAAACTTAATCTGTATTAGGCTTTTTCATAAAAACTGATTCAAACTTTTTTACCTGATCCAATGGCAAATCTCTACTAAGAATGAGAACTAGATCTTTATTAACAAAACAATGTTCCATGGCCAGATTCGTTGTTTCGTAATGCTTATCTATCTCTTCTTTTCGGAGCTTGGCATCTTCAGAGTGGAGGTATTCTTCGATGCATCCCCATTTTACTGTTTCATCGTCTTTCAACTCCGAACTTACCATTTGAAAGATTATTTTGCTAGAAAGCTTATCAGAAAGGCAAAAGGTACCATGTGGATCGGTAAATCGATCGATATCTAGCACCGTGCTAATTGGAAGTCCAGAGTCCATAAAGAGTTGCACTCGTTCTCTACCATCTATAATTTTAGTCCAGACTATACTCTCTTTGTCCATTTGTTTTGCTATTTCTGCGATATCAAAATCAAGCTCATTGCTATTCGATGTAGGTTTTGGTGATAGCTTACAGCTTAACTGTGAAAACAGAAACAAAACTAAAATTAACGGCATAAGTTTTTTCATATATACACTCCTCCCCTTATATTAGATTGATCAGACTCAATCACAAATGTGGATCTCAGTCTCACATCATCTTTATTCCATAAACATCCTCAGACATCTGGAACTTTTAAGCCCTAGTCTAAACTGACAGCATGCAGAACTCCATCTGAAGTCACAAAAAATAAAGTATCATTATGCACTTCTCGATGCATACTTGTCAGCAAGCCAAGGTTTTCTTTCAGTACCCATTCTATTTGACCTGTTGTTATGCTAACGGAATAGAAGCTTTTGCTCTCCTCGTAAATGATAAAACTGTCCTTATATTCCATCGGAAAAATAAACCCTTGAGCAGTTTGATCTGCTTTCCATAAAACGGAATCTTTCAAAACGTCATATGCAAATAAAGTGTTTTCATCTTGGGCACATAACAGGAGATTGGAATGTATAGAATGTTTTGAAGACATGAAGTGGTGATTGATTTCAAGACCTGAACCCGATAAAGAAATATGCTGACCAGTAGCCTTGTCGAAAGCAAGCACCTTATTTGTGAGGATAAAAAGACGATCTTGCTTTGTAAATAGCTGGTTATAGTTGCCAGTGGCATCACTTTCATCCAAGAAAGCTGACCACAAAAGAGTTTTATCGGTTAAGTGAATACAAAAAACATTATCATCATTTAATAAGAAAAGATACTCCCCGTCGATGATGTGTTTTACCCAACCTGGCTCATAGGTTTTAAGAGAGTTAGGAAGAAAAAGACCAACTCCTTTTTTATAGGGTAAAACAATTCTTTCAATAACTCTTCCACTGTAGGCATCCAAACAAACCACACTATCATGAGAAATGGCATAAAGAGTGTTGTCCTTTGCATAAATAATATTGAAAAATTTTCTATCTAATGCCACTTGGAATAAGTCGTGCTGATCCGTAAGATTGTATGCTCTTAAAAACACATCTCCTGCAAATCTTCCATATAGATAGCGTATAGTTTCTGGATAAGTATACAGTATATTGTTGTAGACAAACGTTGCCTTTCGATCTAGTTGAGTATTTCCATTATCTGCATCCTTCTTGATAAGACCTGTTTCTAAATCGATCCATAAAATTTCAGGATTACCATTGCTTACAAGACATAAGGTTTTGTTGGATTCTACATAAACCATATCACTTAAGCGCAATTTATCAGGGATCTCAATGCGCCATTTTTCGTTTCCAGTAAGTTGATCCAAAGCTATCACTACATCTTCATCCTGGATTCGCCCAGCAGTAATGAAATAATTTTCTACTTGTATTATTCTTCCGTAGGGTCGATCAAAGTGAACATTCTCTGGATCGAAGATTGTGGATGGTTCTTCAATGATAGGCTTACTCCAAAGTTGTGTAATTGGGGTCAGCATGGTGTTTTTTTGATCAAGACAATTTAAGAATAGCATGGAACACAAGGGTACAACAATGAGTACAAACAATCTTTTTTGGGTCATTTTTTGGCTCCTCGCTAAATTGTATGGATAAAATTAATAAATACCATGATTAATGAACACAAACAAAGGAATGAAAAAACAAAAATAGCATGGCACCCCTGGAGGTTTTGGGAATCATCTTGTTCGATTCTAAATACGCTATTCAGTAGCTCGTTCATAGAAGGGTACTCCTATAGCAAATACCTGTATAGCTTGTAATTGTATGAAAATAATACAAAGCGTCAAGCGAATGAAAATGAGACAACACCCCCGTCCCCTTGTCTCACTATAAGCTTGTTTAGATCAAGACTCTTTTAAAGTAACCAGCTCTCGACTGACTTCCATGGTACCGTTTTCTTCAAATTCAACGGTAATGGTACCCTTTAAAACATTGCAGTTTTTGACGATACCGGGTTTTTCGTTGACTAATACTCGTTTTCCTATCTTGGGATAGTCTTTAGACATTTCTATGTATTGCTGGTGTTCGTAGGTAAGACAACACATCAGTTTTCCGCAGATGCCGGTAATTTTAAGGGGATTGATTTCAAGATGCTGGTCTTTGACTGTACGGATACTCACCGTTTCTGGAATTCGGCAGAGCTTTCTACAGCATATTTCAAGCCCACAGATCCCTATCCCTCCGATAAGTACAGCTTTTTCACGGGTGCTGATCTGCCAGAGCTCTATTCTGGTCTTGGATTTGAGGTAGTTGTTGACGTCTTTCACCAATTCGCGAAAATCAATGCGTTTTTCGGCAGTAAAATATACCGTGCATTTGCTGTTGTCCATGGCATATTCCGCTTTGACAAACTCCATATCCAATTTGTAATGCTGGGATCGCTCCTTGCAAAAGCGCACCAAGTCTAGTTCTTTTTCTTCCAGAGCCTTTTTTTCAGCTTCGGCGTGGATGAAAATGCTTTCGGATAGCTGGGGCATCGCGATATCTTTGAGATGATCACAAGCAAAGACGGATGAACTGACGACTCCATAATCCTGCTCCCCATTGACAACCAGTGATACTCGATCCCCGCTTTGCAAGTCTTTGAGCTTTGGACTGCAACGACAAGTACATATTTTAGTCTTAACTCGAACCTTTACGCACAAAACTCCTTTATCGGGAGTGATATTATTTTCTGTTTGCATTATTTGCTTTCTCCTGTTTTCATGTGAGAAGAGTATATCTAAATCCTCTATCAAAGCAAACCAAAGAGACTATTTGAAATAGTAAAATCTCCTCAGAAAGATAAATGAAAAGAGAGTACAGGCAAGACAGCGAAAGTATTGCAAGAAAAGCGGTATTAGTTACAATTCATACTATATGAATTACTTTTTTAATGAAAAACAAACTGCATTGATTGAATTGACAAGAAGATTTGCAAATGAGCGTATCAAGCCCATCCGGGCAAAGCTTGACGAAGAAAACCGCTTCCCTTTCGATCTGATTGCCGAAATGGGTCGTATGGACTTCTTCAGAATTTTTATCCCTGAAGCATATGGAGGCTTTGGTTGGGGAGTTTTGGAGCTTAGTCTGGTTATGGAAGAAATCTCACGAGTCTGTGGCGGAGTTGGCACCTCATTCGCAGTCAACGCACTCGGAGCAATCCCTATAGTACAATGGGGCAACGAAGAGCAAAAAAGAAAATATCTACCCGATGTAGCCAGCGGAAAAAAACTGTGTGCCTTCGGGCTGACCGAAGCCGAAGCTGGTTCGGATGCTGGTAATGTCCAATCCAAAGCCATTTTAAACGGAGATCATTATCTTCTCAATGGTACTAAAATTTTTATCACTAATGCCGAAGTAGCCGATGTTTATGTAGTTATAGCCAGCGTAGATCCCCGCAAAGGCATTCGAGGGCTCACGGCTTTTATTCTCGAAAAGGGCATGCCAGGCTTCCGCTTCGGAAAAAAAGAAGACAAAATGGGCATTCGTGCCTCTCATACTGCCGAATTGATCTTCGAAGACGTCAAGGTCCCCAAAGAAAACCTCCTCGGAGCAGTAGGCAGAGGCTTCTTTGTTGCCATGAAAAATTTTGATCACTCTCGTCCTGGTGTTGGAGCCCAAGCTTTGGGAATTGCCCAAGGAGCCCTGGACGAAGCGTTGCAATACGCCAAACAGCGCATTCAATTTGGAGAGCCCATCAGCTCCCAGCAAGGCATCAAATTCATGCTGGCAGATATGGCCACCCAGATTGAAGCTGCTCGTACCCTCATCTACGCCACAGCCCGGACTATTGACGCAGGAGATCATAAATGCTCCAAAGAGTCGGCCATGTCCAAATACTATGCCTCAGACGTAGCCATGAAAGTTACCTCCGATGCTATTCAAATTATGGGTGGCTACGGATATATGAAAGACTATCCCGTTGAAAAAATGATGCGTGATGCCAAAATTACGCAAATATACGAAGGCACCAACCAAATACAACGACTGGTGGTTGCCCAGGAACTTATTAAGCAATTGCCTTGAGGAGGAGAAATGCCAAAAGTAGTAATTAATGAAAAACGATGCAAGGGATGCGGTCTCTGCATAAGTGTATGTCCTGTAAAGATCATCTTCCTGAAAAAAGAACTGAATGCCAATGGCTACCATCCTATTACCATAGAAGAAATGGATAAATGTACCGCCTGCACCTCTTGCGCCTTGATTTGCCCCGACAGCGTAATTGAAATCTGGAAATAAACAAAGGAACCCTTATGAATGAAGAAAGAAAGTTCAAAGTACTTGTTGTAGACGACGAAGATGACATTATTGGGCTTTTAACTCTTCATCTCAAAATGAAGCACTACGAAGTAGTAGCTGCAACAGATGGCGTAAAAGGGCTTGACGTAGCCAACAAAGAACATCCGGATATTATTCTTCTGGATGTGATGATGCCAGGCATTGATGGCTTTGAAGTATGCAAACGCCTAAAAGAAAAACCAGCCACTGCAGAAATTCCTATCATTTTCCTTACTGCACGAAATCAAACCGACGATCGTGTCAAAGGGCTCATGTCGGGAGCAGACGACTACATGGTCAAACCCTTTGATTTTGATGAATTGGAGCTCCGCATACGACGAAGCCTCAAAAAAATCAATCCCAACAAATCAGAGGCTGATATAGAGATATTAGACCTTGCGACTGCCAGAGAAAAAATGGTGCATTGGTTTAACGACAAAACCTCTTTTGATCTTTTCAGCATTGAGCTTGTTTATGATCCTCAAAAAGTTATTCCATCCGAAGTTGTAAAAGATTTTAGCTTATCACTGATGCTCGCTATACGCGAAAAAAAGCCTTCAGCTACTCTCATATGCAAAGCCAGTCCCAGCAAGCTTTTTCTTTTCATCAACACCAACGACCTGGAATCCTTTGCCAAGCTCCTCATCGACAACTTCAAGAAAAATTCCCTCCAAAATGCTCATTTAAAAATTAAAATACGTCCCGGGCTTCAAAAAAACTTCCGCTCCTCTGACGAGTTATTTGACAAACTTCTTTCGGGATAATGCCTTCCAAATTTCTCATTAAGCTTTGAACTCTTCTATTTCTCCCTATTTCCTCCTTTTTCTTTCACTGTTGTGCTTTGCCATATCAGCTATACTCAAGAGACAAGTTTCCATCCGAGAAAAAAAAACTACTCAAGAGTCTTTTAAGCATCTATATGCCTACATAAGCAACGAAACCATTGAAACTATCCCCTCTTGCTTCCATCAGATTGATCTTCTCGCCTTCTATGAATTCTGCTTAAAGCAAAAAAAGTGGCCTTCGCTTAGCCCCATCTTAGAGTCTCGATGGACCAAACTCTCCCAGGAATTCCCAACTCAGCAGAATTTATTTGATTTTTTCTGTCACAGCCCACTCAAAATGCAAAAAAAAATTGTTCTTTCTTTTGGCATTTTCCCGCTTTGGGATTTCCAGGCTCTTTGTTTGTCATGGATCATAAGAGAAAAAAAAAGCAATTTACTCCACCTGGTATTGCAAGTCTGGGCGCTTCTTCCATATGATGCTCCATGGGCTTATACCTGGCTGGCTCTGGCTTTTATTGAAGAATGGGACAAAGAGCTCATCACCCATAAAATACATCCCTGCTTATCCCAGCATCTTGATGCTTCCTGGAGCTTTTCTGATGCTTTCTCGTCGGCCAAAGTCAAAAAGCAGGATATCCAAAAAGCTTTTGTTGCTCAATTAGCTCATCACAACCTGGTTTTTCAAGATCTAGGGATTTATGGGCTTGGTTTTTTTCAATGCTCTTCAGCGCTCAATGCTCTGCTTGACAAGCTGCATTTTACGGATAAAAACAGACTTTCTTTACAACTTCGCTCGATTGCAAAGCTCAAGCTTCCGGAAAGTCTCAAGCAAGTGGCAGATTGGGCAATAAACATCAACTATCCCAACTGGGAGCTCATGGAAGAAGTGATACATTTTTACCAGTTTTTTGGATCCGATGGAGACTATTGGATAAATCACTTAAAAACCATGGATCATTATATATGGAACAATTTCTTTCAAAACTCTCAGACCTAAAGATCAGGGTAGTATTGGCTTCGGCTTCCCCAAGAAGAGTGGAACTTCTTCGCAAGATCATTCCCTGCTTTGACATTCTGCCCTGCAATGTGGATGAGCTTGATGACCCTGTGCTAAGTCTGGACCAATTGGTACAAAAAAACGCATTCAGAAAAGCTAATTATGCCAGAGAAACCCTGAGGCTCGATCGCTTACTGATTATCGCAGCAGACACCATCGTAAGGTCGCCCGAAGGAGACCTGCTGGGAAAGCCAAAAAACTTCGAGCAGGCCCTTGCCTATCTTACGACCTTGAGTGGAAAAAAACATTATGTGCTTAGTGGTGTTGCCCTTCTGCTCAAACAGGATAATCATACGATTCTGGAACTTTTTACAGAAAGTAGCGAAGTTTATTTTCATCAACTTGCCACATCCTCTATCGAAAGCTATATCCATAAGTATCGCCCCTATGACAAAGCTGGGGCATACGGTATCCAGGAACTACCTCAGGGTTTTCTAAAAAGCGTGAAAGGATCTCTTGATAATGTAATTGGTCTCCCGACAGAAAGCATTAGATTTAAGCTGTCCACTTTAAATTTATAAAATCTTAACAAAAAACATATTCACCTTTAATGCATCATGCTAAAATGATGTCATATGAAAAAACTATTATTAGTCGAAGATCGTCCTGATATTGCTGAGCTCATAGCTTTTCACCTCAACAAGGAAGGCTATGAAGTAGTGCACGCCTATGATGGAGAGGAAGCCCTCAAAAAACTCGAAGAACACAGCATAGATCTACTTATCCTCGACCTAATGCTTCCAAAAATGAGCGGTATCGATGTTTTAAAGAGCATCAAACTGGATTCACGTCTGAAAAAGATCCCTGTGATTATTGAATCTGCCAGAGGGGATGATGCTGATATTGTAATGGGACTGGAATTAGGCGCGGAAGACTATGTGACCAAGCCCTTCAGCCCCAGGGTTTTGCTGGCTCGGATAAAAAAAATCTTTCATCGAGCTGAAACCCCTGATAGCAACAGCTTTTGCTACACTTCCCCCAGACTCAGCCTCGACTCAGGCAAACACGAAGTAAGGGTCGACGGAAAAACCATTGAGCTTACCGTGATTGAGTTTGATTTACTGATGCACCTGATAATGAATGAAGGCAAGGTGATGTCAAGAGATAAAATTCTTGAAACAGTTTGGATGGATGAAGTACTTGTAATAGATCGAGTGGTGGATGTCCACATCAATTCTCTCAGGAAAAAATTGTCTACCGCATCACCCATGATTGAAACGGTCCGTGGCATAGGCTACAAATTTCGTCCATGAGTGCAAAGCATTGAAAAAACGTTTCTTCTTTTTTTCCTTGTCCGCAAGCCTGGTCAGCATGATCCTTCTGCTTATAATTTTAATGCCCATCTGGAAAACCTTGCTATGGTGGCAAATGGCTCTTCATTACTTTTTGCCTATTGTTTGCGTTTCAGTGCTTTTGCACATTATTTTTCTATATTACTTCTGGGATCCTTACGAACGCTACCTATACCAACGACTCCATCTGGATCAGGATGCTTTTAACCTAGACATCATTCACAACATCGAAAAAACCTGGAACACCCTGAAAACTCAAAGCCAATTGATAGAGCAAGAGAGTCAAAAACTACAGAATATCATCAACTACATGAGCGAGGGAGTTATGATCAGTGATCATGAGGGAGTGATCATTCAGTGTAACCCCGCAATGGAAGCCCTGCTCAATTTCCCCCCCAGGGTAATCGGAAAACACTATTGGGAAGTTATTATTCATCAGGAATTATGCTCAAAAATCAAATCAAGTATTGAAACGCTACAAAATGCCAATGGCGAGATAGTTTTTATATCCCCTACAGAAAAAAATGTTAAATATGAGCTAATTGTTCTGCGAGGACATACAGAGCCCCAAATCCTTATCAAATTAAGCGATTGGACCCAGATTCGCAAATTGGAACGTGTTCGAGCTGATTTTGTAGCCAATGTTTCGCATGAACTTAGAAGCCCTCTGACAGCAATTTTAGGTTTTGTGGAGACTCTTCAAGAAGAAAAAAGCTTAAGCCAGGAAAAAACGGATAAATTTCTTTCCATCATCTACAACAACGTGATCCGGCTTTCAGATATTGTAGAAGACCTCCTCATACTATCCAAAGTAGAAACAGGAGACCAAGCCAAATATACGGTATTTAATCCTTCAGAATTGATCAATGAAGTGGTTGAGCTTTATCGACAGAAAATACAAGAAAAAGACCATACAATTCAATTCACTCTCCTGGACCCAAAAAGAGATATTCTGTCTGACCGAGATCATTTACGCCAAATTATCATCAATCTCCTTGATAATGCCATAAAATACACTCCAAAACATGGTCTTATCATTTTGAGTCAGCGTTTCGAAGATCCTTGCTATCTTTTAACGGTAGAAGATACTGGCATAGGCATCCCCTATAACGATCAAAATCGCATCTTTGAGCGCTTTTACAGAGTAGATAAATCCCGCACCGGAGAGACTTCAGGTACAGGCTTGGGGCTGTCGATTGTTAAAAATATTGTTGAATCGCATCATGGATCCATTTCCCTAAAAAGCGAACTAGGCAAGGGATCAAGCTTTACCGTGGTTCTGCCAGCTGAATTTCAAGCAACTTAATATTTGCTTAATAGGATCTTAACCGTTTCTTAATGTTTTTTATTCAGTCGTAAAGTATGCTTAGGGTGCTAAACAAAAAAAATGGAGGAAGCTAAATGAAAAAAAGTATCTCGGGAATCTTAGCAGTAGCCTTAGTCCTTATAATGGGCATATCTGCCTGTTCACCAAAAGGTCAGGCTCCCGCTGTAAGCAAACTTGAAGAAAGCAAAGAACTTAGTGGAGCTGGAGCAACTTTTCCCGCCCCTTTGTACCAGAAATTTTTTGACGTCTATTATAAGGAAAAAAACATTCAAGTTAACTACCAGGGTATTGGATCCGGTGGAGGAATCAAAAACCTGATTGAAAAAACGGTTGACTTCGGAGGAACCGATGCTCCCATGTCTTCCGATGAGCTCGAAAAAGCAGGATCGACCGTCTTGCATATTCCTACCTGCCTTGGAGCAGTAGTACTTAGCTACAACTTGCCAGACAGCCCCAAACTGAATTTTGATGCAGATACTATTGCAGGTATCTTTATGGGGAACATCCGACGCTGGAACGATCCCGCCATCATCACGCTAAACCCTGGAATAACCCTCCCCGATCAGGAAATCCTTACTGTTTTTCGCTCCGACGGATCTGGCACCACCTATACTTTTACTGATTATCTTAACAAGGCCAACAAAGCCTGGGCAGATCGCATGGGCGTTGGTAAAAGCCTTGACTGGCCGGTTGGCATTGGATCCAAAGGTAATGATGGGGTAGCTGGAACCATTAAAACCACCCCCAACTCTATCGGATATGTCGAAATGATTTATGCCTATCAAAACCAACTTCCCTATGCAAACATACGCAATAAAAGCGGAAATCTGGTTGAGCCCACTCTGGAAGCCGTCTCTCTAGCCGCTGATATTGATTTACCCGATGATCTAATCGTTTCCATTACTGATACTGATGCGCCAAAGGGCTACCCTATTGCAACCTTCACCTGGCTTATTGCCTATCGTGAGCAAAACGATGGAATTCGCACCCTTGCTCAAGCTAGAGCCACTGCTAATATGCTTTGGTGGGTCATTACCGATGCACAACAATACAACGAAAGCCTTCAATACGGAAAACTATCTTCGACCGTAGTAGAAAAAGCCAAAGCCCTTGTCAAATCAATGACGTTTGATGGCAAAAATATTATAAAATAGTTTGACCGCACAACTTTCGAGCCCCCAAAGCTTATTTTACAAGCTGTTTTCCAAGGTTGGGAAACAGCTTGTAAATGATTTTCAGGAGTAAGAGGTGAGCAATTTGCAAAAAAAACTCAGCATAGACCAAGCTTATTTCAAAATATTATATATCTTTGGTTTAGCCATCATTGTGATTACCCTCTTTATTATGTTTGAACTCATAAGCACCTCCTTCTTATCCATCAAAACCTTTTCCTGGTCCTTTTTATACAAAAACCGTTGGGATCCCATCAAAGACGTCTATAGTGCTTTACCCTTCATTATTGGAACTCTCAGCACTTCGTTTCTGGCGGTCGGGATATCCTCATTTCTTTCTATTGGATCCGCTTTATTTCTGTCTGAATACCTCAAGGGCGAATTAGCTTCTTTTTTAGCCTCCCTGGTCGATGTTCTGGCAGCAATCCCCTCAGTGGTGTATGGATTATGGGGTCTTTTTGTATTGGTGCCTGCGGTTCGCTCAATTCAAACCTTTTTCTATACTCATCTGAGTTTTATCCCCCTCTTCAACTCTCGACCCTACGGTTTTGGCATCATGAGTGCTATGCTAATCCTGGCTATTATGATCCTGCCTTATGCTATTGCCATGATACGCTCGGTACTGGAAATGGTTCCCAATGACCTCAAAGAAGCTGCCTATGCGCTGGGGGCTACCAAGTGGGATGTGTTACGCTTTGTAGTATTGCCCTATGTTCGCAGTGGGATCTTTGCAGGAATCGGTCTTTCACTTGGCAGAGCGCTGGGAGAAACGATGGCGGTTACCATGGTCATAGGAAATCGTAACGATATTCCACGCACCCTTTTTGATCCAGCCAATACGCTGGCTAGTGTCATTGCCAATGAATTCAATGAAGCTTCAAGCAGTTTACAGCTTTCCTCTTTGGTCTATCTGGCTATGATACTATTCATTATCACTTTTATGGTCAATCTCATCATGCGTCTAATTTTAAAACATTACACCATAAGCAAAGGCAGGTAGAAGCATGAAAAAAATACAAAATACCCTTATGACTATCATATTAGCTTCTTCTCTGATGCTTTGCCTTGCACTTTTATTTTTGATTCTTTTCTATTTGCTGAAAAGTGGTTTTTCCAACATCAATTTAAGCTTTTTTATAAACAACCCCAAACCTTTTGGCGAAGAAGGTGGAGGAATGCTAAACGCCATTACCGGGACCTTGATGACCGTAGGACTCGCCAGCGTCATTGGTATTCCCTTTGGTCTTTTTTCTGGGATTTTTCTAGTGGAATATCGTCATCATCGACTCGCCGATCTGATACGTCTATTGACCGAAGTGCTCCAGGGTCTTCCTTCCATCGTGGTGGGTATTGTCGCCTATGCAGCCATAGTCTTGAAAGCCGGACACTATTCTGCATATGCTGGAGGTTTTGCCCTGGCTATCATGATGTTTCCGATCATCACCCGTTCCACGGAAGAAGTCCTTCTGCTGGTACCTCCCACGCTAAAAGAAGCTGCGCTGGCTCTTGGAGCGCCCCGATGGCGCACCACCTTTACTATCCTGTTTCGCACCGCACTCGGAGGAATCGTTGGAGGTATTTTATCGTCTGTTGCCCGAGTTGCGGGAGAAACCGCGCCCTTACTATTTACTGCCTTTGGGAATCGTTTTTTTTCCACCAACTATATGAAGCCTGTATCCACCATGACCCTACAGATCTATGATTATGCCCGAACTCCCTACGAGTCCCTTCATCAACAGGCTTGGGCAGCTGCTATTGTTTTGGTCTTTTTTGTGTTTGTAAATAGTCTGCTGGCAAAATATCTGGCAAAACGACTATCGGGAAGGAGATAAGATGAGTGCACAGGAAATCATGCTTCGCGCAGAAAACTTTTCTGCCTGGTACGACACTTTTCAAGTCTTGAAAAATATCAATCTTCAAGCACCCAAAAATACAGTAACTGCAGTAATCGGACCTTCAGGATGCGGAAAAACCACCTTTGTACGATGCGTCAACCGACTCCACGAACTTACTCCAAAAACCAGCGTCAAAGGGCAACTATTTATGCAAACAGAAAACATCTATGCGTTAGATGCCATGAGTGTCCGAAAACAAATAGGAATGGTGTTTCAACGCCCCAATCCATTTCCAACCATGACCATTGCGGGAAATGTGCTGGCAGGTTATTCACTCAATGGAATCCATTTAAAAAAGATTCAAGCCCATGAAATCGTGGAAGAAGCCCTCAGAAAAGCAGCCCTCTGGGAGGAAGTCAAAGATAAGTTAAATCAAACCGGCACACAGCTTTCCGGAGGTCAGCAACAACGTTTGTGCATTGCTCGAGCTCTAGCTACCAAACCCAAAGTGATCCTATTTGATGAGCCTTGCTCTGCCCTCGACCCAGTAGCCACAGGCAAAATAGAAGATTTAATACGAGAGTTGAAAGAGCACTACACCATCGTCATAGTCACTCATAATATGCAACAAGCTGCTCGGGTATCCGAATATACCGCTTTTTTTATGATGGGTGAAATCATCGAATTTGATCGAACAGAAAAGATCTTTACCAATCCAGGAAAAAAATTAACCGAAGAATACATTACAGGAAGGTTTGGTTAAACTATGACCCAACAATTGGAACATCTCGATTACAAGTTAAAAGAACTGGAAGAGTTTATCATGTCCATGGCTGGTTTGGCGGATCAGGCAGTTCAAAAAGCAGTTTGCGCGCTAATGAACGACGATAAAGAGCTTGCCCGAAAGGTAATGGAAGACGATCAAGCCATCAACCAACTGGAATTGGAAATTGAAAGACTGGGGGTAACTTTTATTGCCTTGTATCAACCTCAGGCCATTGACCTACGCACCGTAATCAGCATCTTACGCATGGTAAACGACATAGAACGCATTGGCGATCTGGCAGTCAATATCGCTCGTGCATCGCTGGAGCTCAATTGCAAAGAAGACTTTTCCATCCTCATGGATCTCCCCTATCTTAGCAAAATGGTGCTGGAAATGTATCATGACGCACTAAAGGCTTTTACCCAACAAGACCTAAACCTTGCTACTTCAACCATCCAAAAGGATCAGAAAGTCAATGATCTTTGCAGGCAAATCTTTAGGGAAATGTTAGTACAAATGATGCAAAATCCCCATAAAACAAGCTCCTGCGTGCAATATCTTTTAATAAGTCGTCACTTGGAACGCATTGGAGATCATTGCAAAAACATTGCTGAAGTAACTTTTTTCCTGAGTGAAGGACGAAACATCAAACACCAATCGCGTGACATTTTAATCTAAACCTGCACGTCCAAAATCACGCTTGATTCACCTTTATTTTTCTTATAAAATGAGCCTATGATGAAAAGAATGCTATGTATCTGCTATTTTTTGCTTTTGTGTGTGCTGCTTTCTGCCTGCAAATCGGGAGTAGTTTTAGAAGCCTATCTCGTCGACACCTTTCACCAAAGACCCATCCCAGGAATTAAAGTGCTGGTGGACGATCAAGAATACCTTACCAATGAAAAGGGCTTTTTTGAAACTCCAAGCCTAAAAAAAGAGTCAGTCAAAATTTTAGTCCCTGCACAAGATCGTTATGAAGAATTTTCGGATCAATTAGTGCTATATCAGCGACGCAACATACGCAAATTTCTATTAGACTCTAAACATCCCCTCGGTTTTGCTCCCGAACAATCTCCTGAGCCCTATTCCTATTCGGTACAATTGCGATCAGGCGACGATGAAAAGCTCAATAAAGTCTCCATCAAGCTAAACTCTATCCCTTACGACCAATCCTTCGAATGCACCGGAACATACACCGACGATTCAGGTCATATCCAATCCATGCATATGATACAAATCGGTTTCAATTTTTGGTTCAAAGACGAATGGAACAACTGGCAATACACCACCATACCTCCTATGGAAACCCCTCTTTGGGGTATGATTGTCGATTCTTATGTTCAAGCCATGTATCAGTTTTATCACGATAGAGATTACACCTACGAAGTATTACCCGAACAAGTCCACTTGAACGGAGAAAAAGCAAGTCAAATAGTGGTTAAGTCAGTCAAGCCCATAGAGCTCTTCGACGAGATGAGGCTATATATGCTGAGCGAAGGACCAGATCAAGGCATCATCAGAAAAGCTGAGTTCAAAGTCACTAATCGCCACTGGCTGGGATCAACCCTGGAGCTTAGCTTTGAGGCTCTCGACCAGCCTCTGAATATCGCCCCTCCGGAAATCACTCACTAAGCAACGCTTTATTGCGATATCACAATTTTTTGGCCTTTAGGATACCACTGAATCTGGGCCCCAAAAGCTTCGGAGATAAAACGAATCGGCACAAAGGTGCGATCTTTGCGAATCGCAGGACGGGTATCCATACGATATTGAACGCCATCTATCCAGGCAATCTCTGAGTTGATGGTCAGACGAATATTTGTTTTGTTCCATTGGATGCTTACTTCTCGTTTGACAGCATTCCATTGAACCTCAGCTCCAAAAATCTCAGCAATAGCTCGTAGGGGTACCATGCTTCGATTGCTCGAGGGATCAATATAGGGAGCTTCATCGATCAAAACGGCGTCGATGCCAAGATGCTCCATGATTCTACTGCCTATTCGCAGTAAAATGACTTTCTTTTGTTTTTCGCTGGCAAGATTAGCTATGCTTGCAGATACGGTCAGATTGCTTTCGAGTTGAAAATATTGCGAATTAGCTCCAACGATGCGATAGCTTTTTTCCTCGGGGTCCATACAAAAGCTCTGGATAGGGGTCTTAACAGACTTATCAAGATCCTTGCTTTCAAGAAACCTGCCTAGAAAAGAAAAAACTAAAATCTTTCCGGACTGGTCTAGTACATGAAGCCGATTTTCATTGTCCACATCGATATCTATAGGCGTTTTCATCGGATTCGTCCTGCTTGCCTGAAGCGTAAGCAAAAGTTTGCCCTGAATATCAAAGCGAAAGATCTTGTTGCTGGATCCATCCAAAACCCACAAGCTGTTTTCCTGGTCAAGAATTATTTGATCTGCTCGTTTAAATCGAGATCCTCCGGGAATCTCTCTGACAAGGGAGCCTCTTTCGGTAAAAATAAGTACTGCATTTTTTTTGGTATCAGTAATGGCCATATAGCGGGTTTTGTGTCTGGAAACACTCACCGATCCGGGGTTTGCGATAGTAGAAAAAGAAAGAAGCTGTTTTCCCGAACGATCATCCAGGGTAATCGCTCTTCCGCTCTGAGCATCAGCAAGCAGTAAGTAGCCACCACAGGGGCAGGAGGACAGATAATCTACGGTCTGAATATTGGAGGGGAGGGAGATTTTGTTGATGATTTGACCGTAAGGACTGAGTACTAGGATCTTGTTGCTCTCTATGCCAGATACAAAAGCCAATCCATCCTCGTTCATCGCTATCCGGGCAGTAAGCTTGGCGGAGGTCTTGACCAAAAAAAAGCCCTGGAAAGCCAGGAAAAGCAAAAGCAATAAGCTCAGGGTTTTTTTCATCTTATTTAAACCTGAACGATTGAATCATGTCGTTGAGCAATAGGTTGTAGGAAAGATAGCTAGCTTCAGGAATCTCGGCCGTGAGCACCACGCCCACTTTATCTTTGACAAGATAGGTCAGGATCACCATCAAGGTGACCTGGTCGTTGGCAGACAGGACGACGTCAGTTTTAATAATACGTTGGAGAGCTGGAACACCCTGTATGTTCAGCTCTTTTTCAGTAATGGATATATAGCCTGGCAAAGCAGTAATCTGATTTTGAGATTCAACGGTTTCTCGAAATAAGTTTAAGGCGAGATTGGCTTCAGGGTTGTAATCAACTTTCAAGTTTACGACATAGTTTTGCTCGACTGGTCCATTGAAGGAGTAGTGATAATCGGCTCTAATAGACTTCCATGTTTTGGGGTATTGAATGGAAAAATAGGGAGCATGAAGCACTCTTAGACCCTTTGGGGAGCCTTTGCACGCAGAGGACGTAAAAAGCAGTAAAACCATTACTGCAAAAACAGTTAAGGATTTTAGTCCATATTTTAAATAACTTGTTTGATTTCGAGACATACTTCCTCCAATGAATCTGAGTGGATGCGCGTATCATTAAGAGTGGACATAAAATTGGTATCTCCCGACCACCGAGGCACCACATGAAGGTGGAGATGGTCTTCGATCCCGGCTCCGGCACTTTTGCCAATGTTCATGCCCAGGTTGAAGCCATGGGGGTGAAAAGCTTTTTCAAGCCAGGATATCGCCAAATCAGTAAGGGTCCACCATTCTTCGAGTGCTTCTCCTTTGAGCTCAGTTATCTTTTTGATGTGGCAATAGGGTATCACCATCAGATGTCCGGTAGTGTAGGGATATTTGTTTAGCACCACAAAATGAAATCTGCCTCGATAGAGAATCAATTCCTGGTCTGGGCCTTGATCTTTTTGCATGGCACAAAAAACGCAATCCCCTTTGTTCAAAGCCCTAATATAAGTTTTTCTCCAAGGAGCCCATAATATATGCATATTTTATTTCCTGATTATCTATTATAATAGATGTAATTTGAATTTTAAAATTATTATGTGTTTTGAAGAAGGAGGGTTATTGTCATGACCCAAAAAAAGAAACCGAATATTGTTGTTTTGAATCGCTTAATACTGATGTTGCTTATAGGTTTTTTGACAAGTACCGTTTTAGCATGCAAAGTGAATAGCCCTTCAAACCCCAATACCAAACCCCAAGCCGCCCAAATAACACAAGAAAATCTCACTACTCAGCCAAACCTTGCATCCGAAGAGCTTCTAAAAGCTGGACCACTTGGCTTAATCCCTGCAGATAGACGCAAAGAAGCTCCTCTCTTTGAACTGCCTTACGTGATCGGAGGCGACTTTTCCCTATCTGATTACAAAGGCAAGCTGGTATTGCTTGACTTTACCGCCACCTGGTGTCACTGGTGCGACCGACAAGCTCCCCAGGTAGAAGCAGTTTACAAAAAATTCAAGGGCAAAGGTCTTGAAGTGTATGCAATTAATTGCCGTGAATCCAAAGAAACAGTTCTCGCAAAGTATCCCAAGGGCTCAAAGGCCTACCCCATAGTGCTCGATGAACAAGGCACTGTTTTTTCCATGTATAGCCCGGTCTTTGATATGCGAGGATATCCCACCTATATCCTCTTGGACAAGGATGGCAAAGCCGCCTACATTCAAAGCGGTTACAACGAAGATTTTGAACTTATTGTTTCTGATCTTGTTAGCTATCTCCTGAAAAACTAAGGAGGAAAAGCAAGCTAATGAATTGGGATAATCTGACCGATAGCGCTCAAAGAGCTGTAATGTTTGCCCAGGAAGAAGCTCAGCGCTTAGGCAACGACTATATCGGCACCGAGCACCTACTCCTCGGGCTTCTTAGAGAGGGGCAAGGAGTGGCATCCAAAGCCCTCCATACGATAGGAGTCAATATCCCCTATATCTTTCAGCGTGTGGAAGGCATGGTTCGCGAAAACCGTAAATCCCGCTACTATAATCCCCTGCCCTCCGAATTCACCCTCACTCCACGGGCAAAAAGAGTATTGGAGTTTGCTTCCCGTGAAGCATCCAATCTTTCCCACACCTATATTGGCACCGAGCACATCCTCATAGGCCTATTAATGGAGCCCGAAGGTATTGCTGCCAAAGTCCTCGAAGAAATACAAATTGATGTCCTCAAGGGAAAAGAAGTTATCTTCCAGATTTTAAGCAAACCAGAAAACTCTGAAGTCTTCAAAAAGAAAATCAAAGACAGCCCTCAAAATGCCCCCGGAGGAACAAAATCCAAAACTCCCACCCTCGATTTGTATAGCAGAGACCTTACCCTGCTTGGCAAACAAAACAAGCTTGATCCAGTAATTGGCCGAGAAAAAGAAATCAATCGTCTCATCCAGATATTGCTCCGCCGCACCAAAAACAACCCCGTCCTGATTGGCGACCCTGGCGTTGGCAAGACTGTCATAGCCGAAGGCTTAGCTTTTCGTATCGCCCAGGACAAAGTGCCCGAACAGCTCAAAAACAAAAGGATTGTGGCTCTTGAGCTTTCCAACCTGATTGCCGGTACTAAATATCGAGGCGAGTTCGAAGATCGCATGAAAAAAGTCATGGAAGAAATAAAACGCTTTTCAGGCGACATCATCCTATTTATTGACGAGCTTCATACCGTGGTAGGTGCGGGGGCTGCAGAGGGATCAATCGATGCATCCAACATCCTCAAACCCGCTCTTGCCCGAGGCGAGCTCCATTGCATCGGCGCCACCACCATGGATGAATTCAGAAAATACATCGAAAAAGATCCCGCCCTCGAACGAAGATTCCAATCTATTTTTATCCATGAGCCCAGTATAGACGAAACTATCCAGATTCTTGAAGGACTCAAGGAAACCTACGAAAGCCACCATCACGTTAAAATCACTCCGGAAGCCATTTCCTCCGCCTCAGAGCTCTCTGCCAAATACATTACCCAGCGTTTTCTGCCCGACAAAGCCATAGATTTAATTGATGAAGCCTGCTCTCATGTCCGCCTATCCCACTCCAACCTTCCCCAGGAAATCGTAGAGATGGAGCAAAAAGCCAGAATCCTCGAACAACAAAAAGAAACCGCCATCAGCGAACAGGACTTTGAAGGAGCCGCCAGCCTGAGAGACCAGGAACGCACCCAAAGAATGGAAATCCAAAAAGAAACCTACCAATGGCAACAGAGCTTAAACGAAAAGGTGTTCTACGTTACTGAAGATGATATAGCCTCGGTAGTATCTCAATGGACAGGCATCCCCGTCGGAAGACTACTGCAAGAAGAAAAAGACAAACTTCTGCTCATGGAAAAAGCCCTCCAACAAAACATTATCGGACAGGATCATGCGATTTCCGTATTATCCCATGCTATCCGCCGTGCCAAAACAGGTATCAAAGACTCACGAAAACCTTTAGGATCCTTTATGTTTCTGGGTCCCACCGGGGTTGGAAAGACCGAATTAGCCATCATCCTGGCAGAATACCTTTTTGGAAGACGCGAATCTTTAATCCGCTTTGACATGAGCGAATATATGGAAAAATTCTCCGTATCTCGACTCATCGGTGCTCCTCCAGGCTATGTAGGCTATGAAGAAGGCGGACAACTCACCGAAGCCATCCGACGTCAGCCCTTTTCCGTCCTCTTGTTTGATGAAATCGAAAAAGCCCACCCCGACATCTACAACATCCTGCTCCAGATTCTGGACGGAGGTAGATTGACCGACTCCCAGGGGCGGGTAGTCGATTTTGCCAACACCATCATCATCATGACCTCGAATGTATATGGCAACTGGGAAAAACAGACCGTATCAGGATTTCAGCAAAGCAAAGCCCAGGCAGTTCAAGGCGACGCCGTCCAGAGAGATCAACTTCTCAACGACCTCAAAAAAACCTTTCGCCCTGAGTTTTTGAACCGCCTGGACGAATTGATAGTATTCAACTTCTTGAGCGAAGCAGACATCATCAAAATCGTAGACTTACTCATCGACAAACTACATCAGGACATCAAAAACCGTGAGATCCATTTTCTTTTTTCGGAAACAGCCAAAAAACAACTGGCTGAAGAGGGTTATCAACGTAAATTTGGCGCAAGACCCCTTTGGCGAACCATCCAACGTCGCATTGCTGATCCAGTTTCAGAAGCCTTGCTCCGAGATGAGTTTTCAGATAAAGACACCATTTTAGTAGACTTTCTGGATGGTGAGTTTCGCTTTCAGCTCGAAAGCAAACAAATCAACTGCACTCCCGCCTAATCACAAACCGTGCCACAGGGACGGGGGTGTTGACTCATGGTGTTTATCTTACCGAGTATCGATTAAAATCAAGCCAGCAGCATCGCTTCCTTTAAACAATTCCCTCTGAAGCTTTGAGGCTTGCAAGGTATCCTTTGAAACAAGGTTCAGCTTGAACAAATCCACCTCGTTGTAACTGATTTCATTTTGCGATTTCTTTCCCTTGAGTTTACTCGTTTCTCTGTCTTGGATAGCTAAACGTTTAAAGAGGTCGATCGATTTTTCTTTTCCAGTCAGCGTTAAGTTGCTTATACCAATATTTATATCATCAGAAAGTCCATAGGCATACACCAAATTCCCTTCTTGAGAGAGGTAAGAAGGAAAAAAAGAAATCTCAGATAAGGACAGGTAGCCTGGATTAACAATAACATTGTCCTCTAAAAGCTTAGCAACAATCAAGGCACTGGAATTGTTCTCCACTTCATAGCTTCCATACAGGTAAAAAGTCTCGTCTATCGTTAAGCTTTTTGAAAAAGTTAAGTGGTTTGGAAAAGTAAGAGTTTTCTTTGATTCGCCGTCCTTATTAAGTATAAAAACGCTCCTGCTACCGATAAGATACAAAGTATCTTTCACACAGGCAATTTTATCTGGTGGGGGGACTGATATCGAAATATCAGGAATTTTCCTCAGAAATCTAAATTCCTTATTATAATCTATCTTGCCGAACCAATACCCCTGTAAGTAAGGTGTTTTCCTGTCTTCTTCGTAAATACCTGAAAAACGTGCGATAAAATATATATTTTCCTGCGCATCAACTGAAGTTGCAGTAATTTCTATATCTAGTGGTATTTTGGATAGAGTTGAATAATAATCAGCAATTATGGTATTATCATGCTCTCTAAACTTCGCAACAAAAGAAAAACCCGACACATAGAGAGTATTATCTTTTACTTCATTTTGTTCAACATGATCCTGAAAACCTGGGAATTCAACTGCACTGTCCATGACAAGGTCTTTTGAAGTATTGTCGATTGGAACAAACACTAGGCTTATTCCTTTGTAGTCAGGAAAATCTTGATGTAGGTTGAGCACAAGATACAAAGAAGCATCGCCAGGATAAAAGAAAGAATTATGAAGATTCCAATCCAGGGGCTTCAGTTTAAGACCTTTTTTAAGCTGACCCGCCTGGTCAAGGGCTATATAGTAATAGTGCCCACCAGCGGAAGCAAATAGGTGGGAAGCGTCACGATAATAGACTGCATGAATAAGGTTTAAGCCTGAAGTTCCGTTGATAAAAAGCTTATGAGTCTCGGTTAGGTCTTCTTCAACAGAAAATAGATCTGCGGGATATCTTCCAGTATTTAATTCAGTGGATTTATACCAGATAAAAGCAAAAAGCATGATAAACACTAATATCACAGCAAGATTCGTGCCACAGGGACGGGGGTGTTGTCTCATCATAGAGATGTTTTCCAACGGTAGAGCACAAAGTCATCCACCCAGTAAAGGTAGGTGCCATCGGGGTGGGTTTTAAGGAAAAAACGATGCTCATGCCTTGGTCCTACATTAAGGGTCAGTTGTTTTTGACCACTGGAGTCGTAGATTAGTTGTCGTTTTTGCCACGTATCTTCTACTTTTGTGCTTTCTTCTATCATCCAGTATTTACCAAACCAGGCACCATTGGGATTGAGGAAGGCATAGCAAAAAGTTTCGCTTTCTTCGAATACCTCTCGGGTCTTTCGCTGGAAAATGATTCTTTCACTTTTATCGCTGAGATTGATTTCGGCGACTCCGGTGGTACTTAATGTTCCTTCTTCGCTTGGGGTGTCGTAGTTAAAGGTTCCATAGACTTTATCTCCTTCGATATAGGAGATTTTTCTGAATCCACTCTGAGCTTCCTCTTTCTGTCCTTCCTTCCTGCGTATCACTTCCATCTGATATAATTCTTTCAGCGTGGAGGGGTCGAGAGAAGGATAGTCCATGGAATACAGTGTTCGCTGTGTTTCCTCTTTGACCGTTTGCTCCTTCACAAAATACAAGCTTTGACCGTTGAGATAAAAAGAGCTTATCCTGGAAGAATTTGCCAATGGCTGGCTCTGAGTGCTTGTTTGTTGGATCAGATCGTAGCTTATGAAAGCTCCTGTACTAAAATCAGGGCTGAGGATCTTGTGATCCTCCGTGACCCAGCAGATTCCATCAAAAAAACCGAGGGATCTTTTTTTCATAAGATTAAGGTCAGTAAAAACTTCTTTAGAACTGAACTCTTGAGCAAGTGGATTGAGCTTTAAATAGTGGATGGAGTTGATTTCTTCCATGTTATTATCCTTGAAATGCATATAGATCATATGGAGAGAAGCTGTATCATCGTAGGGAGGGATAAAATACTTTCCCCAGACCTGTTTTTCCTCGGTAAATGGTGCCCCGGGGATACAACGCATATCCACTACTTTTTCGATTTCGTTTTCTTGGATTTCGCACGATACCAGGAAAAACAACAAAACAAAGGACAAGATCACTGAACATATTTTTATTTTAAACATGTCTTGCTCCTCTTTTGGGAACTTTTTTTGGGCTCCTCACCAATCGTTACAGGTAAAGCATCTTGTTAACAATAATACCTAAATGTGATAATTGTCAAGCTTTTAAATAGCTTAAAAATGAGACAAGGGGACGGGGGTGTTGACTCATTTTGAAAGATGCTCTAATTTAAATATTTTGTAGCTTGTATTATACCGAGTTCGGTATACAATAAACCAGAAAGGAGGTGTTATCTTGCCAAATAAACTACTCACCATTAAAGAAAAAGCAAAACAGTGGGGGTTGTCTGAACGTCGAGTTCGCAAATTGTGCGAAGAAGGCAGGATTGAAGGAGCAAGCAAGCTTGGATGGATCTGGGGAATTCCTGAAAACAGTACAAAGCCAGTAGATAAAAGGCTAAGCCCCAAGCTCCCCAAGCATAGACCTCTTCTGAAATGGAAAAAAAGTAATTTCCCCTTGATAGACCAAAAGAAACAGACATTAGACTCCATGAAACCTTTGCCAGCACATACCCTCGCCTCCCTGAGAGAGAAAATGATTTTAGATTGGACCTACCACAGCAACGCTATAGAAGGCAATACCCTGACTTTATCCGAAACCAAAATTGTGCTCGAAGGAATCACCGTGGGTGGAAAGTCAATGCTTGAGCATCTGGAAGCTATCAATCACAAGGAAGCCATTCTTTACTTGGAAAGCTTGGTTCAGAAAAAAGAACTCCTCAGTGAATGGGATGTTAAAAATCTCCATCAGCTCGTGCTCAAAAATATTGACCCTTCCAACGCAGGGGCCTACCGAAATGAAAATGTAGTGATTAGCGGAGCAAAACATGTTCCCCCTGCTCATTATCTACTAAAAGAGCAGATGGAGAAATTCATCACTCAGTACAGGGAACGGCTGAAATTGCATCCCATCATCAGAGCCAGCCTTGTTCACGGCGAGTTTGTCAGGATCCATCCCTTTATTGATGGAAACGGCAGAACTGCTAGGCTTCTCATGAATTTTGAGCTAATGAAAATAGGCTATCCTCCTGCCATTATTGAGTTGTCCCAGCGCTTGACCTACTACTTAGCACTGGAAAAGGCTCATGTCAACAGTGATTATACCGAGCTGGTCGATCTGATAGCCCAAAGTGTAGGCAAGAGTCTTGATTTCTGGCTAAAAATCCTCTAACAGCACCTTGGAAACTCTCCATTCTGGCTCTGCTTCAGTTTGAAGCATATAAGCATATTCGCCTGCTTCTGCGGGGGTATGAATACCAGCATCCCGAGATATTCTCAGCATCAGATGATCCCATTTTTCATTCTGAACCTCAATTGGAAAACCCAATAGAAGCCTCATATCGATAGTTCCATCGTCATTGAAGTGGAATACAGGCAAACCTTGAAAGTGCATACAACAAGTGGGGACATTATAGGCAAAGGCTCCGATAACCATCGAAATATCCAGTATTCTATCACCGGATAAAGGGGGGTCAAAGAAAGTACCCTTGGGAAACCTAATTTTGATCCATTGGGTTTCCGGGTAGTTTTCTTGAGGAAAAAAAATAAAACGATATTCTGCGCTTGATGAAGGCAGAGGAGGGTCTATATCCACTTCAAGCGTTTGAGCCCTTTCCTCATGAGTGTTTGGCTTGAATGTCATGGTACTAGAAGTCTTCCATCCCGAGTCATATTCTGTTTTAACTTGATAACTGCATTCCTTCGAGTTCTTCGGAGCAAGGATTCTTGCAGATTTTCGAACTAATATGGTAAGTTCTTCCCCCTCTTTTATAGAAGGCTGGTAATACGGTCGAACAACAAAAGTAAGTAAGAGAGAACTATCCGACAAGAACTCGATTTTAACCTGCTCTGGAGAGGAAAATACGATATAAGCCAAGCGATTGTAACATTCAATAGATTTCGCAAGCTCCTGGAATCTTACGGTATTCTGGCTTTCATCCTTGCTCAAAGGAGGACAAATCGTAGTTCCTGGGGGAAATTTCAACTCCATGCGCATACCAGAGTGAAATTGCTGGGGAGTAAAGGTGAAATAGTAGTTTCCTTCGACCCCCTGGTACATTGGAACTATGGTTACCTTGAGGCTTTGATTTGTTGCTTCCTCTTCCTGGGACTTTACCTGGCCAAAACCGCTAAGGGTACAAAAAAACAAGAACAACACGAGAAAAACTCGGAGCATATTATTTAGTGTGCCAAGGGGACGGGGGTGTTGTCTCATTTCTCATTCCTCTTTTTTTATGGGCATACCCGCAATAGCAATCAAACCATAGACTCTCGTAAAGAATCCGATGAGAAACCAGAGGATGTAAGGATAGCCCTTGGTTTTTGCTACATAGGCTGAAAGAAATCCTGATGCCAAGCTATATGCAAGCCCTCTAATCAGCTCCATCACGACCTCAGGTCTCATAGTTGCCGGATTACTAAACACAGCTAGAAAATTGTTCCACATTTTGGCCTCCTCACAAGATACAGCCATAAAGATTGCTCCATCTTCAGCACACTAATTATACGATTAGTTTAAGCGTAGCTATTTATATGTCAAACCAAAAATGAGACAAGGGGACGGGGGTGTTGACTCATTTTACTCCTTTATTGATTTCACTGAAGATTTACCGATTAATCCTCCAATGAATTAAAGAAAACTAGAAACAATCCAACGAGAAATTGAATTCCCGAAAAAAATATACCAGAACCCAAAAGCAACTAACACCAACATAGACCCTATTCCAAGCAACCACATGAGATGAAGCATATTTAAAATGTCTTCCTCTGCCTCATCTTCTCTTGTTGATGACTTACTTTGGTCAATTTTGGATATCATTGTTTGAATGTTATTGCTCCACTTGATTGTAAAGTATTTCCCCATCTGATGCAGAATGTAAAGAAAAGCAAACAAGGAAATACTCATACAAAAAAGCAAGAGACCGATTTTCAAGCTGGAAGAGAGTCCTATGTCGAGTGAGATCATATACAAGAGCATCCCTGGCAAAATCAAAAAAACTATAATTCCTGCTTTCCCTTTCTTTTCCATAGAAAGAATAGGCAGCTTATACTGTTTTTCATCGTATCTCATGCTGTTACAAAAAATGGAGGAGCTAAGTTTGATACGAGCAAAGAAGCCTTCAAAAAAGAGCGCAGCACAAAAGTTGAGCAATAGCATCAGCAATGATACTTTGAGTATTACAAATACTATGGGAGCATTGCTGAGAACAAAGAATGGAGAAAAAGAAGGAATAAATCCGCGCAAAGAGTAAAAACTATCACGATACAAACCAGAAATAGTCCCAACCATGAGATAAAGAGTGAGAAGAAAAAAACCAAATTGATATAAAGACAGCGATAAACTTTTCGCTAGCGAAAAATACTGAAAAACAGTAAATGGGGTTAATGAAAATTTCCCAGCCCAGGAAAAATCTACTTCAGGTAAGTCAGATTCATGGATCTTTTTTCTTTTTAATCCAGTATAGTAAAACATTGCTTCCTTGTTAAAATGATAAATCATTCCTTGCTAGCTTTCTCCAGCCTGTTTCCTTAGATGCCTCGTATTTTTCTATTTGATCTTCCTCGCTATCCCCCTACACCTGTGGTAAAAGTATACCGTAGACAGGGTTTCTACCAAGAAGAAAAAGGCAGTTAAGAGACCGAAAAGCAGGAGGAAAAAGAGCAAGATCCATATTAAATATTCTGATTGAAGCACAATAAAGAGAATCAGAAAATTTACAGCCAACAACGGTGATATGGATTCGGTTAAGCTATAGGCAAGAAAACTAAAGCAGTCTCTAAAAAAACTTACATAACCATTGACCTTTAACACACTATCAGTAAAAGTTGCAATGTAGCCCCATGCAAATGAAAAAGCAAACAACAAAGTAATATACACTACAAGCAAAATAGCCTTCCAATTCACAAGGAGCCAAAAAAGCTTTCGTTTAGGAAGAGTAGGATTTGCACTCAAAACATAATCAGGATTTACTTCTCGGATCATCTCGTCTATTGTGCTCAACTCTGCGAAAAAGTAGTTATAGTAACTCATTGCAAGAGGCCAAAGAGAGACAAGGGAGAATAGTATAACGATATAGAGTCCTTTTTGGTTAAACATCATCTCAATAGTGGGAGGCAATAGGAGTACCAAAAAAGCTAGAGTTTGGAATGAATATCTCTTTAAAGATATCTTAATCAAACGCAGGAAAAAACGATTACGGATCCTTCGCGATAATAGATTGTATTCACTTAAGGTAAAAGTATTAAGTTCCTGCAGACCATGGAATATGACAAATCGCTTCAGTAAGGGATAAAGATAGGAATAGATAGAAAAAGAAAGAAAAAAAATAATTGCTACCATAATCAATACAGTTCCTGCAGATGGAGGTCCCCAGTCGTAATAAAACATCATCATCAAAACAAAGCCTATAAAACCAAGCAGAGCCCCCATCACAAAACTCAAAGCCATGGAAGGGATGAAAAGCCTGAAAAACGACTTGCGCATCACACACAACGAAAATTTTAGAGCCTCAAACCATGGAAGCGATGTCATAGTGCCCCTCTCTTCACCCTCGTCCCCCTAACGCAATATTTTTTTACAGCTTTTTCCCGATATAAAACACATAGCCATAATACTGCTTGTATTTTGCATACAAGTCTTCCTCTCGCCTCAAAAAGGCAATCATATCCTCAGCGGTTTTGTTACCTGCATGTTTTTTTAAGAATTCCACCTGTCTTGCTTTTTGCGGAACAAAATAATGGTCTGTCCAACACGTTTCAGGCAAAATAAAGGTTGCAACAGGAATATATCCTGTTTTTTGCATGATGGAAACATTGTGTCCAATGGTATTGATTTCGGGAACAGCGTCCTTCCACCACTTCTCTATTTCCATTGGTCGCTCTTGGGTAAACCATGACTCATAGGTTATAGCAATATAAGCATCTTTTTTGAGGAAGTCTTTCCAGTAGTTCAAACCTTTTTCAAATCCAATATTAGCAATAGCCCCTTCAGACCAAATAAGATCAAACTCCTCTTTTTGAAACGGTAAACTATCCATTGACCCGACGATGCCTTTCACTCTGTTTTGTAAACCCAGGTGTACAGCTTTTTTGTTAAGCTTGTCAATCGAGCTAGTGGAAAGGTCAAGAGCGGTAATACTCGCTTCTGTATTTTGCGCAAGAACAAATGTTTGATAGCCTGTCCCACACCCTAAATCAGCAATTTTAGCATTGCTCGTAAGATGGTTGATAAAACCTAATGCCCTAATGCTCTCTTGAGCACTGCCAGGTCCCTGCCGTTCAAGCTCTGTGAAAAATTCATTTATCAGGGTAAAATCAATTTCGTGCACTGATGTTTCTTCCATTGTCAAACTCCAAATCTTTCAATTGTTTCCTAGTTTAAGCGTAGCTATTAATATGTCAATCGAAAAATGTGCCAAGGGGACGCGTGCCACAGGGACGGGGGTGTTGACTCAAAAAAATGAGTCAACACCCCCGTCCCCTTGTCTCATTAATCAAAAGAGTAGATTCAGGGCTTCGGAGAGTTGGTCGACAGCGAGGATATTTTTATTATCCTGCCATTCTTTGGCAAGGGAGATACGGCTCACTACGATGGGCTTGAAATTCCTCCGCAGGGCTTCCTGAATCCTTCGGTCGGTATTTGCCACCGGGCGTATTTCCCCCGATAGCCCCAATTCCCCAAACGCCACACAGCGCTCGGGCAGTTCCAGATCCTTAATCGAAGACGCAATCGAGAGGCTGGCCGAAAGGTCAATCGCAGGGTCGGTGATTTTCACTCCCCCCGTCACATTGAGAAAAATATCCATCCCTCCCATGGGAATACGCGCCCGTTTTTCCAAAATAGCCAAGAGCATCAGCAGACGATTAAAGTCGATCCCCGTCGCAATCCTGCGTGGTACCGGCATAAATGAAGGCGTCCCCAGGGCCTGAATTTCAAGGAAAAGCGGACGATTGCCTTCCATAGACGGAAAAATCAGCGTCCCCGGCACATGTTCCGCCTTTTCACTCAAAAAAATCTCCGAGGGGTCTTTGATTTCCTGCAAACCCTTGCCCGTCATATTAAAAACGCCCAGCTCCTGCGTTTCGCCAAAACGATTCTTCTGGCTTCGAAGCAGGCGAATAGCACTGGTTTTATCCCCTTCCAAATAGAGCACCACATCCACCAGATGCTCTAAAAACTTGGGCCCCGCAATCTGCCCGTCCTTGGTCACATGCCCCACGATAAAAATAGTCGTATGGGTGCGTTTTGCCAATTGAATTAAAAAATTGGTACTCTCTCGCACCTGGGGGATACTCCCCGCAGTACCAGGCACCTCCGAGCGATAGACCGTCTGAATGGAGTCAATAATCATGCAGGCGGGTTCGACTTGCTTCATCACCATCTGCAGGGTTTCCAGCTCAGTTTCAAAGGAAAGATGAAGCAGGGGAGTTTCAATCCCCAAACGCTCTGCCCGTAGGCCTATTTGAGGAGGAGATTCCTCCCCCGAAGAGTACAAGACCTTTCGCCCTGTCTGACAGACCGAATCGGCCACCTGGAGCAAGAGCGTGGATTTTCCAATCCCCGGCTCCCCCCCAATCAAAATCACCGATCCCTGCACAATGCCCCCACCCAATACGCGATTCAGCGCCTCCAGACTGGTAGGGATACGTTCCTTTTGCTGATTGGTTTTCAGGTCTTCCAAGGTATAGCTCGAAGGCGCCAAAGCATCCTGTATGGGCTGGCGAGTGTCCTGAGTGCGTTGAATGACAGGCACATAGGTGTTCCATCGTCCGCATTCCGGGCACTTGCCCAGCATTTTAGGAGCAGTCGATCCACATTCGGTGCAATGATAAAGTTCTTTTTTTTGTGCCATTTTCGCCTCCGCTTATCCCCCCGTCTCCGCTTTTCCCACTACCTAAAGAGGGAAATCAGCAAAATGCCCATCCCCAGACAATACAGCCCAAACATATGCAGACGAGAGCTTTTCAAATAATGCTTCAAAAGTAAAATAGCCCCAAAGCCCGATAGCGCAGACACCACCAGCGCAAGCAAGGCTATCCCAGGAGTCACAGGATTGCTTTCCATGGTGCCAAGCTCCAATACAAAGGCCCCCAAAATCGCTGGAATGGAAATCAAAAAGGAAAAGCGCAAGGCATCGGTCTTTTTCATCCCCACCAGCAGGGCTCCAAAGAGGGTAAAACCCGAGCGAGAAAAGCCAGGCACCAGCGCCATCGCCTGAAACAACCCTATAATCAGCACATCAGTCCAGCTCAAATCGGCCATGGTCTTTTTCCCTTTATAAAAAAGGACCATTAGAAAGAGAATCAAGGTAGTGCCAAAATAAGCCCAGCCCACCATCGCAGGATTGCTAAACAAAGGCTCAATATGATCCTTGAGGAGCACACCCGCCAAGCCAGCCGGTACCACCGCCACCAGGATTTTCCCCACCAGGATCCAGCTTGCTTTGCTATTTTTAAAAATCCCCTGGATAATCTCCCAAAGCTCCACTCGCAGAAAAAACACCACTGCCAGCAAAGTCCCCATATGCACGAGGATGTCAAAAAAGAGGGAGGGTTTATCGAATTTCATGATAAAGGGCAGTACCGCCAGATGCCCCGAACTGCTGACGGGCAAAAACTCCGTAATACCCTGTACCAAGGCTAAAATAAAGGCGTGGAAAAAAGTCATGCGTTCCTCCCGAAGTAGTTTTCCATGTCCGTAATGTCAGAGCTTTTATCAATATCCACTGCTAATTCTCCATAGGGGGTCAAAATACCCTTGGCGTCGATGCCAGTAGATTTTTTAAAAGCTTTTTCCAATTGGGGGATGGAAATGTTTTTAAAAATAGCCATTTTGATGATGTTGATAATCCCAAAGCTGAAAGCCAGCTTGATCACGCTTTTTCGATTTTTAGTAAACTTATCAATCAAAGGGTCCAGCTTGTCCAAAGCCTCCTGACGAAGCACCAGCGCATTGCCCACCTTGGCGCGACCCTCTTTGATCTTGCCATAGGTACGATGCGAGCCTGGAAAGGATGCTTCCACGCTTTCCCTGGTCACCACAAAGGCAAGCAGGTCTTTGTCGCGATACTCCTGAATCAACTCGTACAGCTTAGCCAAAATCGTAGCATTAATCCCCGGGATGTCCCCTCCCATAATCATGATATGGGAAGCCCTGCTCTGACGGGTGCTTTTTCTAAAATTATCCGAGAGCTTGGACGATTCAGGGACGCTGATATATTGATCAGCCATCGAGGCATAGGGGCTGGCAGTCACAGCTTCCGAGCCGATGAGGATCAGTTGCTTGCAAATCCCCGCCTTCCTTACCGCCTCTATCATATATTCCAAGACCGTTTTTCCATGAATGGGAATCAGACTGCGATGAATGGGAGGGCTGTCCGCCTCCAGCACCGAGAGAGGGCCTCCAGCCAAAATCACGATGTCCAAAGATAAAGCTTCGTTTTTCATGGGGCTACAAACCCGGGAAGCTTGCCCGTTTCCGCATCGATGCCTGCTCCCATACTTTTAGGAGCGCCGTCTTGAAAATAGTTCCACTTCGTATCGTTTTTACCCCGATCTTCGGGATAAGTATCCTTTCCTCCGCGATCAATAAAGATCCCGAGGCTATATTCCTTGTCTCTCCACGACCCCCACAGATGCTTGCTATAATTGGCTTTGCCCAGATTGATGCGACCCGGTCCACGGGTTTCATACACATCGTCCCCCGCGCCGTCCACAAAAAAGCCCATGCCATTATCATTGCCTCCGCCCAAAGCCAGGTTGGGAGAAATATAGTGGTCGTTGCCCAGACTATCAATCAAAAAACCCAGCGAAACGTCGTGTCCCGCCCCTTGCGCCATATTCAGCAAGGCATCATAGCGATCGTTGCCTTCCTTGTCGATCAGGGCCGCAATGGCAAAGTGCGCCGCACCGCCCTGGACATACCATACCCCCTTATACTCATCGTCCCCCTTGGCGTCATACAAGAGCCCGGTGCCAGCCCAATAGCCGGTACCCTGCCCAAAGACTCCACAGGAATAATAATCATTGCCCTCCATATCAATCAGCAGGCCAAAGCCTCCCGACATGCTGTTGCCTTCGCTGAGATCCGCCCTGCGCCCAAAGCCGGCACCCTGGCAAAAGCTCGTATTGTGGTCCGAGGATTGGGGGTTGGAGCCATCCACGTTTTCATTGTTAGCAACATAGCGGTCATTGCCCTTCATATCCAGCAGACAACCAAAGCCCTTCACATAGCCAAAACCCTGGGAAAAGGAATAGACATCATACTTATCCTCTCCCTCACGGTCGATCAGATAGCCAATGCCATAGATTCCTGCACCCTGGGAAAAACTGACACAGTTATAGTGATCGTCGCCCGTATCATCCACCAGGAGGCCTACCCCGAAACAGCCAAAGCCCTGAGCATATTGCACTGCTTCGTAGTAATCGTCCCCTTGCAAGTCCATCAAAACTCCCATGCCCAGTATCCCAGCTCCCTGGGAATACACATCGTCTTCCGATTGGAGGTAGCGATCGTTGCCAGCCACATCGATATGAATCGACACGGGATTAAACCAGGAGGCCGTAGCCCCCACGCTGGATGAATAGCTATCATCTCCACCGCTGTCCACCGAAAGCAAAACTTCTTTTGCGCTGTGAGTATGGTTTTCCGACCCTTTCAGAATGATTCTGCCCATGGGGGTCTTCCATTCCAAATCCCAGTCGGGGGGAAAGCCCTGCTTTTTCAGCTCTGCCACGCTTTTATCTAAAGTTTTTCCCAATTGAATCGAAGCAAAATAAAGCAAGGCAAAGTTGGCTTCCTTCAAGATACGATGAGAAAGCGGATCATAGCCCTGCACCAAGGTTTTGGCAGGATTGCGAAAAACCGTCATCAGTTCTTCCTGGCTAAAGGCGCTAAAGGCCTTGTCTCGTTGTTCTTTGAAAAACAAAGAAGCATAGAGAATCCGTGCCAGCTCGGTCTGAGCCACCAAAGGGATGCCTTCCAGCTTCTTCTTCAACAGAGCAAAGGAATAGCTGTCCAAAGGCTCCTGGCAAAAAGTATGCAGGTCGGAGATGGCATAGAGCAGGGGCTGAGACTCCACCAAACGATGGTCCAGGACGGGCTCATACTGAGGATAGGACGAAACCGTATAGCCCAAACGAAAGGCAGACAGCCAGAGCAAGTCGCGCATCGAGCCCTGCCGGGTGGCAATATAGCTGGCGTTGGACTCCAGAAAGGCGGGAGTCGCCAGAGGATTTTTAAGTTGCTGATTGAAAAAGGGAAGACGCAGAGGGTCGGTTCCATAGGTGCGTTCAATCCCTTCGTCAGTAAAACGCACTTGCTCCCTGCTCAGCGACAGCTCTGCCAAAACTTCACTCATCAAATCGCTTTCCTCCTCGGCAAGCACCGCTGAAAAAGGTAGCGCCGTCCACATCCAACAAGACATCATAGCAACCAAAAATAAAGCTAAGCATTTACGTTTCATATCGCACCCTCCTTTTCTTTAGCTGGATCAAGAATTTTTTCCAAGAGGAGCAAAGTTCCGCTCTTGTGGAGCATCTGATTGGCATTGCCACACTTGGGCGACTGGATACAGGCAGGACAGCCCGTCTCTCGTTCGCATTTACATTTTCGCACCACATCATAGCTAGCAAGTAATATCTCCGAAAAAAGCTCATAGGCCTTCTCGCTCAGCCCAATGCCCCCTTCATAGCCATCATAAATAAAAATATGGGCGTTCAAGCTGGGCAAATAGCTGGGCGTGGAAAAACCTCCGATATCCCAACGGTCGCAAAGCACATAAAAGGGCATGATGCCGATCATGGCATGCTCCAGCCCATGCAAACCCCCGATAAAGGCTTCCTCTCCCAGCACCGCCACCACCGCCTGCTTGATCTCAGGCTTGATCTCAAACCACAAGGCCTGGGTGTCAAAGGTGATTTCGGGCAGTTGCAGAGGAATACGACCGAGGATTTTATCATAGCGCTTCATCTGGTAGGCATAAAAATTTTCCTGCGAATGCACATCGCCAAAAAACACCCTGGCCCCATGCACCAGCTTGCTCTTTTGCGTATCGGTGATTTCCAGTTGCACTTCCTTCAAGACTTCCGTGTAATAATCCACTTCCTGGGGAGTCGCCTGGA
>Ga0351960_1018_pt1 | contig 40121 bp, 41 predicted proteins | sample TotcelT113001M14_FD_205808 | JGI IMG/M metagenome (GOLD analysis project Ga0351960, IMG submission 205808) | Enriched cells from coal bed in the Powder River Basin, Montana, United States - Total cells T11 rep3 HSBNCT.T11.300.1.M14 ... | reverse complement strand
TGATCAATAAAATAATCTATGACTTTTAATGTAGCAACATACGAACTAAATAAAAACTTCAGCGCATCAATATTTTGCTCTAACAAAATATTTTCTGGATCTTGAAATAATTTTTTCAGACAAAAAACTATATATTTTTGCGCACTTAATGATTCGCTTTTATCAAATGAAAATAATTTATTTTTCACAAAATCCACAGTTAATAATTCAAAATATATTGCATTGTTTTTAGTATGTTTATAATTAAAATAAGCGTTATTTCTATTGGAAAATTCAAAAAATCCAGCATTATCATTAAAACGCGATACATATACTTCTTGCGAGTAATTTTCTACTTTTTTAACATGATTTTTTATAGTTAAATCACATACATTGCCTTTTTGAAAGCTAGATACTTCTTTATTAGTATTATGAGGGATTGTGTAAAGATAAAAATAGTGAATTTTTTAGTCATCATAAAATTAATTTGGCTTTTAATAAAAACATTAGCAATTTAAATGACAATGATTCTTTTAATTATATGTTAGAGATTATCTTATATTTTGATGGCGTTAAATTTAAAAATAATTGGGTGTTGCATCTTAATGATTACAATAGATTATTTGATTTGTTTTTATCATCGGAAAATTTTATAAAAATGTTGTATGAGAAATTATCATATAATTATATTGATATAGCACCAAATTTTAATAATTTTTTAGAAGTTATGGCCAATTCATGGTGTAACAATAATAAAATTTATAGTAATTATGATAGAATATATCAATATATAACTACGTATAGTAACTTATTGTGGTTAACCTTGTTAGCGACTAAATTTGATATAGCGGGTGATAAAGATCATTATGTTAAATTTTTCTGGCATTTTATTACCCCATTAATAGATAAAATACATATGTTCTCTGCTGTTGCTAAAAAACAGCATATTGCTACGACTACTTTGAATTTAAACCAACTCAATGAATTAGCTTATTTAGCTAAAAATTTAAATTTTTGTATTTTATTGTCTGATTTTTTAAAAAATAAAGGTAAAATTAAAGGCGTTATTGATAATGATGATATTGATATGTTATTAAAAATAGATAATGTTATTTTTGATGCAAGTCGTCAATATCAGGATCACCCAAGTGTTAAATTTTATAAAAATGACTTATCGCTAAATATATTAAGAGCTGATGGTTATATTGATTATTGTACAAAACATTCTGAGCGTTTAATTAAGCTATCAATTAATTATTCCACAATAGAACTTAAAAGATACAATAATTATCAATATAATACTTATACAAATAATACTAGAATGCAAAATCAACCAAAAACACAACCTCAGCAAGGGTCGCTACCATTGATTAAGAAAAGTTCTGTGCATAAACCTTTTAGTAGCAACTCTTGAAACTTTACAAATTATATGGTATCAATGGCATTGAAATATTAGCAGTTTTCATGTAATCTTAAGATTATATTATATCTTAATATATACTTTAAGATGTAAAATATAATTTTAAATACTTACAGGTGTAATTAATGCTAGATCTTTCAACCTTAAAAAAAGCTATTTCTCAATTAGAAAAAAGCTATAGTTTTTGCCATTCTGACTTATCGCAGGATATAGAATTATTTATGCAATTTCGCGCAGCAACCATTCAGGCTTTTGAATACACATTTGAACTATGCATTAAAATGCTTAGGCGACAGCTAGAAATAATGGCGGATATTCCTCAGCAAATTGATGAATTAGGATATAAAGACTTAATTCGTACTGGCTGTGAAAAAGATTTGCTGGAAAATCCATTGGCATGGTTTAATTTTAGAGAAAATCGTAATATTACTGCTCATACTTATAATGAAGAAAAAGCTGAATTAGTTTATAGTATTATTCCAAATTTTATAGCTAGATCACATTATTTGCTCAGTAAATTAATGGCGCAAAATAAATGAAATTAACAAGTGATGAACTTAAGATAGTAAGAGAAATTTTAAATAAATGTATTCCAAGATACGCAGTATGGGCTTTTGGCTCTAGAGTTCATGGAAGATTATTAAAGCAATTTTCAGACTTAGATTTAGTAATTATTACTGAGCAGCCACTTCCAACTAATATACATCAAGATTTAGCTGATGCTTTTAGCAATTCTGATTTGCCATTTAAAGTAGATATTCTTGATTGGGCGCGGATTGAGCAAAATTTTCGTGAAAAAATTTTACTGGAATATGAAATTATTCAAACTGCGGATATCTAAGTAGCCAAGATTTTTTGGTAACCAGTTCACGGCGTTGCCTTTTGCTGATAATTTTTATTGACACTAATCATATTATTAAACACCTGCTCTTGCAATGGTCGTCCATAGATACTGCTATTGATCATCATGCTACCGCAAATCAGGCTAGGTGTCATACTTAAAAATGCTTTCATAACAATCATTGCAAGCGGAATGCCAGCGCCATGCGTGGTAATAATAATCGCAAGTGGTAATATAATTCCAGCAAAAATCAAAACTGTACCGGCAATAAGCGTCCCCATATCTTGTTTTATTATTTGTTTATGAAGAGTGTTAATATATGGCATTTGATTTATATATTTTTTTTGAGTAACCATTTTATTATTACAAGCTATAATTTCTTGACTCGTATTAGCGCTAAATATTGTATTATTACCTTGGTTGCAGCTTGCTAAATATAATATATTATGAATAACAACATGATCATTATTATTTGGCAGTAAATATTTTGTATAGAGTTCTATTAAATTTTTTAATTTAGTAGCAAAATCAATATTTTCTATTTTTGGCAATATTTTTTTTATGATATGTGCCAATGCATCATTTAATTTATTAATTAAAGTATTTATGTCTTTGTAATAAACTAATATATGTCCAATAATCATATCCTGAATTATATAATAATATACATAATTTAAATTTTCTTGATTATTAGTTTTACTAGTAATCAAATTGCGTATATTTATAATAAAACTTTTTAGTATTTTTGATGGTATTTTGTCTAATGCCTCATCTCTTAGTTGTTCGATTTCTTTTGTTACTGAGGTGCGTTCGTTGTTAAGTATTTGATGTAGAAGATATATCAATTTTAGGTTATCATTTGATATGTTAGCGAAATTTGATAATAAATCGTGATCTTCATGTTTTATTATTTCTGATAGTACATCTTTGTATTCTTGATCAGGATTAGGTGTATTATTGTTTTTATTTAGACGAATTTTACGACTATATCCAAACAATTCTAGCAAAGCAAATGCCATTGCCTTAATATCATTTTCTTGTTTAATAGTAAGATATGTTAAGTTATTGCTAATCAACTCTTTTGCTCTAGCTTTTGGTAGCATAATTGCAGTAGCTTGACATTCGTAATCTTTTACATCGCCTAATCCTTTACATGAATAGCCAAAATCAATTAACTGTACGCGTAAAAATGCTAATACCAAATTTTCTGTTTTAATATCCGCATGTTTGTAACCACGAGCGTGAAAAGTTTCTAGGGATTTGCTTGCTGATAAGCAAATAATGATTTTCTCTTCATTTGTGAATGGATGAATAAATTTATTATCACTGATTACAGGAATATAATTTATTGTATTGGTGTTTTGGTCTGTGTATTTTACAATTAGCTTTTTATTATTGTTGTTAATGTTGTTTAAAATAGCACTATGTAAATTTTCACCTAAATAATCAGTAATAATATAACATTTAAAAAACCCATCTCTAGTCCTGCGTATGCGATATTTTACATCAATACCTGATATACGCATTATGTTTACTTCATTATTTATTAATGTTAATTCTTTTTCTGGATATCTTTTATTTTTTAAATTTATAGTTTTTACTACTTGTGCATCATCGTTGTCATTAATTTTTCTACAATATTTTAATGAGCCATAAGCCCCGGGTGGAGCAGCTTCACCTTTTGGAAGATTATCTCTTTCTTTGTTTTGTGCCAATATATCTATTTCTAAATTATAATTTTTATCTAAAGTAAAAAAGGCAGAATAAGCGGCGGGTTCTAATTGAGTTTCAGCATCTTTTCGTGATAATTTTACAGTTTTTTCTGGAATATTTTTATCTTCAGTAATTCTAATTAAATCATCTATAGTGCTATCAATGTCAGTATCTGCTGCTATAAATTTGCCATGTTTTTTTAAAGCAGCAGTTATTTCTGTTTTTAGCCTGGTTTTTAATGCTATTATTTCTGTTTTTGTCATACTTTATTTATCTGGCCTAATAATTATAATCCGATCACCACGTTCATTTTTAAATTCACCTAATTCATGAAACTTTGAACTCGAGCGTAGAATTCTTTTTAAATCTTTGTTTTTATAGGAAATATTTATTAAGGCGTAATCATAATTTTGATTTTCTAGAGCATATAATAATTTATTATTATCTAAATTACTAATCGTTTTATCAATGAGTCCAATATTATTTATATTTAAAAAACCGGAGTAATAAGTAACCGGCACATCGTTACTAAAAATATTTGCATCTTTTGGCAATTCGCGCTTAATCCATTGCGCCGCATCAGTTATATATAACTTTGATGCGCCAAAAGCTACTACCGAATCTATTATATTATAAACGGCACTAAGTATTAAAACCGTTACTAATAATGGTTTGATTACTAATTCATCTTTTAGATAATTAATAATACTTGATAAGCCAAAAGTAGCTGGTATTAATAACGTTAAAATTAATGGCAACAAATATCTAGTAGTGAGAAAATAATATGCTAGCACATAAAAAATTACTAATAATAATTCAACAATAATCGCCCAATAAATTAGCCACCAGCGTTTATCTTCAGTGTAAAAATTGTTATATCGCGCATGACCGTAAAGACCTAAAAAATTTAATAAAGTAAAGCCACTACAAAAATTTACTAAAAATAACAAACCAAAACCACCAACAAAAAATAGCCACATATCTTCTGGGCGCATTGCTTTAGATAGGGCATTAGCCGTGTCGATAGATTTTTCTATATATGTCGCATATGATTCATGTGCAACTTGCAAAAACCAAGTTTTTAATTTATATGCACCAGTAAAATTAATAGAAGCTAATATATCTGGATAGTATGTTAAGTAAATACTCACAGAAATTATTATTAAAATTAATGGGCTGTTTAATAACAAAATTTTAGCGGCGCGTTTTTGTAGAGAGTATGTTGGAAAGGCTAAAAACCCTAAACTTGTTATAACCATTAAAATTAAACCTTCAACACGCAATAAACTGGCGATAATGACGCTTATTGACCAGGTTAGACAATATTTTAAAATCGGGCGCTGGGTAAATTTTAGTAACTGTGTAAAGCCAAAAAATAAAAAAGCTAAATAACCAAGATCGCTAATTATATAATCTAAATATTTATTTAAAATTGGCAAAGTGATTAATAACGCACAACCTAAGATTTTTACCTGGCGCGAACCGCCTAGCTGGCTCAGCAAACTGACAAAGCTGTAAATTAATAATAGATAAAACAGACCGTTTAAGAGCATTGCTGCATAAGGAATGCTAAGCCCAGTAATTTTTACCATATTGCCAATTAACACAACATAAAACGGCCAAGAATTAATTTGACTGGCAGCTGCTAGGCCATCATTAAGATAAATTTCTGTAGTTAAAAAATACCAATAACCAGCATCATTGGCGATTGAGCCAATATTGATGTTGATAAACAATAAGATAGCGCAAATAGTTAATAAATAATAAGCAAGTCTAGTTTTTTGCTGCGTTAAAAATTCTGTTATAGTCATGAAATCTCCAATGCTGGCATGCAAGAAATAATGCAATAATTTCCGTTGCAGCACTTAAATAATGCTAAGCATTATGCCATAATTCAGCAATAGGTGCGAATTGGCTTTCCTTTGTGCTATTTGCTCATTATAATTTATTTTTTATATTATGCCGCAAGACGTTGTCGAGGATCCATTATGAATCAGTATCTGCATTTTTTCTTAACAACTAGTCTTATTGCTGGACTTAGCGCATGTACAACCATGGATGATCCAGATCCACTAGAGCCATATAACCGTGCAATGTTTAAAGTTAATAAAACTACAGACAAGTATGTTGTTAAACCCGTAGCAGAAATGTATGCTGCAGTTACGCCAAGACCTGCGCGTATTGGCGTAACCAATTTTTTTCAGAATTTAGATGATATTCCAACTGCACTAAATGGATATTTGCAGGGCAAACCAAGCCAAGGCCTATCAGATACTTTTCGTTTTTTTGTTAACAGCACATTTGGTGTAATTGGCTTATTTGATGTAGCAACACATATGGGCTTACCGCGTCACCATGCTGATTTTGGACAAACTTTTGGCATTTGGGGCATAAAAGAGTCACCGTATTTTGTGATCCCACTATTAGGGCCAAGTACATTACGTGACGCTACAGGCTTATTCTTTGAAGCATACTTAGAAATATGGCCGTGGATCGATGCTGATGATTGGCGCTATGCTTTGTTGGGCTTAGAAATTATTAATTACCGTGCAAATTTATTAGATTCAGAAGCTATAGTAGATGCTGCGGCGTTTGATGAATATATTTTCTTTAGGGATGCATATTTACAAAAACGTAAGGCGTTAATAGAAGGCGATGCCACTGAAGATGATTGGCAAGAAATTTTTAATTATGAACAAGATACTGAAAATACTGAAAATAATGAACAATAGAGTATTACATGAACCAAGCAAAAATAGAATTCGCTGAACATGATGATTTGTTTTTATTGCGTTTTATTGGTGATATTCGTTTAACACTGGCCTCTGCGTTAGACGTTATTATTGAACGGGTATTACTGGATGAGCGTTATCAACAAGTAGTAATTGATTTAACAAAAACTACGGGCATTGATAGCACAACTTTGGGCTTACTTGCTGGTTTAGCAGTGCGCTTCCAAAAACACCAACAAAAACGCCCGTTGATTATTTATGAAGATGTTGCTATTAAGACTATTTTGTTAAATATGTGTTTTGATAGATTATTTAATATAATAGAAAACAAAATAGAAAATAAAATAGAAGCAGATGTTCATGAAAATACAGTTAGTTATACACCTTTACCATCAGTACCTGATGACGACATCGAATCCTGCCGCCGCTCGTTAAAAGCCCATAAACTCTTGATGGAGCTAAGTGATGAAAATAAAGTCCAATTTCAACAAGTAGTTAGCGCGCTGGAAGAGGATTTGAAGAGGAATAGTTGAAAGCGTTTATTGATTACCTAATTTAAAACCAACATACTCTTCAAAATTTTCCTGCAAAGCAGATTCAATATTTTTCTGTTCAATAATGCTTTGCTTGGCGATTTTGGTGATTTCTGTTTGTAATGTCGCATCTTCTGGCATATTTGCCAACCAAGTTTTATGCTGGGTAGCATAATGCATAATTAATGTTCCATAATCACAAGATTGTTCCTGCATTTCGCGCAACAAACGTGCGCTAAATAATTTATTTGGGTCAAAAATAGTTTCTAATTTTGCCATGACGCTATCTGTATAATTAATAGTATTATCTAGATTGTTCTTGTCTAAAAATTTTGCGACTGCCAATACTTCAGTTAAAATTTCTTCTGCCCAAGATGTTAATAATTGTTCATGGCCGTTATTTGTTAATGTTAACTCAGGATCTCTGCCTTTTTGCGAGGTTAGTAACACATTATTATTAATTTCATTTTGCTCTTGGGGACTAATATCTGGACTATTGGTTAATAAAGCATAGAGCGCAAATATTTGGATAAATATTATGTCTTCTTTGGCAATTCCTAATGGCATAAAAGGATTTAAATCAAAAACGCGTAACTCTATATATTCAATGCCATTGGTAGTTAATGCACTAAGCAAGCTCTCTTTGGGATGTAAATTGCGCTTAGCACGCACTCTCGCATAATATTCACTTTCAAGCTGTAAGATATTAGTATTTAATTGAATATACTCGTTATTTTCTATTAATCCAATTTGTGCATAAGCTGGATGCTCGGTAGTTAACGCATTATATAAATCATTAGTGTACGCCTCTAAGCTATTTAACGATGCTTGCATCTTGACTGTAGTTTGGGTTTGATAACCATGATCACCACTACGTAATGATGTTGCAAATGGTGTGCTTAGAAAATTTGCTGACATAAATGGTGATGCGCCAGTTAGATAAATTAATAGCCATGAGTAACGCTCAATATTACGCATTAAATGCAAATATTGCTGGTTTTTAAATTCAGTTAGAGAATTATTATTTGTTAATAATAATTGATAATTTTGCCAAAATGGATCAGAAAATGATAAATTAAAATGCACTCCAGCAATAGTTTGCATTTCTTTACCATAACGCATACCCAAACCACGGCGATAGATAGTTTTTAACTTACCTAAAGTAGAAGTACCATAATCGGCAATTGGAATATTATGTTGTGCGGTATATGGGGTTTGTGGAATGCTTGCAGGCCAAATTACTTCGTTGTCTAAATATTTATAAGTAAATTGATGTAAATTTTGTAACCAATTTAGTAACTTTTGCGGGTGGTTTAGCGCGGGTGTGATAAACTCAAGTAATGCTTCTGAATAATCAGTTGTAATTACCGGATTGCAAAGTTTGGATCCCAGCGCTTGTGGGTAGACAGCTTCTGCCAGAAAGCCAGCAGGTGTAATGCGCAAGCCCTCTTTTTCAATACCACAGCGCATATATTCCATAAGGCTAAATGGCTTGGTTGCGCTAGATAAACCATCAAGGCGTTGTTGTAATATTTGTCGCACGATAGATCCCTATTAATACCGGTGACTTCTAATTCTAATCTAAACCAATAATCCTTGGCAAAGGTATTCGCATGAAATCGTTAAATAAACTAATTCTGTTATGGCTAGGTACAGTAATGTCCACTGGGTTAAATGCGGCTCCAGATGCTGCTACTTTGCAGTTATTAGCTGAAAAAACACGGGAATTGCAAGAACTGAATGCAAAAATTAATGCCGAACTGGCGCAAGACGCGGAACAAAAAACCTTAACGACAAATTCAGGTTTAGTCACCGATGTAAAAATTGTTGATGGGCAAAATTATCAAATTACTACACCAAGCACACCAATCCCAGAAGTAAAACCAACCAGCCCACATAGAGTAACCACAACTAATACGTATGTACCACGCTCATATAATGAGCGTGTGCAATTACGTTTACAGCAATTATCTGACAAACTATCCGCAGTGAATAAATTATTAGCAGCTGACACTTCACCTGATGTTTACCAATCAACAATTGCAAAAGAACGTTTACGCACTAATAAGAATGTGCATAATGCTTCAGATAATAATATTACTACTAATATGAACGCTAGTTTATTAAATACCGATCCGTGCTATCAAACATTTGTTCAAAATACCGATAATAGTGAAATTATTTGCCAAGATACGTTTATTGATAAGCGCCCAGGCCCGGAATTAGCGGTAATTAGACCATTGAGTCGTGGCCAAAAATTATTTGCTGTGACCAAATACCCAATTTCAATCCGTGAGTATTCTGTTTATTGCAATATTACTGGCGCATGCGTGCATTTACCAGAACAATATATGCCTGCCTCCAAACCAATTACTAAAACTGATAAAGAAGTTGGGTTAAATCTGGTGGATGTTGCTGATACAGTAGAAGATTATAATGCGTACTGCGCGTACACTGGCAAATGCCCAGGAATTTATACTTTGGATCAAGAAGCACCTGTTACAAATATAACTTTTCTAGAAGCACAAGCGTATGCTTATTGGTTGTCTGAACAAACTGGCTTTCGTTATCGTATTGTTAATGACAACGAATGGTTATATGCATTAGGTATGAGCCAACCAATGGTTTGTAAACAAATTTATTCAGCAGCAACGCGTTATCATTTAGATAATAATCAAGGAATTGCTAATAGGTGGGGGGTTGTGTCTTATTTATTAGCAAATAAGCGTGAATGGGTATTAATAAATGACAAAATAGCCGCGCGCGGGCCATATCGAAATAAAAATTCCGAACAATGTGAAGTCGAGCGAGAGTTTTATGATGAAACTTATCGTGATCCACAAATCGGGTTTCGTTTAGCGCGTGAGATTCAGTGATTTTTTATAATAACAATTTATAGAAAAAATCTACCATCGGTTCGAGAATTTTGCCTAATATTCCTGTAACTAATAATAATAGTAAGATAAAAAAACCATATGGTTCAATACGATTATATTGATAAGCAATACGTGGTGGTAAAAAACTTGCCAATACTCGACTGCCATCAAGCGGCGGGCAGGGTAAAATATTTAGCACCATTAAGATCAGATTGATAGTGACACCAATTTGACACATTAAGGCGATACCTACTCCAAAAGATGTCAATTGTGGGTTAATATTTATTATAATATGCAATAAACCAGCCCAAAAAACTGCCATCAATAAATTAGAAAATGGACCTGCAAGTGCAACTAGAGCCATATCTCGACGGGGGTGTTTTAAATTTTGCCAAGTAACTGGTACAGGTTTTGCCCAACCAAAAATAAAGCCTCCTAAAATTAATAAAATTCCTGGCACAACGATAGTGCCAATTGGATCTATATGTTTAATTGGATTTAGAGTTAAACGGCCAAGCATTTTTGCTGTTGGATCGCCAAACTTATTAGCAACATAGCCATGCGCTACTTCATGAACAGTTATTGCAAATAAAATCGGTAAAATACTAACGGCAATTTTTTGTATTAGTGATAGTTCCATAAAGATCCTTAAAGTTATCCATTCTATTTTAACTGAATTTTAAGCGCTTGTTAATAGCATGGTTATTAATAAATTGTTGAGCGAAGCTTGCTAAGCTATGTTTTAATTTTGGCGCACTTAGTTGATTTATATAGCTTTGTAAAGCAGAGAATAATTTTTGTTTATTAGCATCGTCCATAAAATTTTCCGAAAAAATTTGCAATATATCATTTTCTAACGAAATAGTAGAATTATTTTTCCATAAAAAATAAATAGTTTCTGCCCAAGCAGTGATATTGTTATTAGTTAGATCAGAATTAATTGATGCCAAATATGGAAATTGCAAAATATTGGCATTTTGTATATAGCCAATCTCATGACATTTAATATTTATTTTAAGATCAACAAAGCAAAGATCCAATCCATTTCGCAAAATATCTGCATTATGGTTTGTTGGATTATATTTGCTAAACAATCTGCTTAATATTGCTTTAATAGCAATATTTGATGAGAAAAATTTTTTGACCAATAATTTATCATCATCAGTTAATGTTAGATTAGCAAAATAAAATTGCGCTATTTTTTTAGCAAAAAAAGCCCATTTGTTAATGGCTACAGCACTAGTTTGTTGGATGTGTGATAATAAATTATAATAACTATATCGCTCATCATTCAGATCAAGAAATTTAAAATACGTGCCAAGTGAATTTAAAAATTTTTCTGGTAAAATTTGTGCAGTTATAAAAATATGTTTTTCTGATTTGTTAATATATAATTTATTAATATTAAGTACAGTACTCGGGAAAACATCTTCTGGTAGTTTATGCCATGATTTTTTGATTATAACCAAATTACATTCCATACCAAAATTAAAAGTTATACTTGAAACATCTCGTGCCAAATTATAAGTTAAATTAACGCCACGTTCATCGGCAATATTTTGCAATATTTGCATTAATGGCATTTCAATAATTGCTGTTATAACAAAATCATCGGCAACAACAATTCGGCCATCAAAATCAGTATCTAGTAATTTATCAAGATTTTTTTTAGCTGCTAAATCTATAGCTAATTTTTTAAGAATTAACCATCCACCAGTACTGCCAACACCTAATAACTTAGAGTTTAAGACTTCTGCAAAATCTAATAAATTTTTGATATAATATTGATGTTTTTCTGTAAAATCTTCAAAATTTAAAGCATAGTTTAATAAATTATTATTATTAATATGCCTGTTAATTAATATTTGCCATTGTTGCAAAGGGCAAGGCATAATAATATCTGATCCTAAATTCAAATTATTATTAAAATTTATATTTACAATAGTATTTGCAAAAAACTCATGTAATAAATTCTGCGGCAAATGCGGCATGATAATGGTTAAAAATTTATACCAGCGCGCATGAAATAGATTAAGTAATTTTTTAGTGGTTACATTTTTATATAATTTATTGTACAGATCATCATCAATAAAAATATTTATTAATTTGACCATATGATACATATCCAGCTGCTCATCCAATAGCATACTTATGAGCCAATCATGTAGATTATGTGCATCTGTATTTTTTAGCAAAATTTTTGCAATAACAGATGTAAAATTAATCAATAAAAATTCATAAGCATTTGTATTTTTGGCAATGTCAATTATATTTGCTAAAGTTAATTTGCTTTCAAAATTTATTTTTTTATAATGGCTATTATTATGCATAAAATTTCTGTTATATATAATCATTAAAATTCTATGCACAAGATTAGCGCTTAAATTATTTTGCAATAATAATTGCAATTTAATCTTGCAATCTTTTTGCTCACATAATGCTATAATAATTTTGTGTAAATGTTCTATATTTATATTATTACTAATAATATTTTTAATATCATCATGATGAAGCATAGCAACAGCGTAATAAATTTTGGCGGAATTTATTTCTACCCCCCATTCTATTATTAGTCTGCGCAAATAATTTTGGGCTTGATTATTAATTAAAAAATCTAAAACATGATGTATATTTATAATATTATCAATAACATTGAAAAATTCTATATGATTTAATAAAAATAATATATCCATAGTTTTATTGTCTAATATTTCATTTACAGATAATTTTTTCAAATAATTAATAGCAAAGTCTCGTTTATTAATTTGTAAATAGATTGTTATGCAATGTAAATTTAAGTTTTTATCAGAAAAATTAATAGATATATTAGTGGTAACAAGAATTTTTTTTAATAAAGTGAAATCCTGTAGCTGATATGCAGCTTTTATACCATTATCATAAATTTCTGCTGTTAAGCTATTAAATTGCTGTGGTAATAAGTTATTTAACAATTTACAATATGCTTGTGGTGACAGCTTAGAAAATGTAATATGTTTAAAATAATGATAAAGATTTTGAATAATTTTGTTATATTCTATAATATCCATTTCTAATAATAAACTAAATTTTTCTGGAGAATTTTTTTGTAATATCTCTAGTATAGAAATTTTAATTTCAGCGCTGATATTACTAATAGCGATTATTTTAAATAAATCAGTAAAACAAGCAATATCAATATCTATATTTATAATATGCTTGGCAATAGATAATAATTTTTCTATAAATTCATAATCGTTTTTAACTTGTGCCTTTGATAAATAATAACTTATTTCAGTTCTGCATGATGATGCAATTTTTTTTGCGATATCAATACTAAGATTATTGCTTTTGATATATTTATATTTGATTTCTGGAGTAATAAACAAAAATATATCGTCAACTAAGTTATTATTTACAATAAAATCTAATATTTTTTTGTAATTTATTTTTTGTGAATTATTCAAAATATAAATTAGCTGCTCATGGAGTGGCTTATCTTTATACTTATCTAACAATTTATCCAAGAGATCATTTAAAATATTATAACCAAAGCTTGTGGTGGCAGCGTTATAATCACTAACATATTCAATTGGATAATTGTTTTTGTATTTAGTAAAAAATAACTCAGGTATTTTATCAAGTAAAAAAATTAATTTTTGCTCTTGCTTTGATCTTAATAGCTCAAGAAAATTATCTTTATTTCTATCTGTATTAAAATCACTGAATGTCAATATATTAAAAATTAGATCAAAATTGCTTTTTAATAGAGCCAAGCTCATTTTCTGTAACCAGCTAAATAATAAATTACAATATACAGATTTTAATATATGATCTGGTGATTCTATATCCAGAATACATTTTATTATTTTTATCTGTAACTGGCAATCTAGTGCGGCAATATGATCTATATCTTCATTATTTAAAACATTAGATAGTTTATTATTTTTTTTATATAAACTAAGTATACTGTCTAAATAAGATTTGTTATATATTATCACTCCATCTTTAATTTTGCTTATATATACCATAATTATATTTTTTTTTCTATCAATATAATTTGCTATATTGATTATTTTCAACTCTATTAATTCTATATTAGTATTATTTTTATTGTTAACTAAAGAGTTTAGCAATAACTTAAATAAGAAATCATGGTTGTGCTCAAAGCTAGCATAGATTTTTTCTAAAAAATATTGCTGATAAGTTTCTAACTCTATCAGATCATAAATACTTATATCTGGAAATTTGTATATGCAATCTATTATATAATTATTATCAAAAATATTTAATTTGTTTGATAAGTTGAGTGAGAAAAAACATATAACAAATTCCTTGCATGCATATTCTAGGATTAATTTTTTTAGTGTGGCTTTATTATTTCCTATCCATTTTTTTTGTTCATCATTTTCAAGAAAATTCTCAAAAAAAACTGCCCTATTATTGCGCACTATGCATAATAGTAATTGAGTAATTTTTGTGTCGCAATCAAAGCTATTTAAAAAATCAATTAAAATATCAACAAGCCATCTGTCATTAATTCCAACACTAACCATTTCTAATAAATAGTGAAATAATATATCGCTATGGTCAAGTGGTAGATATATTGCTTGTATTTCTGTTAATGCGGCATAACCATTTTTATTGCCAGATTTTAACAGTTCATTTTTATACTTGTATATAAAAATTGCAAAACTTACATCATAAACTTCCGGGCTAATGTTGCTATTGGCTAATAATTTTATTAGTTCTATATAAAATTCAAAATCAGGAATGATTTTTTTGTAAATAAAATTATCTAAAATAGAAATAATGCGCAATGATTTGTTTTTTTCATTATTATTATTTAGTGCTTGATTAATATGTGTTAGCGCTTGATAATAATAAGATGATGTTAAATATGTATTTAAAATATCATCATTTTCAAATATTATAGTGGGATGTCCTATTATTTTTCTATATTTAAAAAAAAGATCTTCATAAATATGTTGATTAACAGACCTGTTTTTTTTAACTTGATCCGCTAAGTCATTAAACATTATCGAAATTTTTTCTATAGATTGTTGCCAGTTTATATTTTTATCTTTGGATAATAATGAGTATTCTGGCACTATATAAATTACTCTTGCGGCAACCATTAAAAAAATATTGCTAAAGCGAACATTTTTTAATGAGTAATAATACATATCAATTATTTCTTGAAACATTGTTCTGAAATCACCAAAATATATTTGAGATTTTTCTAAAATAAATCTTTCTAGATTTTTAATAGAATCCATGTTTTGTTCCAAGGACAAGTTTTTTATATTTAATAGATCAACTTCGCGAAATGTATTAAATTTTTCTATAAAACTAAAATATAAATATATAATAAATTCTTTTTTGTTTACTTCTATTTTTTTGAGTATTCTTTCAAATACTACTTTGTTAAACAGGTAATGGCAGGTTGCAACATAATTTAATTGTTTTTCTCTGGTAAAATCTTCAAGAATCAAAAATGCTATACGTGAAATATATTGATTTGTATTTAAATCTTTATAAAGTGCATAAAATTCTTCTGGCTTGTTTTTTTTTAACGTTTCAATTTTATTGCATAACTCTATATGATAACGAATAATAAAAGATATATCTGCCAGAATATTATTTTTAAACTTTGACCAAAGTTTTTCAGCATGTTCTTTTTCTTTCCTTATAGCCTTCATGCCAGGACTTATCGGATTGACATCATGGGCAGGGGAAACAAGTTCAGATTGGTTGGCAATGATTGCTAAGTATTTTGGCATGATATTGGCATGTAGTTATATATTTGCGGGCTAGTATAACAATGTATAGCAATTTTTAAGAATTTTTTTTAAACGCTTTACATTTATTTAATATCTGCGATAATAGCGTGCATATAGATTGCGCCCGTAGCTCAGCTGGATAGAGTACCTGGCTACGAACTAGGGGGTCGGAGGTTCGAATCCTTCCGGGCGCGCCAGTTTTCTAGTTATGTGGGGATTATATGTCTGAATCTAAGCGAATAATTGTTGCTTTAGATTGTTCGACGTTAACACAAGCTTATTATTTATTGGATCAACTAGATCCAAAGCTATGTCGTATTAAAATTGGTAAAGAAATGTTTACCTTATTTGGCTCTGAAATTATCAAAACAATTATTTCTCGTAATTTTGAAGTATTTTTAGATTTAAAATTTCATGATATTCCCACAACTGTTGCAAACGCTTGTAAAGCTGCTGCTGATTTAGGTGTGTGGATGTTAAATGTCCATGCTTTAGGTGGTTTATCAATGTTAACTGCGGCTGCTAATGCTTTAAACACATATGGCACCGATAAGCCAATTTTGACGGCGGTAACAGTTTTAACTAGTCATTCCCATAAAGATTTATTAGAAATTGGGATATCTTTATCTCCTGAAGATTTAGCAATTAAGCTTGCGAAACTTGCTTATCAAGCCGGTCTAGATGGCGTTGTCTGCTCTACTCAAGAAGTTTCTGTGATTAAATCTGGTACTTCTGCAAATTTTTTAGCGGTTACTCCTGGAATTCGGTTATTAGCTGAAAACATGTCGGCAGATGATCAAAAGCGCATTGCTACACCAGAAGAGGCAATTTATGCTGGCAGTGATTATCTAGTAATTGGTCGGCCTATCACGCAGAGTAAAGATCCACTTTGTCAATTGCAACAAATTACAATACAAATAAATAATGCCTTGGTAGATAATAATTAACGTCTTTCGGTGATTTTAATTTTTATTTTATATATCGAGGTTTAATTATGAAACTATTATTTTTAGTCAAACGCGGCATCGCAGCATTTTCTACATTGATTTTATGTACAGGATTGGTGTTTGCCGCCGATGCAAAGATTGATGTAAATTCGGCAGATGCTATAGAGATGGCTCAGGCATTAACTGGGATTGGTGAAAAGAAGGCGCAGGCTATTGTTGAGTATCGAACAAATGTTGGTGAATTTACTTCGGTAGAAGAGCTAACAGAAGTCAAGGGCATAACTAATAGAATCATTGAGTTAAACAAAGATAAGTTAGAAGCAGTCCAAAAAAAATAACCTCATAGCAGCGCGTGGCGCGCGTGTTCTTGTCGCGCGCCGGATAATTTTTATCTGGTAGTTTAACGGTAGCTGAATGAGCTGTGTATATGGTAAATTATCATTTATAATCAGCAAGTTTGTTAAGTAAACAATATAAATTAATATGTAGGTAGTTGTTATGGCCAATAAGACTTCTAAGACTTCGAATTTTCTAAAATATATTATTAACCCTAATGCGAAAATTGCTGATGAGGCTGATATTTTACTTACTTCAAAAGTGAATTGGAATCAACCAATCGATCAAGCAATTAAGCAACCAACGTTTATTTCTGGAGATCCTCGAAGTTTTGCAGATGATAATACCAAATTTTTTGAAGAACTAGCTAAAATTTGGGGATTTCAAAACATTTATTTGCCAAAATATGAAAAAGATTCTGAAAATGGATTAGAAAAAAATAACAGGCGCTATGATTTTATTGTTTTAAGAAAATTATCTAGATTTGTTGTAAACCCAGCTTTTTTATTAGATGCGTTATTGCATACTGTGCAAATAGCATTGGAATGCGCTTATTACAGCTTACGTCCAGAAAATCGTATTGGTAAAATATTTTATGATGTTGCTGCGTGCATTTTAGGTGCTGCATTATGGGTGCCTATTTATGCTGCTAGAAAGGTAGTATTTGAACCAATTGCACGAATTCAAGATATGTTAGTTGGCTCGTCAATTTCTTTAGGGATGTCGATAGTTATTTCTAAATCTAATCCAGAAAAATATAAGGGTGCATCAAGGGTTGGCTCAATTATTGTTGGTGGAGTTTTTGGCACAATTTCTAGTCTGTTGCTATTAGGATTACAGGCTGCACTTATTATTCCATTAACTGCTATAGCAGGTTTAGAAATAGTAGGCGGCGCTGTAATGGGCTGGATAGCTGCACTAGAAACAGCCCAAGCTGCTCCAGTTTTGGCTGTTGTTCCAGCTGGAGTTAAAAGTACTGCTGCGATTATTGATAATATGGGTTATACAGATGGTGTTGCCGATGATGATACTCTGACTGATACACCGACTGATACAAGGACTGATACACGGAAGAATAGCGATTTTAATATATTTAGAACATGTTATAATTTTTATAAATCTGTTACCCATCACACATCGACTCTTAGATCAACTAATACATCGCCGAAAAGTATAAATTTAACTACATTAAACAATGTTAATAGTAGCGTAAATGATAAATATATATTGCAATACAAATTAGATTTGGTTAGTGAAAAATTATTTAGATTAGAGCAGACACTGAATTTTTTCAAAAATAATAAATTCAAAAATAATAAAAGTGTTATATCTATCGAATCATTAGAAAAAGATCAAACTAGGTTAATAAATGAAAGAAATAATATTACAGCAACATATGGTAGTATAAGTGTAGATAGTAGAGCACCAAATAATTCTATTCTTAATAATAAGATTAGATTAAAATAGTATATATAATCAATCGTGAGCGTTCACACGGCAATGACCCAAAATGGAACTAATTTTGTTCAAATTTCTAGCTTGACATCGCATGTGTCTACGAATACAGTTAGAACTACCCAAAAAACTCCAACAAATCCTGTGCGGTTAGCACTTTACGTTGATCAGCTGGTAAATCTTTAATAATTTTTCCTTGCTGTAATAATAAAGTTCGTGAACCAAAATCTAGTGCTTGATGCATACTGTGTGTGATCATTAATGTTGTAATTTTTTCTTCTTGAATAATCCTATTAGTTAACATCATAATAGTTTCTGCCATTTTTGGATCTAGTGCCGCAGTATGTTCATCTAATAATAAAATTTTTGGGGCTTTTAGTGTTGCCATTACTAGGCTTACTGCTTGACGTTGTCCACCAGATAACATACCCATTTGGGAATTTAAGCGATTTTCTAAACCTAAATTTAATTCAGCTAATCTATGCTGAAAATTAGCAATTAATTCCCGTTGATGTGCAAGGCGTAAACTGCGAATTTCACCACGTTGTTGCGCGAGCAATAAATTTTCTTCAATTGTAAAATGAGCGCATGTGCCTTGCAATGGATCTTGAAAAACTCTACTAACAAATTGAGCGCGCTTATGTGTTGGTAATTTAGTAACATTTATATTGTCAATTAGAATATAGCCATTTTGTGGAATTATATCTCCAGCAATAGTATTTAGTAACGTCGATTTACCAGCACCATTACCACCAATAATTGTCACAAATTCTTTCTTTTGAATATTAAGCGATAAGTTGTGGACAACTGTGGTTTCCAGTGGTGTGTTTTTTCCAAAAATTACCGAAATATTTTGTAATTGAATCATGATCTACTTCCTTAATAATTCGTTTTTTAATTTTGGTAAAACTAACGTTGCTATAACTATTGCTGACGCGATTAAATTTAAATCAGCGGCATTTAAACCAATGCCTTGGGCATTTAATGCCAGCGCAATAGCAAAGCGGTAAATAATTGCCCCTAAAATACAGGCGGCCAAGGCAAACATCACGCCGCGCATTTTAATTAACGTTTCGCCAATTATCACCGCAGCTAGGCCATTTATAATAGTACCAACGCCCATAGAAACATCAGCAAATAAATTTAATTGGGCAAATAATGCCCCAGCTAATGCGACCAAGCTATTGCTTAAACCTAAAGAATATAATTGCATATATTTGACATTAATCCCGTATGCTTGACTAACTCGACTATTCATACCGCTAGCGCGTAAGCCTAATCCCCATTGGGTATTAAGCAGATAGCTTAGTAAAATAAATACTAGGATGACAATTCCAGCCAATAATATTAATGGCGATATTGCATTATTAAATAAAGTATTTTCACCTAAAAGTGCGATATTGGGTCGTCCCATAATTCGTAAATTTATTGAATATAATGCAGTCATCGTCAAAATACTGGCGAGCAAGCCTAAAATTTTCCAGCGGACATGTAGATAAGCGGTAAATAAACCAGCTAAACCACCAGCGAGCATAGCTATAAAAGTTGCTAATAATGGATTATGGCCATTGATGATTAATACCGAAGCGACTGCTGCACCAAGTGGATAAGAGCCATCGACAGTTAAGTCAGGAAAATCACTTACTCTAAATGTTAAATATACTGCCATACCAATAAGGCCAAAAATCAAGCCCATTTCGATAGCGCCTAAAAATTGAATTAAATTCACAATGGCGGTTCCTTGAGTTATGTAAAAGACCATCACCCCAGTCCAAAATATATTCCGTCTCTTTGAAAATGGACGTTGCTACATAAATGGAACATCCCTCCTTTGAAAAAGGGTGGGTAGTAAATGGAGCATCCCCCCCCCTTTTGAAAAAGTGGGGGTAGTAAATGGAGCACCCCCCCCCTTTGAAAAAGTGGGGGTAGTAAATGGAACATCCCCCCTTTAAAAAAGGGGGGTAGGGGGGATTTATTCTAAGTTTCTAATTAATTAATCTCCTAATCTACCAATTCATCTACTTGCTGCAACAATTCTGGCGTTACCGTAATATCCAAAACTTTTGCAGTTTTCATATTTAACGTCAACTCATAAGTAGTTGGCGCGGTAACTGGAATATCACCAGCTTTTTTGCCACCCAAAATTTCTAGTACTTGTTGTCCAGAAATTTGGCCAACGTTATAATGGTTATAACCAATTGCTGCCAATGCGCCACGTTTTACAGTATCGGGATCACTTGCAATAATTGGTAGTTTTTGATCCGCTGCAATTTTACCGACAACTTCATATGCCGAAACTACAGTATTGTCCATTGGAATATATAAAACATCAATTTTACCAATAAGACTACGAAGAGCACCAGCTACTTCATTGGTTGTCGGTGTTGAAGCCGTTAAGATTTTATAATCTTTGGCTTCTTCTTGAAAGTTTTTAACCATATCTACGGAATTAACTTCACCGGGATTGTATAAAACGCCAATAGTTTTTGCTTTGGGTAATAAAGTTTTAATTAATTCAACTTGTTTAGCATACGGGGGTGCATCGGTACTGCCAGTGACTCGATCGCCTGGTTTTTGCAAATTGCTAACAAGTTTTGCTTCTATCGGCGAAGTTACGGAAACAAATACTATCGGTATTTGACTACGTACTGTAGCGCTCATAGCTGTTTGCGCCGATGGTGTGGAAATTGCCACAATTACATCAGGATTTAAGCTGGCAAATTTTTTACCAATTTGAACTGAGGTTGCAACATTACCCTGAGCATTATCATAAATAAATTTGGCATTGGGAATTTGCTTTTTAATAATATCGGTAACTCCTTCACGCGCCAAATTGAGTGATGGATGATCAACAATTTGCGTTATGGCTATGGTCGGTGCTGGGTTTTGTGTTGAGTTTTTTGGATGATCGTCTGCATCTTGGGCATGGCAAAAAATAGGTACGGTAGTCAAAGCTGAGAATAATAAAAGTAAAATTTTGGTACTAATTTTTTTGAAGTAGTTAGATAAATTCATAATAAGCTCCTAGAGTAGATTATATGTTTGATTTTTGTAAATGGGTATTATTGGACAGAAAAGCATCTTGATGGATCCAGTGGATCCAGATGTAACCATACTGCCAACTTTGAATTTCTAGCGGACGTTGCATGATAAGCCTCAAACTAGTTTAAAAATCTATGATTTTTCAGAGTACAAGTTTTTCAAGATACTTGTCAAGAGTTAAGCAAACCGGCAAAATGTATTATTAGACAGATTTTTATTATGTGATGATTATGCAACATATTGTGATTAGTAATTATGGCGATGAAAGTATCGCGTTATTACAATGGATTTTAGCTAATAAAGTTACTCAAGTAACTGTTATTTATGTAGAAACAGGCTGGGCTGATGAAAATTGGGCAAATAGAGTCGCTGCTGCGCATGAGTGGCTTGCTAATTTTGGGATAAAAGTCGTATCTATCCGTCCAAAAGCACAATTTAGCGAATTAATCACTGCGCGCGGCGGTTTCCCATCTATAAAATTTCAATGGTGTGCAGGCTTGTTAAAAGGCATTCCAATATTAGATTGGTTAGAAACGGCCGATCCATTAGCCCAAGCTACTATATTAGTACCAGGGCGTAGGGAGTTAGCGCGAAGATTTGCTTATTTACCTGAATTTCTTGAGGACAGCGAGCATTTTGGTTTACGCCGTGTTTGGCACCCATTATTTGCACATACTAATATCATGTTAATGGATTTATTAACAAAATCTCCATTGCCAATATTAGGCCATAGAGCATTAGAATGTAATCCATGTGTTATGAGCCAACCGCAAGATTATCAGCATATAAGTCCAACTCAGATACAGCATATTTCTGCCTTAGAGCAAAAGCTTCAGCAGCATTTTTTATGTGATCCAAACACTAAAAAGCCAGCGCCATTACCAGAGATTATTAATAATACTAAAAATAATAATACCGTGCCTGATGCGGGGCGTAATTTTGATATGGGTTGTGGTATACCTTATGGGTGTGGTTTATAAAATTATTAAATTATTCAATTGGTGCATTTGCGGAAAATTTTTTTACTGTTACACTTTAAAATGACTCTTTTCATAATCGCTAACTATAGGAGCCTACTCGATGATTAAGGTCATTAAAAACTTTGCTGCATTAGCAGCTTTAACGGCTGTGCTATTTGGTTGTTCAACCTGCCCAGTAGAAATTGATAACTCTGCTTTAGAACGTTGCGAAGCTGCTTTAGCTGCTGAACGCGCTCGAGTTTGTCATTCAGGCGCTAAATAAGTAGCCACATATTAATGCGAGCCTTTATACTCGCATTAATTTTTTACAAATCAAAATCATATTTATAATTCAATAAAAAATCAGTATTTTCAATATCTAGAATTGTTCCAGGTGTATAGCGATTTTCTAGTAGTTTTTGTTCATCATACCAACTTAAACCTAATAATAAATGGTGTTTAGAGTAATTGTTTGGCTGTACATCTAGTTGATATAGTTTTTTCTTAGGATCTTTTAAAAACTTAATTTGTTCTTCAGAATTAACTTGAGGATGATAAATAGCAAATGGTAATTGCGTGTCTATAAACGGCTTTGCATGCACATTAAAAATAATAATATTAGCAATAATAAAATAAGATAATAAACTTAATGTTTTCATATTCGCCTCCTTGCAAAGAATATAAAGAATATAATGGTGTAAAATCAACACCATTATATAGTTATTATATAGTTATATATTAAATATTAATTATACATTATTGCAATTAATATGTCACTGGCGAACCATGGCGATAACTTCTACCATTGTAATTATTATTATATTTATTATTATATTTACTGTTATAGCCATTGGTCGTTGTCGGTACATAGTCACTAGCGCTATTATTAATTACAGTTGCTGTATCATTTGGATTTTGTACTAATTGTTGCACTAATCCCCAATTAATATTGGTATCACGGCCGCGCGTTTCTTGGGCAATTAAATTACGAACCTTGCTCATATTTGCTTGAAGCCCTGGATTGGCTTCTTGCAACGGAGCGGAAGCTTGTAAATATAATTGACCGCCTAACCAGCCAACTTTAAATGGTTCATTTACTAAGTTAACCGTCGTGCCAACTGGTACCATTGAATATAGTGTGCGAATATCTTGTGGATACAAACGGATACAGCCGTGACTCAAGCGCTTACCAATACTGGTTGGGCCATTGGTGCCGTGAATCATAGTTAAAGTTCCTGCTAATTTAAAAGCCCGATCACCCAAGGGATTCTCTGGGCCAGGTGGAACTACACGTGGAATCGGATCATTCTTTTGGATATGTTCCTCATAGATTTCATCTGGAACATTCCAGGTTGGGTTTATGGCTTTTGATGTTACGCGAGTCTGTAAAGTTGGTGTTGGTGATTCTGGCGCACCAACAGCTATTGGGAAAATAGCGACATTATTTCCATAAAAATAATAAATTCTTCGTTCCGGTGGATTAACAATTATACCTTTATGAGATACATTTGGTAGAACTACTTGCCCAGGTATAAATACTTTTGTTCCATCACCGGGTAAAGTTGGACTTATTCTTGGATTAGCGCGTACTAGAACATCGTAAGGGATGTTGTATCTATCAGCTAAGCTATGAAAACTATCGGCATAAGTAGTATTGATAGTTAAGTTTTGACCAACGACATCAGTGCCTTGGTTGGCAGTGAAAATTTCTGCCTGACTTACTTGGCTAACTAGGGCGCCACTTAGGCATATACTTGCCACTAGTAAAAAATTAGCTTTTAATGATCGCATAATATTTTCCTACAAATTAATAAGTTATAATAAAAATCAAACACTGCTATACTGCTAAAATCATAAATTTATGTACTTGACTAACTTAATATTAGCAGGAATTAGGCATCGATGTGTTTATGCAATGAAGTTTTTATGATTATAAACAATATTTATCATATATTAAATATATTTCTATAAACACTGTATTGGCTTTGGCAAGCCAGCAATTTTAGAAACTTGGCGTAATAAACCATTAGGGAAAAGTTTTTGAATATAAATGCTATTACCAATTTCAAGGCCAAACTGCGTGCGTATATGTTGCGTAATAATTCTATTTAACGGCATAATTTTATATTCTAAATAAAAATCTCTTACAAAATTAATTATGGCCCATGTTATTTCATCTAGTTCGATATTTTCTTGTAAGGCAATAAATTCTGCTAATTCTTGTGACCAATCATCAACATTAATCAAATAACCTTCGGCATTTATGGGCGGTAATTTTTTATTGTACATATTTTTATTTAATACCAGCTAATAATTTTTGAATATTTAGTAGTAAGCGCAACAAATTTATTGTAATTTATATTAATAATTTTATTATTTATTATATTATTATTTAAGCCGCGCACCAATAAATCTTCTTCTAGCACATATATATTTATATTATTAATTATATTTGTAATAAACATATTATTATTAACATAATAAACGCCGTCTTGCATTAGCAATATAGTATCTTCGTTTTGGATATTAAATAAAATAGATAATTTTGTTGGGCTTAGTTGGGCTTGAATAAGATGTAGGCTAGACATTATTACACCATATAAACTAAATCAGTATCAATAATTAATTTATTAAGCTTATTATTATTGATTTCTGTAAATTTTATTGCGGGATCTATGGGGGTGATAGATATTGATTCGGAGTTTAATATCAAGCAATTATCAATATTATAATGCTCTAAGCCTTTATATAAATTTGTATATGGCTTGATACCTGGTAATTGCGGTGTGCTCGAGTATAAATGAAAAATTCCTGAATCGATAAATACTAAAGTAATTTGATGATCAAAAGCTGCTGCGGCCAATATGAATTCTAATTGTTCTTGACCACAACGCTGTTGATATGGCGTTTTGTCGATAATAATTAGTATTGAGCGTATATGTGGGAGCATATAATAATTTCCCCAAAATAATTACTAGTGAAAGGTTATGACTTTTTGATCGGCAGCTAAAATTGTGTATAAGTTTGCTAAACTAGAAATTTTAAAACCACTTGCTAGCTGATCTTGATTAATGCCACGTCTAATAAGTGCTGTACTACATAATTCAAGTATTAATTTATTATGTTGTGCAAACTCACTCCATGCCTCGTTTAAATTAAATTCATCATACGGGAATTCTGGTTGCGATATACCATTGAAAACGGCATCTTGGATAAAAAAAATCAGGCTAATTTGATGATTGTTAGTAATTAATGCTTGGCAAAACCTGTAAGCACTCAAACTCCCCAGCGCAGTCAGCGGTGAGGAGTTGATTATGATTACATATGCCATTATTTTTTATTCGCGATCGCCGGAAAATATAGACAATAACTGCAATAGACTAATAAATAAATTATAAATGGATACGAATAAAGAAATCGTTGCCATTACATAATTACGTTCGCCGCCGTTAATGATTTCGCTTGTTTGCCATAAAATCATTGCTGAAGCAAATAGTGTAAAGCATGCAGAAATTACCATTTGTAGGGCAGGCATTTTTAAAAAGATATTTGCGACCATGGCGATTAACAATACAAAAATGCCAATTGTTAAAAAACCAGATAAAAAGCTAAAGTTTTTTCTAGTAGTTAACACATAGGCTGAAAGTCCGAAAAATATCAGTCCAGTTCCGCCTAAAGCGGTCATAATCATTTCAGCGCCATTATGAAAATTTGCTATATATGCATTTAACAATGGCCCTAGGGTATAACCCATAAAACCAGTAAACGCAAAGCAACTTACTAGTCCCCAAACTGAATTGCGTAACGCTTGGGTAAGAAATAACAAACCATAAGCGCCAACTAAAAATAAAATAATTCCACCAAAACCACTAGGCATTTGAACGTTAGCAGCCATTGCAAGCATCGCGCAGACAGCGCTAAAGCTTAACGTTGCTCCTAATAGTAAGTAAGTATTACGTAAAACTTTATTTGTTTCTAGAACAGATTCGCCACTATGAGTAATGGCAACTTGTTTTTTAAAATCATTGAATTGCATATAATGCTCCGATTAAAAATATACTGGGGTATTATAGCATAACTTTATAGCAAAAAGTGAAGTTTTTTAGTAGGTTTTTTCGGAGTTTTTAGCCTGAAATCAGTCAGCATATAGGTCAGTTAAAGCTTAAATTTTATAGTGTGAAATTCAAATTTTATACAACATACCATCTGTAATTTGGTAGTAATCATAAATGCCAATTTCAGTTAGAAAATTAGCATCATGTGAAATCACGATTATGGCACCAGGATAGCCTTTTAATACTTCGATTACATGACCTAAAGTTTCGAGATCCAGATTGTTGGTAATTTCATCAAGAATTAGCAGTTTTTGTGGTTTAGCTGCAATTTGTGCGAGTGTGAGCCTTGCTTTTTCGCCGCCTGATAGCTGCGCAACAATGGAATTTACTTCTTCATTTTTGCGGAATAAAAAATCATTCAAATGACGACGTACTTCAATATGAGACCAGCTTGGTACTAATTCAGCAATGGTTTCTAATACGGTTTTTTCCATAGACAATGTGCAGTAATGTTGATCTAAATACCCAATATCATTATTTTTTGGCATATACCAATTACCAGATTTTGTAATACTAGCATCATTCAAAACTGCTTTAATAAGTGTTGATTTTCCACTGGCATTATCGCCTTGAATTGCAATTTTATCCTTTGATCTCATTGATAAACTAATTTTTTTTATTAATGGCTTGTTTTCTTTATAAGCAATACTGCCGTCAATAATAGATAAGATAGTTTGATCGCCGGCGCTTGCATTACTTAATGAAAATTTAGGTATAATGATTTCTGGTAAGCGGAGATTTGAAAGTTGCTCGGCCAAATCTTGTTTTTTGTTGGCAATAGCAGATTTTTTTTGACCGGAAGTTTCTTGAGATCTGCCAGCTTTAGCTGCACTTACAACAGTTGGCCATTTTTTTTGACGAATATTTTTTTCACCTTTAATTTTGCTTTTAGCAGCGCGTTTTTGTTCTTGCATTAAAGTGTGGTGCAAGTCTTTTTTTTGCCGTTGAAGAAGTGCTATCTCGTGCTCAATGTAAGACCGGCGATTGCTTCGTTCACGCATATAATCATCATAAGCGCCTTCAAATATTTGAATTTCCCCATCATCTATGTGCCATATAGTATCAATGCAATGACGCAGTACCTCGGTATCATGTGACACGACAATAAGCGTGCCAGGATAAGCCTTAAGCATACGCATTAAGCTTTTTCGGTTGCGTGTATCTAGATGGTTAGTTGGCTCATCTAAAAGAAGAATATTAGGATCTAAGCTTAATGCTTCTGTTACAGCCGCATTCAATCGCTGACCACCGCTTAATGTATCAGAATCTAAAAATACCTGTGGTACAAACCCAAGTATTACATCATCAGCACATTCAACAGTACCATTTGTAGGGGTTGCTGTGCCATGTAATATTTTGAGTAGTGTAGTTTTTCCAGTACCATTACGACCAATAATAGCAATGCGGCTGCCATAAAAGATTTTGGCATTAAAATCGTCAAAGCAGATTTTGTTGATAAAAGAAAGGCTAAGATTTTTAATCTGAATAGGTTTATGTATCATATGACTAGATATCTCTGTAAAGTATTTAAGATGGTGACAGGTTAAGATTTAAAGCTTGTAGCCTTGATCTTATCCCTCGGTAATGGGATTTACTTTAAGATAATTTTCATGATACGGATAATCCTCAAATTAATTTTTTTGACATGTTATGTATATATTATACAAGGATGGTATGTTATTTTTAAAAATAATTCAACCTTGTTTTGGTATATAGGGCGGCGCTGTGTTAGCGGCGCTGGTCTATACATCGGGGTCACTTTAATTGCGACACCGCTAGCTAATGCTCTAGTTATCAGGATTTTGTCTTAATATATTTTTTCGCATAGTTTCAGGAAATTTTTCTATAGCATATCTTAGCATTGTGCGCGGCATATTTTTTTGATGTTTGTCAAGAAATAATATTAATTGTTGTTCATCGCGTTTTCCAGCTTCGCGTAGCATCCAGCCAACTGCTTTATGAATTAAATCATGGGTGTCATTAAGCAAAATTTCTGCAATGCTAAAAGTCCAAATAAGATCATGTTTTTTAATAAAATACCAAGTAGATACAATAGCAATTCTTCGCTCCCACATAATTTTTGAATTTGCTAAGCTAAACAATATGTCTTTATTAGAATCAGCTAAGTGCGCACCAAGAATAAGATGGGCTGAAGTATCAACCAGATTCCAATTGTTTACATATGATAAATTATTTAAATAAAATTTATAAAATTTTTGTTTTTGGGGATCAGAGGCTTTGTCGTATTTTTTTATTAAAATAAGCAAGGCCAATAATCTTTCTTCATTTATTTTTGATGTTATTAGTTCTTGTAATTCATCTTGGGAAATATTTTCAAAATCTTTAGCAATTTTACGCAATATCGGCACAGAAACACCAATAAATTCATCATGCTCAGCATATTCTCCAATACCAGTTTTAAAAAACATTGCTACTTTATTTTTTTGAACACTGATTGAGTTTTTTAAAGTGGATTTAATAGCATTGATATTTTTATAATTAATATTGTTTTTCATGATCAATCAACCATTTTTTGCGATCTATACCGCCAGCATAACCACCTAACCCGCCATTAGTATTAATAACCCGATGGCATGGAATAACAATAGCAATCTGGTTATTGCCATTAGCATTTGCCACGGCTCGATATGCAGTTTGTTTACCAATATTTTTTGCTAAATCTGCATAAGAATAAGTTTTACCATAAGGAATTTTTTGTAATTCCTCCCAAACTAGCTTTTGAAATAGTGATCCTAATAACAATATTGGTGTAGTAAATTGCTGTAAATTGCCTGTAAAATACAATTGCAATTCTTTATCAATAGAATCTATGGGCATAGTGCGACCAGGAATAATTGCCGATTTAGTTTTAATGCGTAAGCGTTCAATTTCACGCTCTAAACCACGACGTTCAACAAATTCCAATAAATAAAGTGCCTTATCATCAGCAATAGCAATCATTGATCCTAATGGCGTATCCAACCAAGTTTCTTTTAAAATTGCCTTCATAGCCAATCCCATTTTTTTGCTATAGCGTATTCTGCTAAATATCTATATATTAGAAATAATCAAGACATCGCCTAAATTTGAACATTAATTTGAACATTTTTCTAAGCTGATATTGTAGATCTTAACATCTCAGAATACCATCTATTTTCTCGTATTATTTTTATCGTTATTATTTTGCTAAACTAATGCACATAAAACAGTTGCATGGTTGGCAAAGTTTTGTTAGAGTTCATGGTTAATACGGAGAGGTGGCTGAGCGGTCGAAAGCGGCGGTCTTGAAAACCGTTGAGGGTTTGCGCCCTCCCAGGGTTCGAATCCCTGCCTCTCCGCCAGATTTTTAATTTAAGTTATTGATTATTAATAAGTATTTATTTTACTTTATGTCTGAGGATACCCTTTAGACTACCCCTTAAACGTTGTGATGGATTGCGTTGTTATGAAACCTTGTATTAATAAAAAAAGAAGACGTATGTTTTAAAATATTTATATTGGAAGTCTATCAGCATCATCAATATCAATATGCCCTTCGAAAACAGCTTGCAGAAGTTCTTTTTTGACAATAGCCACAATATCGGGGGTGAATTCGGTTGGTAGATTAACGGGAATTGGTTCACGTTTAATCATAATGGCAACGTTTAAAGGAGGTGAAATAATGAGTAAATTATCTACCTTGAAAAAGAAATGGATAAAAGATCCAAAAATTAAAGAAGCCTATAATTTGCTTGCTCCTGAGTTTAAAATTGCTCAAACCCTTATAAAAGCACGATTAAAAGTAAGAATGACTCAGACAGAGGTTGCTAGTGCAATGGGGACAACCCAATCAGTTGTGGCTCGTCTTGAGACTGGAGAACAATTACCTAGTCTTAAAACATTATTGCGATATGCGCACGCGTTAGGTAAAGATATTCAAGTCACGGTCACGTAGCTTCTCGTATTTTTGGATCGTAGTCACTCGGTAGAGCAAGTGACTTATTAACATGTCATGGATGCCAACGCCCAAATTAAGAATGTACTAGCTGTATTATTTGCTTTAATATTTAGTACGTTTTCTAAAAAAATTAACTGACTTTATGTTAAAAAAACTAATTCAAGAACAACAAATCATCGAGCTTTTAAAAATTTACTATGGTATTGATATTAAAATAGCGCATTTTTTTCCTGGCGGCGCTGATATGAATGCTTTTGTGTATAAAGCAGATACAAAATCCAACTCTTATTTTGTAAAGTTAAAATACGGCCATTACGATACAATTAATTTATCAATTATCAGTATCTTGCATAATTTTGGAATAAATGAAATTATTTTTCCTATCCAAACACTAAAAGGAAAATTATTTCAGCAAGTAGATAATTTTAACATAATTGTTTATCCATTTATTCATGCCCAAAATGGTTTCAATCAAAATTTAACACCCAAACAATGGAAACAACTTGGAAAGATTATAAGACAAATTCACGAAACATCAATTCCTGATTTTATTTGGCAACAACTAAGAAAAGAAAATTATTCAAATAAATGGCGAGAAATAGTTAGGTCGTTTTATAGCAAAATTGAACCTATTTTTTCAGATGATAAAATCACAGCAGAATTCAAAGTTTTTTTCAAAAAAAATATAGATAAAATACACCAATTAGTTGATTGTGCAGAAATGCTATCTAAAAATATTCAGCCGAATTATAAATACGTACTTTGCCATTCAGATATACATGCAGGCAATGTCTTAATCACCAACGACAAAGATATCTACATTATTGACTGGGATGAGCCTATCTTGGCGCCAAAAGAACGTGATTTAATGTTTATTGGCGGTGGAGTTGGTAATGTGTGGAATAAGCTTTTGGAAGTTGATTATTTTTATGAAGGTTATGGGGAAACAAATATTGATAAAACTATTTTGTCTTATTATAGACATGAAAGAATTATTGAAGACATAGCACCATATGGACAAGATTTGCTTATACGCAATAAAAACGATCTGGACAGATTGGAGATGTTTAAGCATTTCAAAGCGATGTTTGATCAAAATGGTGTTGTTGATATTGCTTTTGCAAGTCAAACTGATCCTGAAAATTAATGATAATACTTTTGTTTCAGAAATTAGCCTTGCGCAGAAACGTAGGAAAGATTATTTAACGCGTTATAAACCAGGGGGAAATTTATGAGTGATTTAAAAAAATACGTTGAAAAAAGAAAAAGCCGAGATATTGATAAGGCCACAAGCCTATTATTTTAAAGTTGGGCTAATGAAAATGCAAAAAAAATTTATTATTATTGGCATGGGGCTTAGTGGCCTTGTATTTTTTTGTCGATTAATTGAGGAATTCATTAAAAAACGTGAAACAGGGTATCGCATATTTATTGTTGAAAAAAACCATGACTATCTAGCTACTGGCGCAGCTTATCATATTAATAACCCATCTATTTGGACATTAAATAACACGGCTGCATCTTTTAAAATAACACCTAATGGAAAAAATTTAGCAGAATGGATGAAAGCTTATCCTAAACTTTGGCAACCTTATTTTTCCGGTATAAATGAAGAATATGTTCCTAGAGCTTTAGCTGGACGTTATTTGCAGTATTACTATCAAGAATATAAGCAAAAAGCAATATCTCATGGAATCGTAATTGAGGAGTTTTTTGAAGAAATTATTGATGTTGAATATGAAAATAATGACCATTGGAAAATTAGCACTGCTAACAATATTATTTTTAATGCAGATTTTTTATCGCTTTGTTTAGGTCATGCATCTTTTAATAATTACAATAATTTAAAATCTAATAAAAATTTTATTCATAATCCTGCAGATTTATTACAGTTAAAAAACATTCCAACGAATGCTTCCATTTATATTTTAGGGGGACAATCAACATTTATTGATATTGCTTTATGGCTTGTCTGCTCACATAAAGTTACAGCTCCTATTTTCAGCGTTACTAGAAATACAAACATTATTACCACAAAAAGTCATAAAGAAAAAATTGATGGCTCTGTTTTAACGGAATTTGCCAATACTCTAAAAAATAATTACGGCTCTAATACTATGTCTATTACTAACGGCAATTTACTATTTTGGGAGTATTATAAAAAAGCAGTAAAAAATCCTATAACAAAACAGCCAACGACCAAAGAGGCATTATCATCGCAACTTGCTAGATATGATTTAAAATTTACCGATGTGCAAATTGGTAGTGTTGATGAGTTACGCAGTTTTGTTGCAGATTTTTATTTTAGCCCATGTTATCATCTTTTTTGGGATAGATTGTGCGTCGATGATAAAGAAAAATTTCACCAACATTTTTATTCTTTATTTATAGCTTATTTAACTGGAACAACACCTGTTAATGCTAGATTATTATTAAATTTATATAATAAAAATAAAATCATAGAACTAAATGGCTTAATTGATATTCAATATAATGAAAGAATTAAAAAATTTAACCTATCTTTTAAAGATGGAACGATACATACGGCAGAATATGTTATTAATGCAACTGGTTTAAGCTATGATCTTAATCAGGATACGTCCATTTTAATAAAAAATTTAATAAAAAAAGGATATATTGTGCCTAAAAAATGGGGCGGCATGATGATAACTGATAATTATCAAGCAATTAATAACAATCAGCAAATTCAAAAAAATTTAATCTGTATTGGGCCAACAGCTTTATATGCTCATAAATATCCATCGCCATATGCATCTTTTCTTGCTATGGAAAGCGCTACGTTAGCATTAGAAGGTATAAAGGCAACCATTTATGGACAACGAAAATATCGTTTATCTAAACTTTAAATAATAATTACTAGGCAAATATGATATCTAAAAAATTAGTATTAACAACAGTTGAGCAACATATAGCAAAAATCGAATTAAATTCTCCGCAAAATAATAATGCTTTGTCTCCAGAGATGATAGAACAACTTACTTACGCTTTTGAGCAAAGCGAAAATAATGCGCAGGTACACGTGATTTTACTTTTTACCAAACATACAAATTTTTGCTCTGGAGCTGATTTAAAGCACATGCTTTCACTATTTCATAAAAACTGGGATGAAAATTTAGAAGATGCTAAAAAATTTGCTGGTATATTTTTAAGAATTTATAATTGTAAAAAACCAGTTATTTGTTGTGTACATGGTAACATTAGTGCAGGCGCTTTAGGCTTGATTTCTGTTTGCGATATTACAATTGCAGATCAAAATGCTAAATTTCAATTTCCAGAAGTAAAATTATCTGGGGTTCCTTATGCAATATCACCTTTTATTGTCAAGCGCATTGGCTACGCTCATGCCACAAAATTAATGTTAACAGCCGAAGCATTTGACGCTGCTGAAGCAAAAAGTGTTGGTCTGATTGATCACCTCGCACCAAATAGTTTACATTATGGATTAATAATAGCTTTGGAAATACAAAAAAATAATATAAGCTCTATGATTGAAACCAAGCGATGGCTTAGAGCTATTTCGCCAATTGATAAAAACATTCTTGAAGAATCTACCAAATTTTTGGCACAGATGAGAATGAGTGAGAAAACTAAAGAAGCTATTACTAATGTAATTAAATCTAAAATATGAACAAAATAAAAACTTTAATTGCTAATGAATTTATAGATAATAAAAATATTAGTAAGAAGTTTTTAAAATTATTTACCAAAAAGATCTTCTATTTTTCCTGCATAGAGCAAACGACCTCCAAGATCAAAAAGTTCATCTTGAGATAAATTTTCTAGGGCTGGGAGATGCTGCGTAGCAGCATTACCAAATTTGTTTTTTAGTTGATGCTTAAGTAGGTTAAATTCACCTTTTTTTATGCCTCTTTGTTCCAATTGTTCCGCAATTGTCATAATGTTACCTTCTAATTCTGGTGATTGCTCAATAATATTACTTTTCAGGTATTTAATAAAGGCGTCTACGTCTTTAACTTCGCCAATTTTAATCCTATTAAAATATAACAAAAAGTAATAGTTACTTAAGTAAAATAAAACAATGATAATATACCTAAAAAACAAGCAGCACAAACCATTGTACCACCAATTACCCAAGCTTTTGCCATCTCCGTGCGTGAAGCTGCAATCTGCATTTCCTCTAAAGTACGCTGCAAGTTATCATTAAGAGAGCTACGAATATTATCAGCAGTATTTAATAATTCTTTTTTGGTGTTATCAATGCCTTGTTTTAAGCCAGCATCATCCAAGACCAAAATATCCAACAATTGCTAAATATTCCCAATCGGTTTAATGTAGACAGCACACCATTAAGGACAGTATGTGTAATGTAGGCCTTTGCGATAAATCGCAAAAACCAACATTACAAAAAAACTTATTCGCACTAAAGTGCTCAACTATTAAAAATTTGCAAAGGAATAACAATGTCAGAAAACCAAAACGATACAATCGTTATCTACGAATCAGCTACAAAAGGAGTTGAAATTCATTTAAGCAATGAGACTCTATGGCTTACGCAAAAGAAAATTGCAGAAGTCTTTGATACTTCAACTGATAATGTAGGATTACACTTAAAAAATATATATTTAGAACAAGAGCTGAATGAAGACGCAACTACCGAGGAATCCTCGGTAGTTCAAATTGAAGGCGGCCGTCAGGTAAAACGCCCTGTAAAACTTTACAATTTAGATGCAATTATTGCCGTTGGTTATCGCATAAATAGCAAAAAAGCCACTAAATTCCGCCAATGGGCAACGCAAGTAATTAAACAGCATTTGGTGGCTGGATATACCATAAATAAAGACCGCATTGCGTATAATTATAATAGTTTCATGCAAGCTGTCTCTGATATAAAAAATCTTCTGCCAGAAAATACTAGCATTGACAATAAAAACATCTTGGAATTAATTTCTATATTTGCGGATACCTGGTTTTCACTTGATGCGTATGATAAAGAAAAATTAGTAGCGCAAGGGATTACGCACAAAACTATTACGTTAACATCACAAAAATTAACTGCGGCACTTACCGATTTAAAAAATATTTTAATCGCAAAAGATGAGGCTTCGGATTTATTTGCAAGAGAGCGTAGTAAAAATGCACTAGAAGGTATTCTTGGTAATGTAATGCAAAGTTTTGGCGATGAGGAATTATATCAGACAGTCGAAGAGAAGGCTGCACATTTATTATATTTTATCATCAAGAACCATCCATTTGTTGACGGCAATAAGCGCTCAGCGGCATATATATTTGTTTGGTATTTAGGTGAAGCCAATATATTAGATATTAATCGCATTACCCCAACGGTTCTAACTACTTTGACGTTATTAATTGCCGAAAGTAACCCTAAAGATAAAGAGCGTATGATTGGCTTGGTGTGCTCTGTGCTTGTTAAAAAATCTTAAGAAGTAGTAAGTATGCAAAGAAGTCAAAAACGATAAAGGTTTGGGTAACGGAGCTAGAAAAGCAAAATATTGAACTTCATGCAACTAGTGTTTCACTATCAACATCCATGTATTTACGCAATTTGGGCTTAGGTTATGAGCCTGCCAGCACTTTAGATCAAAAAGCCATTCTGGATTTATTAAAAATTAATGCTGACTTAGGGCGATTAGGTGGTCTCTTGAAAATGTGGTTAACGTCCCCAGATAAAGTAATAGAGTCTGGTGCTAGTATTTTAGATATTAGAAATTTGTTAGTTGATATAAAGAAAAATCAGGAAGAATTAAAAGGCAGGGTAGAGCGGTTATGATTGCAAAGCGAGTTGCACGGCGCAAGGATAGTAAATCTAGTATTAAGCAATTAGTGAATTACATAGTTGATGAACCTAATCAAGGCGAGAAAGTAGGGCGGCTAATTATCACAAATTGCCTAAGCGACTCTAAAGAGCTAGCAATCAAAGAAATGCTGGCAACACAATCGCTAAACACTAAAAGCAAGAATGATAAAACTTATCATCTAATAGTATCGTTTCGGTCTGGTGAAAATCCATCAATTGAGCAGCTAGCAGATATCGAAGCAGAATTATGTAATGCAATTGGGTTAGGCGAGCATCAGCGTATTAGTGCGGTACATACTGATACTGATAATAAGCACTTGCATATTGCCATTAATAAAGTTCATCCAGAAACATATAGATGTATTGAGCCATATTACGACCATTATAAATTAAATGATGTTTGCAAAGAGCTTGAGCAAAAACACGGCCTAGAAGTTGATAATCGTATCGATAAAACCAAGCCTAGGCAAGGCTACAGCAAGGTTTCTGATATTGAGCTACAAACAGGCTTGCAATCATTTAAAACGTGGGTATGTAATGAACCCAAAAAAATGCTAGCAGAATTACTAAAATCTGAAGATTTAACTTGGAAAAAACTGCATGAAAGTATGGCTGAGTTTAATTTAGCAATACTAAAGCATGGCGCTGGCTTGGTGATTGGCGATAAAGACAATAAGTTGTTTGTTAAAGCATCCTCGGTATTACGTGAATTAAGTTACGGTAGTTTAGAAAAAAAACTAGGTGAGTATCAGGCGCCAGATGAGCTTGCTAATAACATAATGCCATAAATAAAATACCAAAAAATACCGTTAAAATCTGATCCAGAAACAGTAAAGCTGTTTGCTAGTTATCAAGAACAACAAAATGCACGTAAAGAGCAGCGTGAATTACAATTTGCACAATATTATCAACTAAAAGCAGATAGGACTAATTATATTATTGAAACTTTTAATAAGCGCAGATTAGAAGTTCAGAAAGATAAGATTTTAGGAAGTTATGTTAAGCGTAATTTATATAAAACAATATCGATGCAACGTAAAAAAGCACTAGAAAATTTACAGAAAGAATTAGCGGAACAGCGGACGGTAATTTATCAGCAGACTAAGCGGCAAAGCTGGGTTGATTTTTTGAGAGAAGAATCCATGATAGGTAATTCAGAAGCTTTATCTATATTAAAAAATAAGGTGGTTAAAAGTCTGTATAATGAAGATTATTTTGGTGTGGAAAATGCAAAAAGTGTTACCATTAATGACCGCTTAAAACTAGTAACAAAAAATGAAATATTATGCAGGTAATAATTAATAATTCACTGCAGTTTTTAAATTTAATAATAACTTCATAAAGGATTTTTGTAATCATATGTTTGAATATATAATAAATTATGTAAAGCAATCAATTTCATTTCCATTATGGATATTGATATGGATGGAGATTTCAGCAGCCATTTTTTATTTACCAAGTTAAATAATTATATTTTACCAGAATGACAGAGATGGATAATTATTTTTATAGTATGTAACGGTTTATTAATAATATGCAAAATTATAGATAATTTATTTAAAAAACAAAGGCCTCTAGAGCAAAAAAATCTTTTAATGCAACGCCTCAACCACATTTATGTTTTTGGCATGTTTCTAAACAAAGAGATGGCTCATTTGTGACAATGCTTGATGCTAAATTTATTATCCAGAATCTTTCTAAAAAAGATATAGTATATTTGGCGCAATGCTATGTAAATAAGCTATTTTGGAAAAAAAAGTATATAGAAATTATAATTGCCGTTGATTATACAGGAACTTATCTAAGCTCTATGAGGAATGGCAATTTTATTCCAGGCGCACAAAATCTACCTCTATCTATAAAAATATACCTATACAATAAACCTAAATTAGCGTTGCAAAAATCTTTGAAGGTAAAATTAAGTATTTTTGATACTGCTGGTAATAAACAAACTTTGAAAGTGGTATTTAATAGCTCGAATATGCCTAACAATGATAAACCTAAATTACTACAAGAGATCCCAAGTTTAATAGATAATCCAGTTGAAAAAAATATAGTGTCAATACTTCAGTCAGAATTAAATTTTTATAGCAAGCAAGGTCGTTCTTCAGGTGGTTTAGGGAGTATTAACACTTATATTCCTGGTTGTACACCAGGGCAACCTTTAAATGGTATAAAGTACTCTACTCAGCCGGCGTTCAGTTATCAAGAAAAACAAATTATTAGCAATAATCCTTTGGCTGCTTCTATTAAATCTAAAAACCTTGATGCTATAATGACATTATATAATCAATGTGATTCTGATAAAGAAAAACAGGAATTTATTGCTCATTTTATTGATAGAATTGACGAAAATAAAGAATACATTAATATATCGTATTTTTTAGTTTTAGTGCTTTTTAAGTTAGGTTATTTGAAGAAAGCCTTAGATAAAATAAAAAAATGTTTGCCACAGGGTGACGTTCATGAATATGAGTTTAGTAATATTTTAATTTTATTAGATGGCTTATTATATTACGGGCATCCTGATTTTAATAATGAGTTATTAGATTACATTGAGATATTAATTAATTCACAACATGATGCAAATTCTTTAATACAAGAAAAAATTTATGAAATAAGAAATTTAAGAATAATCAAAACCGCAATCTTGTAATAGCCTACAAATTATTTATTATTGTGCTTCAATTTAACCATAATTACTATCAGTCTTCTAATGGTCATTTTTGATTCATCAGGTTCTGGTTATTGAAGTTACTTCGATGTTCAGATCACTGATAAAGAATGGATAACAACGGTTGGAAGGCCGATCTTGGACTTTTATAGTCAAATTAAGAAACAATATTTAAATATCAAGTAATTAAATTAGTTAACATTATTAAAAACAAATATTAAAAACACTTGACCAGAATGCAGTTTTATGTTATTTTTAAAAAAATTAAAATTAGTGGTTTAATGGGAGTTTATTATGCCAAGTTCTGAAGAAATTGTTATTGCATTAAATAAAAAATTACTTGAATTAAATTTGAATGGAACTTTTATATTTCATGATGAAAGATCAGAGTATTTGGCTAACATAGAAACCGATGAAGATGCTGAAGAGCTTAAGGAAGCGTTAGGAGATTTAGCAAAAGTTTTACCAATGTTAATATGGACTACTAGTAGAGGCGGAACACCTCACGCTCTTATTGAGATAAATAATGCTGTGTTGCAAAAAGTATTTACACACCCGTCACCACCGCTGTCACAGTTACTTGGTTTTGATACGCCCAGTATTCAAGGACAAATACCCTCAGAAATTGTTATTGCATTAAATAAAAAATTACTTGAATTAAATTTGAATGGGACTTTTATATTTCATGATGAAAGATCAGAGTATTTGGCTAACATAGAAACCGATGCAGATGCTGAAGAGCTTAAGGAAGCATTAGGAGATTTAGCAAAAGTTTTACCAATGTTAATACGGGCTACTAGTATAGGCGGAACACCTCACGCTCTTATTGAGATAAATAATGCTGTGTTGCAAAAAGTACTTACACACCCGTCACCACCGCTGTCACAGTTACTTGGTTTTGCCATACCAGATCACCAAGAGCAAACGCTTTACCAAGATTGCTTTCAAGACAAAGATGGTAATTTTTTTATAGAAACCAAAACATTAGATGAATCTAAAACAATTG
>Ga0351960_1007_pt2 | contig 43307 bp, 30 predicted proteins | sample TotcelT113001M14_FD_205808 | JGI IMG/M metagenome (GOLD analysis project Ga0351960, IMG submission 205808) | Enriched cells from coal bed in the Powder River Basin, Montana, United States - Total cells T11 rep3 HSBNCT.T11.300.1.M14 ... | reverse complement strand
CTCGCTCCTCTGTGGGTACAAATCGTGTGGACACCTAGATATTAAGGATTTTAGGCAAAAGAAAAAAGGATAAAATGTTCTAGCTTTTTAAGACCGCTAAAATATGTTCACAGCCTTGCTTTCCGCATGTGCATCCTACAGGATGTCCTAGATAGACGCTGTACTTCTCTTGGGAATCTAATCGATTGATCACACTATAAAGCTTTTCTCCTGTTTGATTAATATCCCATTGGCGAAATATAAGATCTTCCGGTGCGACGTCTTCGACTTCTACTTGAGATCCTGTGTGTCCGCATACTCCGCTCTGGATCGCTTTTGCTATCTGGCAGTGCATGCAATTGCATTCAGGTTCAGGCTTCGGAAGAGTCATTGCATCATCGGGTGCAAAGATTTTTGCCACGGCGCTGATCTTGGCTAATACTTCTTTAGGAAGGTCCGGAGTAGCGGCTTGCATGGGGTTGTGTTGCAGGGCAGCTCCTAAATTATCCAAAGAGTCGACTCCGACCTTGAATGGGGAATCTTCAGAGATTTGTCCTCCGCCCAAGAGGAAAGGGCCGAATACGTGGGACGGACTAGCGGCGTGCGCAGATTCATTACAGTGTTTTTGGAGGTAGGCTGCATGTGAATTGAAAATATTTTCCAGAACCTCTTGGTTTAAACCCGGAATAGTAATAGTTTCTCCGTCTGTTAACGTGACAACAAGAGCTCCTCCGCGCATATGAAGGGAGGTAACGTTTTCCCAGGTTGTTGAAACGAAAGGGGGTAGATTAAAAAATATATGGTTAATATGCATATTACACCTCATCTTGCATCACTAGAATGAGTTTATTCTTTCTGATGCCTTGTATGTTATCATTATTGTAGTTTCAATATAAAGCCTAAACGAAAGGCGTTATTCGAGTAAATAGAAATTCATTCTCGAATATCAGTGCATTTTCTGTCTATTAAATTTAGCACTTGCGCCAGTCGATTGCTGAGATGAAGTATAAACCATTGATCTTTAAATATCTATATCTTTTTTTATTTTGGTAATTGAACGGGAAAACGTTCTGCATTTTGTGTGGATGTGGTTTTTCTTGCGTGATTAAAGAATGTTATTTACAATCCGGAGAGTTTACTATTCTGCAATTTAGGAGTTTGCTGTGACCAGAAAAACCTTCATTCTCGATACCAATGTCTTGCTCCATGATCCCGAATCGATTGGCAAGTTTCCTAAGCACAATGTGGTGATCCCGGTAACCGTTTTGGAAGAATTGGATAAAATGAAAAGGCTTCCTAATGAGCTGGGGAAGAATTCCAGGGCGGTTTTCCGCTTTCTCGATTCGTTGAATCAGATAGGGCAGGGAGATTTACATCAAGGGGTTAAGTTGGACAATGAGTCGACCGTGCGGATCCAGCTGGAAATTAAGACTGATTATACATACGATTTTGCCCTGTCAGTAAACGATAACCGTATTATTATGGCTGCTTATTTTTTGCATGAGAAAGGCGAAACCGTAGTCTTTGTTTCAAAGGATCTAGCTGCGCGGATTAAAGCTGAGGCCATCGGGTTGCAAGTGCAGGACTATAGGAATTTAAAGTACGCTTATGAATCAATCTATAAAGGGATTAGGAAATTAGAAATTTCGAAACGCGAGATCGACGAGTTTTACAAAGATGGTGCTTTGCCGCTGCCGGAAGTAGATTTTCAACCCAATGAATATTGCATCTTGACTTCACCAGAGCATTCTTCAGCTGTTGGAAAATATGACAGCCATAAGAAGCAGCTTGAGCCTTTGCTTAAAGCTTTGAATATTTGGGGCATTAAGCCGCGGAACGTTGAACAACGATGCGCCATCGATGTGTTGTTGCGGGATGATATCAAACTTGTTACCTTAATAGGGCAAGCCGGTACAGGTAAGACACTTTTGGCATTAGCCTGTGGACTGCGGAAAGTTTTTGACGAAAATGCCTATACCAGGATCCTGGTCAGCCGTCCTGTTGTACCTCTTGGACGTGATATCGGTTATTTGCCCGGGACGAAGGAAGAAAAGCTCTTTCACTGGATGCAACCGATTTATGATAATTTGGAGTTCCTTTGCGATTCGACCAATAGCGAAGCTAGTGAGACTTTGCGCTGGGTCATGGAAAGCAATAAAATTGAAATGGAAGCTGTTACATACATACGCGGGCGTTCATTGCCTAAGATGTTCATTATTGTCGACGAAGCTCAGAACCTGACACCGCATGAAGTTAAAACGATTATCTCAAGGGCAGGTGAAGGGACAAAAGTGATTTTAACAGGGGATCCGACGCAGATCGATAACCCTTATCTTGACAAGGACTCCAACGGACTTACCTACACGGTGGGGCGTTTCCGCGAACAGAAAATCTATGGGAACGTTTATCTGGATAAAACTGAGAGGTCGGAATTGGCTGCCATCGCCGCAGAAATACTTTAGACTTAATAAAAGAATAGCAATTCCCGTTGGAAAAAAGGCACCACAGAGCCCGCAGAGATCACAGAGAGAAATTTAGACCTTCTCTGTGATCTCTGCGGGCTCTGAGGCTGTGAAAAAATTAAAAACGATCAAGGGGTAGAGACTTCCAAATGCGATACAAAAAATTATTCTGGTTCCATACCCATTGGATTCGTCTTATATAGCACGATTTTTATCCCCTTTTTATGCACAAAATACTGAAAGTTTATCTTTAGCTCCTGTTAATTTTTAACAAGTTCCTCAACCGTTCCACGCTTTTTGATTGTAAAAACATGTCCATATTAGCTCCTGATGAAGATTTCTACATTATGAGCCAACGCAAACAGGAGCGCGACATTTCTTACTTTATTTATTCCTCTAACAAGAAATTGATACAATCCATGATTTCTTGCCTGGGCATTTGCATATTCCGCAGTTGAAGAGCGTTCTTTATATAGTTTCTTAGCCTCATCAGTTGCCATACGTTCACGCAATTTTTTTAAGGGCTCGCTTTCATCTTCTATTTTGGTACTTTCTTTGGCAGGCATATAAATTGTGCAGTTTTTATAAATTTTTACAAAGTTCTCATATTCTGAATGGTTATTATAACCCCCATCTTGAAGCCATTTATTTGGAATAAAATTATATCTTTCTTCTACTTGACGAACCATTTTTAAAGTCTGTTTTTGATCGGATCCGCTTTTTGAAACATCTACACCAATAATAGCCTTTCCTTTATTCGTAGTAGCATATTGAACATTATAAGCAGGTCGGAAACCTTGATCGGCCATTTTCATTACTCTAGCATCGGGATCGGTCGTGGATGCTCTTGCCTTTTTTAAATCTTCTTCTTTTACGTGCCTTTGCTCCTTTTTCCCTGCTCTGATTTTGCTTTTTCTAACATCTTCTAGTTCAGCCAATGCTCTTTTAATGTTTTTTTCTTTTTCCTCTGCAGCCTTTAGTTGCGCAGCTTCTATTCTTGTTTTGCATGCCTCAGGTGTTTTTTGAGCTTCCTCTTTCAAATCTTTAACTAACATTTCAGCTAATTGTAAGTTAAATTGAAGCGTTTCTTCACGTTTAAAAGATGATGCGCCCGCACTAGCACGAACTCTCATACCATCTTGGGAAATTACTTCGAGTGAAATTATATTTGCTTTTGTAAGGATTGCCACACTTTCCGTAAGTAATTGATCGAACAACTCACCCTGCGAAACTCTAAAGTCAGACAAGGAATGATAATTCACACGTACGCCTCCACATATCCATCTATAGGCATTATGCATAGAGCAATTTTCAGCTAATAACCTTGCACTTCCTACACCCTTTATTGTTCCATATATCCAAAGAGTTAAATAAATTTTTGGATCTATAGCTGAACGTCCGGCACCTCCCTCAACAGATTGAATCTCTTTTAGTGCACAGCTTAGATCTAATGTCTCAACATATTTCCATATGTCCCGAGCTAGATGTTGATTTGGTAATAAATCATCTAATGAACATACTTTCATTTCGATTTGGTTTCGAATAGCACGCTTCAATCTAGGCTTTCCCATACACAAATCTGTTGGATTGCTTTTCTCAGTATTACTTGGAGGATTAAATAAGAGTAGTTGGTCTTTCATAAGTAGATGTAGATGGTATGTTAGTTGTAGGTGTGTCTTAAAGTGATTTTCAATAATGTGTTATTATACCATCACATGATTTTTGATGTAATAAGTATCTTACATTAAGGCATTTAAATTTTTTCACAGCCTCTCTGTGGTTTTTATTAAGTTTACGAATGAGTTAGGTTTATAATTACTCTCGATTCCACCGATTTCCGGGAAGAACTATAACCGAAAAAACAACCATCTGGTGAGGGCTGCTAAATTAATCCAAGTATGTGTCTTAATGTTTGCAAGCTAATTCCTGCGCCCTTTGGGCTGCAAGCCCCATCTCCCCGGGAGTTTTTGCGATGACCACTCCGGCTTTTTCAAAGGCTTTGATTTTTCCTTCTGCTGTACCTTTTCCTCCGGTAATGATGGCGCCGGCGTGTCCCATTCTACGGTCCGGCGGTGCTGTACGACCTGCTACATAGGCGGCAACGGGTTTGCTGCAATGGTTTCGGATCCATTCAGCAGCGCTTTCTTCTGCCTCTCCGCCGATTTCGCCTATGATCAGGATGGAATGTGTGTCCGGGTCATTTTCAAAAAGCTCTAAAATGTCGATGAAGCTTGTTCCAATCAAAGGATCGCCTCCAATGCCTACACAAGTAGACTGTCCCAAGCCTAACTGTGTGGTCTGCCAAACAGCTTCATAGGTCAAAGTACCGGAGCGTGAAACTATGCCGATATGTCCGGGTACATGGATATAGCCCGGCATTATGCCTAGTTTGCACTGTCCTGGAGTAATGACTCCGGGACAGTTGGGCCCGATCAGTCTGCTGGCCGGGTTGTTTTTTAGGGCTCTATGCACTGTCAACATATCGTGGATAGGAATACCCTCCGTAATGCATACAATTAAGGGGATTTCTGAATCGATAGCTTCAAGAATGGCCTCTGCGGCAAAGGCCGCCGGGACGAAGATCATGGTAGCTGTACAGTCCAAGGCTTTTTTTGCTTCATAAACCGTATCGAAGACCGGCAGCTCCAGTATTGTTTGCCCGCCTTTCCCGGGGGTGACTCCGCCTAGGATCTTGCTGCCATATTGCAAACATTGTTCGGTATGAAACCGTCCGGCACTGCCTGTAAGCCCTTGGGTGATGATCTTTGTGTTTTGATCGACAAGTATAGGCATGGTCTTTCCTCAACTGGTATAATGATTCATTTTAATTGTTTGCACAATTAGATAGCGTACTGGCGACAACTTTTTGGGCAGCCTGTTCAAGGTTGTCGGCAAGAATGACACTCAGGCCGGAATCTTTGAGCATCTTTTTGCCTTCCTCGACATTTGTACCTTCGAGGCGTATAACTAAAGGGATATCAAACTGCTGTTCGGTAGCTGCGGAAATAATTCCTGCCGAAATAGTTGCACAATTCATTATACCGCCAAAAATATTGATCAGGATCGCTTTCACATGCGGATCAGACAAAATAATCTTAAATCCTTGAGCCACTTTTTCTTTCGTTGCTCCGCCCCCTACATCCAAGAAATTAGCGGGATGCCCTCCATAAAAATGGATAATGTCCATGGTGGCCATGGCCAGTCCTGCTCCATTGACCATGCATCCTATATTTCCTTCAAGACCAATATATGAAATATTCTGACTAGTTGCCAAAGCGTCATTTGGGGAAAGTTGTGCAGGGTCGTAGAATGCCTTTATTTCGGGCTGCCTCCAAAGGGCATTGTCATCTAAGGTAAATTTGGCGTCCAACGCCAAAAGTTCTCCAGCTTGCGTCTCTACTAGAGGGTTGATCTCAATTAACAAAGCGTCTGTTTCACAGAATGCTCGGCATAGGGCGCGGGCTAGACGTTTTCCATTTTCTGCAGCTGCACCCGTCCATCCCATGAATTTGACGAGCCGAATGAGTTGATAGTCGTGCAAACGGCCTCCAGATTCGAAAGGAAGCGATAGAAGGCGGTCTGGTTCCGAGCGGGCAATTTCCTCGATATTGATGCCTCCCGATGGCGAGGCCAAAAGGATGGTCTCACCAGTTTCCCGGTTAATCGTACAGCCTAGGTAATACTCTCGTTCATAGGAAATTAAAGGAGAGATCATTACTTGAGTGGCAGCTAGTCCATTTGTTCCTGTTTGATTGTTGACGATTTTTAATCCGATCAGTTTTTTTGCGCCTTCTATGATTTCGGTGCGGTTCCTGCCGATTTGTATTCCACCCGCCTTTCCTCTACCCCCAGCATGGATTTGTGCTTTTATAACAGCTTCGTTCAGATTCATCTTCTCTAAAATCGGGGGGAGTTCATCTGCATTGGAAACTACGAAAAATGGGGGTATAGGAATACCGTATTTTTTCAAGATGATTTTTGCTTGGAACTCGTGGATATTCATGTAAGCTCGTTTTTAGAATTGTTAACATGTGTCATTTCCTGAAGCAAAGTCTCTTATAGAAATGCCCTTTCTTGATATACTCCTTATGTGATAAACTCCTTTTTTCTTCAATGTATATACCTCGCACGGGCTAAAACTTGGATTTTGAACAGCGCGAAAGCTCCCACGGTTGAACGATCGAAAGCGACCCAATATTGTAATATGGGGTCGCTTTCGATCGATTCAACCCCGGGGATTTGACGCAGTTCAAAATCCAAGTTTTAGACCGTGCGAGGTATACCTGAGGCGGATACAAATTCCCTATTGGATGCAATGCAGATAGGATAGGATCTCTCAATCACAGTCAATCTTTTTCAAGGACGTTATGGTTTTTAAATTCCTTCAATCAAGCTTTAAAAAATTACAAGGTGCTTTAGCACGGACAGGTTCGCTTCTTGGCGATAAACTGCGTTCTATTTTTTCCGAAAAGCTTGACGAAGAGGCTATCGAAAAATTAGAAAAAATTCTCTATGAGGCCGATATCGGCGTCGGCGTTACTTCGGAGCTGATCAAAAAAGTACGGGAAGTCCATAAAAAAGATCCGGCACTGACTGGGGAAGCCATGGTCGATGTCATTCGCAATGAGATCCAAACGATGCTGTCTTCTGTGCCGAACACGCTTTCAGCTCCTGCTGAGGGGCCTTTTATCATCCTGATTGTCGGGGTTAACGGAAATGGCAAAACAACATCCATTGCCAAATTGGCCAAAATGTTCAAAGATCAAGATAAAAAAGTTTTGGTGGCGGCGGCTGATACGTTCCGCGCAGCTGCAATTGAACAACTTGAAGCATGGGCAGTACGTATCGGAGTTGATGTTGTTAAGGGTATGTCGAAGAGCGACCCTGCAGCAGTTGTTTTTGATGCAGTTTCGGCAGGAAAATCTAGGGGAGCGGACATTGTGCTTATAGATACGGCCGGCCGTCTGCATACAAAGTCACACCTCATGCAAGAATTGGAAAAAATCAAACGTTGTTCCCAAAAAGTTATTCCCGGCAGTCCTCACGAAACTTTGCTTGTCCTCGATGCAACTACAGGACAAAACGCTATTGACCAAGCTAAAGTCTTCCATAGCCACATACCTGTCTCAGGATTAATCCTTACAAAATTGGATGGGACCGCTAAAGGAGGAATTGTCATAGGCATCCAAAGACAATTAGGGATTCCCATTAAATTTATCGGGCTGGGTGAATCCATGGATGATTTCGAAGTCTTTGATAAGGAAGCCTTTGTGAAAGCGTTATTCACATGATTGGTAGATTTTTCCCATCCATGCTAATGTGATTTTGTTTAAACAAGGAGTTCTGCATGCGAATCCTCTCAATAGCCTCTTTACTGTTTTCTTCATTGATCTTGGGACCTCTCTCTGCCCATCATTGTCATCACCATGAATGCATACATGTCCACGAACATGCACACGAACATGCAGATGTCCATGTACATTATGGGCATTCACACGATCGCGTATACATTTACCAACCTTGGTATCACCCTGAACATGTCTATTTTTATGATGGATATGCCTATCCTAATGTTTATTATGGAAACCCATATTATTACTATGATCCTCGGTTTTATTACTACGAACAGGTAGATCCCGCTTTGAATATCAATGTCTATTTAGGTGGTTGAGCGATAATAACATGAAGTATAATATGTTAGTTGTTCAATAAAATAAATTAGATAAAGCGTTGACAGGTTAATTCAATGCTCCTAGTATGAATTCATAGGGGAGTAAGGTTTTTTTTGACCATACCAATGACTATTCGCAACTATTTTGCTGTTTTGACCTGTCTTTTTCAATCTTTGCGCTCACCATAAATTGCCCCTCAAGATATTATCCCTCAAGTGGACATAAGGTAACAAGGCCATCCTTGCCTTGAATATATTAGCAGCCAGATCGGGACGAGCTGGTTACCTTTTTTGCCATGACTTTTTAAGGGACGTACAAACTTTGTTCCTGCCCCTGTTATCGAACAAGGTGTTTTTTATAAAACAAACCTTGAACCAAGGGAATTGTATGAGAAAAAGTATTATGAAATGTACTGCAGTAGTATGTGCTTTTTATTTTATGCTTACACTTCTTGCGAACGCTCCCTCTGGTTCCCTAGTTCCTACAAATTTTTTAGCGTATAAAGAATGGGGATGGGCAAAACATCATTCGTATTATAAACATTACTATGAGTATCCGCCTTACTACCCAACGTATATTAATAATCGGTACTACATGTACCAGCCCCCTTATGATAGATATTATTATTATCAGGATCCTTATAATTACTATTATGATAGCTTTAACGGTGTATACATAAGATATGGATTCTAATAATAGATAAAGTTCTCATCGTCGGACCTATATCTCCGGCGGATGAGGTTATTACCAATCATTAACCGAGGAGGTTTTATGAATTGGATAAAATTGTCTTTACTAGTTTCTTTTATGTTTATATTTTTGAACTTAATGCCGGCTGTTAATACAGGACTAGAGGCAACGGCATCTGCTGGATCTGGTGACATTAATAGTCAAATCGTGGATCGTAGTAGACATGGTCATCGTAATCATGGACATGGCAACTATCGTAATTACGGGTATGTTAATTATGGTAATTACGGGTATGGTGGTAACTATCCGTACTATTCAAATAGAGGATATTATTCGTATCCGAGTTATTACTATAACAGCTATACTTACCCTGGACAAGGGTATTATTATAATGGGCCATACTACAGATCTTATAACTATGATCAGTCTTACTATTATGGAGGATCTCCAGGGATTTGGTTTAGCTTGGGGTTCTGATAACAGTAAGGTACTAAGAAAGTAGAAATGAACTGAGTGTTAGAAGAGTCTTGTTTTAATTTCAAGGCATCTTCTAGACTCGGTTTCATTTATTATATGGGTATAGCATGGGTTCTTTTTTGTGTAAAAAGAGCCGGGATTTCCTAATAAGATAGAGAGAGGTAATATGAATCGTATTCAATATTTCGGATTAGCTCTAGTAGCTTCTTCTTCACTTATGCTTTTTCCTTTAACAGCGCAGAAATTATCAGCTGGGGATACCGGCGCTGATCAGAATGTTGCCAAAGAAGTTGCTAGAGGCGGCGGCGGTGGACATGGCGGCGGAGGCGGTCACGGAGGCGGCGGACATGGCGGCGGCGGTTGGGGCGGAGGTCACGGCGGCGGACATGGCGGCGGCGATAGACATTGGGATGGTGGCGGTCGTGGCGATTGGGGCGGAGGTCATCGTGGGGATTGGAACCGTGGGGATTGGAACCGTGGCGATTATTATAATAACAATGATAATTTTATTATCACTCCATATTATGGAGGAAGTTCTTATGCAGATCCTTACTGGTATTATTATAATGATACTAACGATTATGATAGCACCAGTAATGATGGTTATGGCTATTAGAGGCTAGACGTCTCTAGAATCATTTCGAGATAAGGTATACCCGAGCGGCCTAAGGATCTATTGGGCGCTCGGGTATATGTGCAAAATATGACTCATGGATGAATGCGTTAGAAATTTGCCTAATGTGAGAGATCCTACCGCGAGGTATACCATTAGCAAGCGTACTCGCAATGTAGTCTGTCAAATTTTGTCCTTGACCTTTTTTAAAACACAGAGCACAGGGCACACGGAGAACAATACTCTGAGGCTGTGAAAAAATAGAGATCCAAGCCGATTTTACCGATCTTTTTTGCAAATCTGCGAAAAAATCTCGTCACAATCGGCTGGATTCTAATTTTTTCACAGCCTCTCTGTGCCTCTGTGTTTTCTATCATCTTCAATGAATAAACTTATGCATGGTTTCACAAACCAGTTCGAATACCACAAAAAGCAGTAAAATGATGAGCAGGGGTTTTCCTCCAGGTATTGAATACGTTGAAGGAAGCTTTAAGAAATAGCGTCCTCTCCATACCATCAAAATAGGTAAAAGTCCTAGCAATAGAGCGCAGCCAAAGCCCCCGGCAAAATCCAATGCTGACAAAAACACGTGCGGATGAGTGTAGGCAATTAACATTGGGGGAACAAATACCCCGAAGCAAAGAAGCAGTCTTCCCTGTTTCGTTTTTTCCACACGCAGACCATCTGCGAGAAAATCTAACAATCCTAGAGTCACTCCAAAAAAAGAAGTCACCAAAGCAAAAAATGCAAATAATTTTGCGATGATAAAGATTGAAGGGTTATCAATAAAATACTTCAAAGGCTGGATTGCAGTACTGCCATTAGCTAATGCAGCTGTTAATCCATAAGGTCCATCAGCAGGAACGATTCCCATGATGAGCCATTGCCAAAGCAGGTAGGTCAGAAATGGAATAAAGCTTCCAATAAGTATGGCTTGACGAGTTTTTCTTGCATCATGATGCATGTAAGTGATGAGCGAGGGGATAATTCCTTGATAAGCAAAGGAAGTAAAGGCAATGGGTAAGGCTAGAAATGAAAGAGACCAATCCTTGCGGACAAGATTCTCTGGTTCGACATGGCTGTAACCAAGGATAACAAAGGCAAAAAAAGATGCCCCTAAACCTAACATTAAAAAAATGTTCAGTTTGCCAATTACTTTGGTTCCCGCATACACAAAAGGCGCAAACAGCGCCACGAATAACAAGGGTCCGGCCCAATCAGGCAGTGAATTTTGAAACAACTCGCAAAGCAAATTACCGCATCCTACTACATAAGCTACTGTAAGGCAATAGAATAGGAATAAATAAAGACCCCAGGCAAACGCTTTCCCTAAAGGGCCTAACGTTTTTTGGGCCATTGATATAATATTGGCTTCTTTGTCCATCCAGAGGCTAATCTCTAAAAATAGCAAACCAGTGCATACCATGAAAAGCCAGCAGGTGATAAAGACTGCTAATGAGGGAACGAATCCGCCTTGTCCTGTAAGAATAGGTAGGGCTAACATTCCTCCACCGATGGAGGTGCCGGCTACTAACAGGGCCCCTCCCATGATACTTCCACTTTTTTCCATTTTTATTCCGTTGTTTGCATGCGCAATTAATAAAATTTATAAATAGTTTATTACGAATTTTTATTTTTATCAATATTTTTGCATGTTTCGCTGAAAAAATGGCCGAGTCGAAATTTGTTCAGGATTTATCCACACATACAGTGATTTGTAGGGAAGTTGCCGGAAAAATGAAGGAGAGGCGAGTCTCGTAAAACCGAGGAAATAGGTTGGCTATGAATCCAATTCCAAGCAAGAAGCTCAGATCATCAAAGAATAGGTATTTTTCCTCTAGAAGAAAGTCAGTATTATAATAAGAATTTCCTTTCAGGAAATAATCAAAGGATCCATGGCTGAACTTATGACAGTTGTCGTTATTTCTATGTGCGTCGAAGCAGGTATAATGCGGTGTTTCAATGTAAATTTTTCCGCCGGGGGACGTGATCCTGTTGAGTTCTTCTAAGGTTTTGGCAGTATTTGGGGCATATGCCAATATATTTTGGCAAATGACGAGATCAAAGGAATTGTCTTTAATAGGCCAAGGTAGCGAATGGATGTCTCGAAATGCGGGTTCTTCTGTCGATGATGAGGCTTGTGATTGTTTACTTTGGGAAAAGCTCTTTTGAAAATTGTTGAGATCCAAAATGCGTTTATTTGAAAATTCTTCCAGAAGCCTTGCTTTTGCTTTGCGGGGATTTGGAAAAGGCCGCATGCGTCTCCTCTGCACTTGAATTCAACTTAATCACTACCTTACTTTGAAAAACACACTAGCAAGTTCATTGGTGTTTGTCAATTTTTTTTTCTGGTATTTGGCATGAGAACCAATCTTCTTCTTATTCCACAGTGACAGATTTCGCTAAGTTTTTCGGTTGGTCGATTTCTGCCCCTCTTTCTTTAGCAATATAATAAGCTAATAACTGCGTGACTACCGAGGTGGTAATCGGGGCCAACTCATCAATGGTGTCAGGTATTGTGATCAAGTCCGTGGCTATTCCTTCCAATCCTTTTTCGCTTTCTTCCGCGATGGCCAAGATAAGACCGTTCCTGGCTTTGATTTCCATTAAGTTGCTGATCAATTTATCAAAAGTCATTTTATTGGAACAGAGAGCCACCGTGGGGCAGTTTTCATTGATCAAAGCTATTGGACCATGCTTCATTTCACCTGCAGGATATCCATTTGCATTGATGTAGGAGATTTCTTTCAATTTTAAGGCTCCTTCCAAACTGGTTGGGAACATGTAGTTTCTGCCTAAATAGAAAAAATTATTATACTTAGCATATTTTTTTGCTATAGTCTGTATAGAGGATGATTTATCCAAGATTTTTTGTACCTGCTCGGGAAGTGTTTTCATTGCTTTAATCAGCTCCTGCCCTTCTTGTTTGCTCATATGCCGCATGCGTGCTAATAAGAGCGCAAACAAGGACAAGACCACAAGCTGGCTAGTAAAGGCTTTGGTAGAGCAAACGCCGATTTCCGGCCCGGCACGAAGGAAAATGGTGGCATCGGATTCTCTCGATAGGCTCGATCCCTGTACGTTGCAGAGCGCCAAAATCTTCGCTCCTTTTGCCTTAAGCTCGCGAACAGCAGCCAAAGTATCGGCAGTTTCCCCTGATTGACTGATGGCGATTACGAACGTTCCTGGCTGGACAACAGGGTTCTTATAGCGGAATTCAGAGGAAATTTCTACTTGGACTGGTATGCGAGCTTTATCTTCAAACATATACGAGGACACAAGTCCTGCGTGGTAGGAAGTACCGCAGGCTAGGATCAATATCCTTTGCACGGAATGAAGTTCATTGATTTCGAGATTTAATCCTTCGAATATAGCTGTGCCATACTCTTCCAGAAAGCGCGATAGAAGTGCATTTCTGATTGTTTGAGGTTGTTCGAAGATTTCTTTAATCGTGTAGTGCTCGTATCCCCCTTTGGATATATTCCCGGCTTCTAATGAAAGCTGTTGTATTTTTTTATCGATTGGGGTGCAGAAAGAATCATAAATTTCTAATTTATCAGACTTAATTACGGCGATTTCGGAGTTTGAAAGAAAGACAACCTCGCGGGTATGGACGGAAAATGAATTGGAATCGGAAGCGATAAAGGCTTCGCGAGCTCCAATCCCGATTACCAATGGAGATTCGTGAGCAACGGCGATAATCTGGCCGGGATAATCCCGATGAATAATGGCTAAGGCAAAGGATCCCTTAAGAAGCAAAATTGTTTCTTTGACTGCTTTGAGAATATCTCCTTCGTATAGTGAAGCGATGAGGTGGGCAATCACCTCGGTATCTGTGTCAGATATGAATTGCACACCTTTTTCTTTTAGGGATTTCTTGAGTGATTCATAATTTTCTATGATGCCGTTGTGAACTAAGGCCAAGGAAAGGGCTGTGTCGAAATGAGGATGGGCATTTTCTTTGCTCGGTTTACCATGTGTCGCCCAACGTGTTTGGGCTATGGCCAATTCTAAGGAAATTTTTTTTTCGTCGACCAGTTTTTGTAATACATCGACTTTGCCGACTTCTTTACAGACAACGACTTCTCCATTTTTTAACCCAGCTATCCCCGCTGAATCGTAGCCCCGGTATTCTAATCTTTTTAGGCCTTGCATAACAATGCTTACCGCATCTTGGTCTTGCGGGCCAACGTATCCAAAAATTCCACACATAATTCTATAGTTCCATTTATGAAGTTGATTATTATATTATAGCATGTTTTTATTTTCCAATGGATACGCGTATTGAATCGGCGATCTTATGGGCGAATTCTTTAACCTGCTTAGATTCAGGACCTTCCACCATAACCCGGCAAATATCTTCCGTCCCGGAATAGCGGACAAGGGTCGATCCGTTATTTCCTAAACGTTTTTCGACTTCGTTGATTGTCAGTTTTACTTTCTCTAAACTTTCTAAAGGTGGTTTTGAATGGACGTTGACATTGACCAGCACTTGGGGATATTTCGTTACTATTTTTGCCAGTTCGGAAAGTTTAGAACCGGTCTCAATCATTATCCTCAATACTTGCAAAGCTGATACAAGACCGTCCCCAGTAGGATTATGGTCTAAGAAAATCATGTGTCCGCTCTGTTCTCCTCCCAGATTCGAATCATGTCTCAGCATTTCTTGTATGACATAACGATCTCCGACTTGAGACTTGATGACACGAATCCCGATATTTTCCATGGCTTTGACAAAACCGATATTGCACATGACTGTGCTGACCACGCAGTTATTTTTTAGGAGTCCCCGGTCTTTCATGTCTTTTGCACAGATAGCTAATATTGCATCGCCATCCACAATTTGTGCACATTCGTCGATCATGATCACTCTGTCTGCATCCCCATCCAAAGCGATCCCGACATCGGCTTTATGGTCAATGACTCCTTTTTGGATCGTTTCCGGATGGAGAGAACCGCATTTATCATTGATGTTTAAGCCATCGGGGCTTATGCCATACGAATGAACAGTCGCATCGAGTTCCTTAAAGACAAGAGGGGCAACCTTGTAAGCTGCACCATTCGCACAGTCCAAAGCCACTGTGATGTTCTTTAAAGAGAGGTTTCTAGGAAAGGTTGCTTTGACATATTCAATATAACGGCCATCAGCATCAGTTACACGCGCATTTTTTCCAATGTCATTATCCATCGGAAGCAAATCCTGAAAAGAATTTTCATGGACCAAAGCCTCCATTTCCCGTTCCCAATTGTCCGGGAATTTAAAACCCTCAGATGAGAAGAATTTAATTCCATTGTCATAGTACGGGTTATGCGAAGCGGAGATCACAATCCCCGCATCGGCCCGATAGGCTCTAGTGATAAACGCGACACCCGGTGTTGGAAAAGGCCCTAGCATTAAGGTGTCTACACCCATTGAGCAAAGTCCGGCTATCAGAGCATTTTCGAACATGTAACATGATAAACGTGTATCCTTTCCGATGACGACCCTATGTTTTCCTTTATGGGTTCTGAATAATTTTCCGGCTGCTCGGCCTAATGCTACTGCTGTTTCCACCGTCATGGGTTGATGATTAGCTCTGCCGCGAACTCCATCAGTTCCAAAAATTTTTGTATTTTTTTCTTTTGTCATTAGTCGTTTGCTTTTTTTTGTATTATTAGGTTTTATTGAATCATTGTTCATCTTGTGCAAGTGTGTAGCCGGGCTTTCCATTGAAAGTGCATAAATTTTCGGTTTGGATGAAATCGATGCTCTCTTTAGCGAATTTTTCCAATAACGCTGCGATCTGCTGGTGTGTGACCGGCTTGTGCTTTATCCTTGACATAAACCGGCAGCGCCATGTGTCTACACAGTAGGTTTCCGGAATTCTTTCCGGCCAAACTTTCACACCCCTGTTGCTAATCATTGTCAAAGAGAGATGTTCATCGGAAATGCGAAGGATTTTTTCTTGCAAGTGGTCCAAAGAGCCTTGGAAGTCCACGAACACGTCTACGCCGATGGTCTCTTTTTTTTCATTATTTTGAAGGGATGCAATAGGTGTGTAGTCGGTCAAATGCGCCGGGGCCCCATAAAAAACAGGCTTTAAGGTAGTTGGACTTCTTCCAAGCCTTTCTATCACAGCTTGGGCAAACTCTTTCGTTCCGACTGATGATTTGCTTAATCCTTCTTTAAAGATGTCATAGGTATGGATGCCTTCTTCCAAGGTGCATAACCAGGCATTATGGATCCTTGCTGCCACTTCCGGCTGTTCGATGTGCACTAGCATCATAACCGCAGCAAATAATAATCCGGAAGGATTTGCTGCGTTTTGGCCAGCCCTTCTCGGGGCTGATCCGTGGATAGCTTCGAACATGGCCCCTTGGATTCCGATATTGGCTGAACCCGCCAATCCTACCGATCCTGCAATTTGAGCAGCCACATCAGACAGGATGTCGCCATACAAATTAGCCAATACGATGACATCGAAATTCTCGGGAGTATCTGCCAGTTTTGCGGCCCCGATATCTACAATCCAATGTTCGTTGACCAACTGTGGATATTCCTGCGCGATTTCATCAAAGACTTGATGGAAGAGTCCATCAGAGAGTTTAAGGATATTGTCTTTTGTAAAGCAGGTAACTTTTTTTCGTTTATTGGCGAGGGCATATTCGAATGCATAGCGGATGATTCTTTCGCATCCGGGGCGTGAAATGAGTTTCAATGCATGGCACGCATCTTTTGATTGCCGATATTCAATGCCGGTATACAGGTCTTCCTCGTTTTCCCTAATGATCACCACATCCATAGAAGGGTGTTTGGTTCTAACAAATGGATAATACGATACGCATGGACGGATATTGGCGTAGAGGCCCATGGAGGTGCGGATCGTAACGTTCAGGCTTTTAAAGCCCCCGCCTTGTGGAGTCGTGATCGGGGCTTTAAGAAAGGCTTTGGTATGTCTGATGGTCTCCCAAGTCGAAGGTTCGATTCCTGCGGGAAATCCTCGCAAATACACTTTCTCACCAATATCTACCTGGTGGATTTCCAGCCGAGCGCCCGCTGCCTCCATAACCGACAAGGTCGCTGCCATGATTTCAGGTCCGATACCATCCCCTTGAGCTACGGTGATAGGCGTTTTTTTTATGGCCATGGTCTCCTCCGCGAGTGTAATATACAAACAAGTCTTGAGGGTAATAGTATCATAATTTAAAATCCACTCAAGAGTATAAAATGATCAACAAGGATAACCCCAGTGCTAAAAGAACTTTTCGCTAAAGAGCAGCAATATCTGAACACTTTTTTTGAAGCCATCGATTATTCCTCGCTTCAACACTTGTTGGACCTCCTTGCCAATTGCGAGGGTTTGATTTTCTTTTCCGGGGTTGGAAAAAGCGGACTCGTTGCTGAAAAGATTTCTCAAACGATGGCGTCCACGGGAACACGGGCTTTTTTTCTGGCGCCCGGAAATGCTCTACACGGGGATATTGGGATCATCTCTGACAAGGATATTTTCGTCATGCTCAGCAAAAGCGGCGAATCGGACGAGCTTCTCAACATCATCCCTTTTCTCCGCAATAAAGGGGTCAAAACGGCATGCCTGGTTTGTTCTCATAATTCCAGGATGACCAAAGCCTGCGATTATAACGTAGTCCTTCCTCCAGTCAAAGAATTGTGCCCATTCGATCTTGCTCCTACCACATCTACTGTCATTCAAATGATCATTGGTGATGTCCTAGCCGTTTCTTTGATGCGCATGAAGAATTTCAGTTTGGATGAATTTGCCAAAAATCACCCGGCCGGCCGGATTGGTCGTCGTATCACATTGAAAGTCAGCGACTTGATGTTAAAGGGTTCGGATATTCCTTTGTGCGGTCCTTCTGATCTGATCGTGGACGTGCTGGTAGAATTATCGAATAAGCGCTGCGGATGTGTCTTGGTGATTGACGAACAGCATGAACTGTTGGGGATTTTCACAGATGGCGATCTGCGGCGCGCCTTGCAAAATTTAGGAGCATTGGCCTTGAATACCAGGATGGGGCAGTTGATGGTGCGGATGCCGCGATTCATAAGGCCTAACGATCTAGCTTCGCAAGCGATGCAAATGATGGAGTCTGACCAGAAGCATCCGATTACTGTACTTCCCGTCTTGGATGAGGACAATAAAGTTGTGGGCATCATCAAAATGCATGACCTTGTTCAGTCAGGGATTTAGGAGAGGATCAATGACAGGTTTAATAGGATCCAAATGCCTTATAAATCAATGCATAGGCAAGGCCGATATTCCCTTCGGCTTGTGCTAGATCATCTTCAACCCCGATCAGCAGCTGCAATGAATTGAGGACCCTTGTATAGTCGGCTAATCCTTCTTGATATTGTAACGTGGAAATATCAACAGATCTTTTTGCGAAGTTGAAGCTGTCCTGAAAATTGGCCGTCTCTTCAATTGACTTAGCAAAAAAAGTCAAAGCATCTTCCACTTCCTTATAGGCATCCAAGACTTGGTTACGATATAAGGCAATTCCTTCGTTCAATATCGCATACTGTTCTTTGATCCGATTTTCCAGGCGTCCATAGTTTAAAAGCGGCCAGGCGAAATCTGGGCCGTAAAAAAACGTGAGGCTATTGCGGCTGAAGAAATTCTTTCCATTTTGGTTGAATGTAGAATGCGTGCCTGCAGCACATTCCAATCCTAAAAAACCGGTAAATGAAATCCGCGGGAAAAGATCGCTGACAGCAATGCCGATCCGTGCAGATTGTGCATATAGAAGATCCAGGCTGCGCCTGAGGTCTGGTCGCTGGCAAAGAATTTGCGCCGGATAGCCAATGACGGCATCCTTAGGAGTACGGATGGGTTGCGAATCTATGAAAAAGCGATTGGAAAATTCTTCTGGAGTTAATCCAAGAAGTATAGCGAGGCTGGTCGTCACGCGCTTTAAATCGATCTCCAAGGCAACTTTTTGGGCCGTACTTTCTTTCCATAGGGATCCTGCTTGTGCATAATCAAGCTCTGAATCATAGCCTTCTTCCCAACGGACTTTAGCAATTTCGACGCTGCGGTGTTGGATGATAATATTGCGTTCGTAAGTAGCTATCCGTTCCTGAAAAGTTTTTTGCTGTACATAAGCCAAAACGATATCTGAAATAAGAAGGCGTTGAACATCTTGGTAATCGCTTTTTGAAGCTTCATATTCCCCATAGGCTGCTTGGACTCCTCGGAAAAAACGTCCCCAGAAATCCAACTCCCAAATAATCCGCAGACCTAGGATATTGTCCCAAAATGTGCGCGATGCATTCAACGTGTTCGGAGCATTTGCACTCAAATGCGTATTGAAGGCTGAACCCTCAGCTTGTTGGGTTTGCGGAAAGTATTCGCCGATGGCGAAACCTAAATTTGCTCTGGCAGCCAGGATTCGATTGGCCGCCGCTTCCAAGGTATAGTTTTCAGTGAGTGCAAAGTCAATCAAAGCATTCAGAGTGTCGTCTTGATAATTTTTCCACCATTCGCCGATCTGTATTTCTTCATTACCAGCGATGACGTGCGATTCTTCCGACCAAAATTCTTGTGTAGGAGTCTCCGGCGTTTTGAAGTCGGGGCCTACATGGATGCATCCGACCAGCAGCAATAGTGCGAATAACCCTAAGAACTTTCCGTTCATGTCCCTTCCTTTGGCGGAGGTTCTAGCCGATAAATAATTGCATAAAAGAGAGGAACGGCTATCAAAGTAAGCAGGGATCCAATGGCCAAACCACCCATGATAGCGACCGCCAGGCCGATCCAAAAAACATCTTGCAAAAGAGGGATGACCCCGAGCACAGTCGTACCTGCTGCCAGCATCACAGGTCTGACCCTGCAGACTGCGGCTTCCACAATGGCATTGTATGGATGCATGCCTTTGGCTATGTTTTCATTGCAGGCATCCAGAAGAACAACAATATTTTTGTTCATCATTCCTGCGAGGCTCATGGCGCCTAGAAGTGCCATAAATCCGAAGGGGACATCAAAGAGAAGGAGCCCTGCCGTAATTCCGATCAAGGCAAATGGAAGAGTGCAGAGGATCACGACTATCGGCCTAAAGTCGTTAAAAGTGGCTACCAGGCATAATAAGATGACAATGACAGCAGGTATTACTCCTGGAAGAAGCTGCTGTTGGGCTGTTTTACTGCTATCTTCCTCGCCATCCCAAAACAAGCTAAACCCCTCCGGCAGGCTATACCCTTCGATGTCTTTGGCGACGCTTTTTTTTAAATCGGCAAAGGTAGAGCTCAGCAACGGAGAACCTTGTATAGCCGCTTGACGTTGCCTGTCCCAACGGATGATGTATGGCTCTTCCCATTGAAAATCGGTATTATCACTTACTTGTGAAAGAGGTACAGAAGTGACTGCGTGGTCATTGCGCACAGGCAAGGTATCCAAATGCGACAGCATTGAGCGCCTTTCTTCTTCAGTATTTCTCCATTGGATAGGATAGAGCTTATTTTTCTCACGATAAAGCCCTACATTGAGTCCATCATAGCTTCGTTTTAGAGCATTAGCAATGTTTTCACGCGAAATGTTCACTGTACGGGCTTTTTTTTCATCATATACAGTTTTAAGCTGTCTGATAGGGTTCATCATATCGAGCCTCCAGTCTGTCCCTAATGGAGATTGGCGGACCTTGGCCAGCAGGTCTGTGCCAAGGTGCCTCAACTCGTTGAGACTGGTATCATAAGAGCCCAAAATCCGTAATTCGAATTTCCATGAGTCCCCGGGCCCCACGTTGTATTTCCGGATACGGACCAGGCCTTCGGGAAACTCATTTTGAAGCCATTCCGAATGATTGGCGATGAATGGATCTATATCTTTATAACTCGCGAAATTTATCAGGAGCTGGCCATAGTTGGAATACATGAATTCCGGATCGACAGGTAGATAAAATCGGGGGGGGCCTGCGCCAATGAAACTGGAAACAGACTCCACATTTGAGGCTTTTTGGAATTTTTTTTCCATGATCTCTGTCTTGGAAGCCACATCATAAATAGAAGTACCTGCGGGAGCCCAGTAATCGACCATCAGCTGGGGGCGTGTTGAAAAAGGGAAAAAAAGTTTGACGACATACTGGAAGCCAATAAATGAGAAGGCCAGTGCTGCGATCAGGCAGCAAACCGAAAGAAGGCGATGGCGAAGAACTCCTCGGATTACATTCCGTAATTTATTGAAAAAGGGTTTGTCAAATTCATCGGTTTGCCCTCCTTCTTGTTTTACAGACAGAAACCATAAGCATTGCTGAGGCGTGATCAACATAGCAATGAACCAACTGATCATCAACGATATTCCGACCACGATGAAAAGGCTTCGGCAGTACTCTCCTGTGGAACCTATAGAGGCATATATAGGGTAAAACGACATGATGGCGATAATGGTAGCATATAGTAAAGGCAAGGCCGGGGTAGCCGTGGCACTGACAGCAGCTTGGAATTTATCCATGCCTTTGCGCAGATTGACGGCGATGCCATCCGCCACGACGATTGAGTTATCGACCATCATACCCATGGCGATGATCAGTGCTCCCAAAGACATTCTTTCCAAAGGGATTTTCATAAAATACATGCAAAGAAATGTCGCCAGTATTGTCAGGATCAAATCGAGGCCGATGATCCCTCCCATGCGAATACCGCTAGGAATCAACAGAACAACGAGGACGATAATGATCGATTCGATCATGCTGATCACGAACCCCGAAACAGACTCATCGACAACTTTCGATTGCCAGGAAATCTTATGAAATTCCATTCCGATGGGTAATTGAGAACGCAGCTGTTCCAGCTTTTCATCAATTTGCCGTCCCACTTCGACGATATTGCTGTCCTCCATTCCGGCAATCTGAATGCCGATGGCTGGTGCTCCGTTGAACCTCATGATTTTTACAGGCGGATCTTGGTAACCCATGGAAACATTGGCAATATCACCGAGAACAAATTTAGCGTTTTCGTTTTTCTCGATTTCTTGAAAAAGGGTTCCCTCATTTCCTTTTTTGGTTTTTTGTTTGACAAGTGCCTCTTGGAATAAATCATTTGTATTGGGTTGGATGATCAACCCTTCAATACCCATGGGTGTGGTGAATTCCCCGGAAAGATGCAAAGGATAGCGGGTTTCTCCTTGATCGACACTGCCCGCATCTACAACCATATTCTGTTTGAGGAGTAAATCGCGAATGGTTTGAGGCGAGATCTTCAATTCAGAGAGCTTTTGATTCGAGATATCCAAATGGATCATTCTTTGCTGAACACCCCATAGATCAATCCTGGCTATTCCAGGAACCAGGTAGATTTGCTTTTGAATTTTTTCAGCCGCATCCTCCAACTCTGCATAATCGAATCCTTCCCCCGTCAAAGCAAGTAAAAATCCAAAAACGAATCCAAAGTCATCGACAACGCGAGGTGTTTGAACTCCCGGTGGAAGAGACGGCGCTGTATCGTTGATCTTTCTACGTAATTCATCCCAAACCTGAGGTAAGTCTTTTGTCCAGTACTGGTCTTTAATATCTATTTTGATATAGGAAAGTCCCTCGCGGGAGACAGAATAGATATGTTTAACCTGAGGCATCTGATGGATGGCTGTTTCAAGTTTATCAGTTACCTCTTGTTCAACCTCTTCCGGAGTAGCTCCCGGATATTGGGTGATCACCAATGCTGATTTTACGCTGAAAGGAGGATCCTCGAGCTGTCCCAAGGCAAAAAAGCTAAAAGACCCTCCCAGAATAATGATGGCTGTAATCAAAGCCATGAAGGCTTTGTATTTCAATCCAAACTCGACAAGTTTACTCATTCTTTTGATTGCTCCGCAGCAAGTTTGACTTTTTGCCCTTCACTAAGGAAACTAGTTCCGGCAATGACGACCCATTCCCCCTCATTAATTCCTTCTTGGACTTGGGCCTGATTCCCTGTGGCATTTTTCATTAATTTGACGGATTTTTTATGCACCATTTGTGTGCTCGGATCGACTACCCAAACGTATGTTTCGTTTAAGTTTTCGGTAAAGATAGCCGATTTCGGGACCGTAAAGATATTGTCCCCATGTTTCTGTGATTGTTGGAGAATTGCCTTTCCACTCATCCCTGCCAAGAGAGAAAGTTCGAGTGGAACCGCTTCTAAAGTGAGTGTGACGGGATATGTCTGTGTGGCAGCGGAAGCCTCTGTACCAATTTCTTTAATAGACGCCGAAAACATTTTACCAGGGAATGCATCCAAATAGACGTTGAAACGCAAATCTGACCACCCTTCCAGAAAACTATTGATGAGCTTTTCAGGGACATTGATCTCCATTTCCCTCTCTGAAGTATCGATAAATCTCACAACTGCTTGTTTTGCCCGCACCTGTTCATGATTTTCCACGTAAATGGCCGCGATAATTCCTTCAAACGGAGCTTTCAAGGTAGTATAGGATAAATCATCAAGTGCCTTACTAAGATCGCTTTGCGCAATAGCCAGCTCTGCTTTGAGTCGGTTGTTCGATTCGTCTCTTCTGTCCAGCAGGTTTACACTGATTGCTCCAGGATCCCTGTCGTAAATTTTTTTCATCCTTTCATAATCTCTGCCGGCAAAAGCCAATTCCGCTTGGATGCTTTCTACTTTTCCTTTGGCTTTCGCGAGGGAAAGTTCATATTCACGCGGATCCAATTGCAGCAGAACCTCATCTTTTTTTGCTTTTTGACCTACAGTGATATCTCTTATGATGACGATGCCATCGACCCGAAAAGAGAGGTCTGCACGTTTAAATGCGCGTAATGTTCCCGGAAAGATCACTTGATTGTCAGCAGAAGGGACTTGTGACACTTGAATGGTTTTAACCGGACGTATGGTTTGTTTTGGGGCTTCTTTTTCGCAGGACATTAAAAGTGTAAGCAACAAAATTAGCCATCGCATAATCACATACCTCCGAAAATTCTCGACAAGCAAACACTAGCATGAAAAGTTTTGTATAAAAACAAATTTTATTTTCAGCGACGAAAAACATTTTTTTTTGTACATATCGAGAATGTTTGGTCGAAAGTTGAAACAATTACTGCGTGACTCCTATAGTTAAGTTCAAATTTATAACGAGTTTCTTATGTCTACGGTCATACAGCTGTTTTTTTCTGTGGGAGTTTGTTATTACGGCGTATACTGGCTGAATTCGGCAATCATGCAGTTTCCTTTGGATTTCACGCGTGATATGCTTTTGAAGGTCTATAAAAGCAATATTCGTTCGTCGGCGTTTGGAGCGATCACTAGCGCCTTCTTTACCGATAATTTGGCTATATTTGTTCTGTTAGGGTCTTTGATGAGCATAGGGTCCCTTGCTCTCAAGTATGCCTATTTGGTTCTTGTATGGAGTTGTGTAGGGGTTATTTCATTGGTATATGTAATGCCATTGTCCATTGATCCGTTTGTCTACTTTTTTTTAGGCTTTGTCTGTTTTCAAGTAACTTCTGTACGGTGGGGTAGGCATCGTAATCTCATTACCGGTCTATTCGGATTGGCTTTGATCCTCTTCGGAGTGATGTCTCTTTACCATACGACTTTAGAATTACGTGAAGCTCCTTGGTTTATGAATTTCATCCAAATGTCTGAAGGAAGCATTTTTATTCCGTTGATTTTAGGATTCATCCTCCAAATCGGCCTTCGTTCAGTATTCCTTGTGATCTTAGTAGGAGCAACCATTCTTGAACTAAAAGTCTATAATCTGGATGCCCTGCTTGCCTATTTCACTGGCGCTGCTATAGGCTCTACCGTACATTGGGCTATTTTGCATCAGCATTCCATTCGCGAATTTAAGCAGCTCTCTGCTCTACTAGTTATATATTATGCAACTTGCAGCGTCATATTTTTAATACCCGTCCTCATCCAACAGGCAACGGGATATGTTGATATGGTCGATTTTTTGAACAATTCAGGCATTTCTTCAAAAAATTTAAGTGCAAATATAATGGGTATAGGACTGGTGACAGCGGCTTTGATCACATCGATTCTCAAACCCTATTATGAGAAAAAAATACTAGAGTATTGGCCGACATTTGACATTACAGAAGATCCGGGTGCTCCAAGATTCCTTGAAAAACAGGCCCTTAATACCCCTGAAATTGCGCTTAATATGGTCCAATACGAGCAAGTCAGGCTCTTGACACCCATGCTTTCCTATTTAGAAATTCTTCGTAACAAACTCCCCCATTCATTAGAGGAAATCGAACGCGTTCGTCAGAGTACATTAATGCTAGAAGGTGCTATACAGAATTTCTTAACGGAATTGTCCGGGAACAGATTGAATAGTCTCGTACTTGAAAGATTTCTGAATATGAGCATTCGTCAAAAAGTTTATAGGTCTCTAGGGATAGAAATCTATGAGTTTGCAAAAACGATGATCTCAGATTTGGAATCAACGGATTTGGAGGATTTGAAAAACAATCTCATGGAAGCGCTGGATGTCACAATCATGAATTTAAAAGATGTGATGGAAATTGAAGGTACGGCTTCACAATACAAGAATCCTATGCTGGAGGTTTTGCTTGCAGATAGAAGTGATGTCATAGAAAACCAACGCAAAGCTTTCCTTTCCAAGGAGAGCCGCTTAGGACTTCTTGAAAAAAAGCAAATACTCGATAGCACCCTACACTTCGAACGAGCTCTATGGCTTGTAGAGGAGTTAGTACAGTTAGCCTATGAAAATCGAGACCGTCATGAAAAAGACCTTGAAACAAAAAAACGTTGGCTTAACGAACTTACGTCATCAGCATAAAATATGAAAGAAACTTCCTCAGAACACAAAAATAGCAGACCTTCAGTTGAAAAGCCTAAACAATTAACCGCTCTACTCGATTCGATCCTTGAACATGCAAACGGCTTACCCATATCGATCGGGAACATTTGTCATTCTCTTGCGGGTAAAGGCTACCCTCTTATCATCATCCTTTTTAGCATCCCCTTTTGTTTTCCCATTCAAATTCCAGGCTTATCGACCCCGTTTGGTGTTTTGTTCATTTTTATAGGGATCCGTATGATCTTCGCCAAAACGCCCTGGATTCCTTCTTGGGTGAGCAAGAAAATGATCGCCTATTCTACTCTAGAAGACATCATCCGCAAAGCAAAGCCTTATCTCATAAAGATCGAAGGGATCCTTCATCCCCGATGGTCTTTTCTTACCCAGAATTCAATTTTACACGGATTTTATGGTATGATCATTGCTGTACTTGGTTTGTTTTTGTCTCTTCCTCTTCCTATTCCTTTTACCAATATGATGAGCGCACTGCCTCTACTGGCTTTTGGCCTAGGCCTCATCGCCGATGATGGTTTTGTCATCCTAGCTGCTTTATTTTTGTCTGCACTGTGTATGTTATATTTTTCTATCATTATATGGCTAAGTCACTTAGGCTTGTCTTCTTGGGCATTGATGTAGGCATGGGAAAAAGGATCTTGTCGTGAGATAGATTTTGCTATACCATTCTTCTCAGAGGATTTTTTTATGGATAGTTTATCTCTTAGCGCTTGGCTGATGATAGGGATTTTCACAGTAGGATATGTCTGCATAATCTTTGAACATGCCCTGAATATTAACAAAGCCACCGTAGCACTTCTGATGGCTGTCTTGTGTTGGATCATTCAATTTTCTAATCCAAAATGGGGCGATGAGGGGTATAGTCTTTTCTGCGAACACGTCTCCAGCATCAGCCAAGTCATTTTCTTTCTTTTGGGCGCCTTGACTGTTGTCGAGATCATCAGTGTCCACAAGGGTTTTTCAATCATTTCGAATGCCATCCGGATTCAATCAAAACGAAAAATGCTCTGGGTAATTGGGTTCATTACATTTTTTCTGTCGGCAATTTTAGATAACCTAACTACAGCAATCGTTATGATCACTCTCATTATGAAGCTGATAGATGATGTACAAGACCGCTTGATCGTCGGCGGAGGTGTTGTCATTGCTGCCAACGCCGGCGGGGCCTGGACGCCCATCGGCGATGTCACCACAACTATGTTATGGATTGGAGGTCAGCTTTCTGCAGTTGAGGTGGTCAGAACTCTTTTTCTACCAAGCATTGCCTGTGTCATCGTCTCGCTTTTTATCCTTTCTTTTCAACTCAAAGGATATTTTCCCCCAAAGCCTGCACTTAAATTAAACGGAAATCCTGAGCCATTAGGAAACTTTATTTTTATTCTCGGAATCTCCCTATTGATTTGTGTTCCTATCCTGAAATATTTTACGGGGCTTCCACCCTTCATGGCAATGCTGTTAGCTTTAGGCGTTCTATGGCTAACTACTGATATCGTTCACAGCAAATATGCTGATCGCGGGCATTTGCGCGTCCATACCGTTCTGACGCGTATCGACCTAGCCGGGACATTGTTTTTTTTGGGCATACTTCTCGCTGTAGCGTCCCTGGAATCTGCCGGTATTTTACAGAAACTAGCCCAATTTTTTGACCAGCAGATAGGGAATACTGTTCTCATCGCCACATTTATAGGGATTGCTTCCGCAGTCGTCGATAACGTTCCTCTTGTAGCAGCGACAATGGGAATGTACGATCTTTCCATATACCCTACCGACCATAGGTTCTGGCAATTGATCGCCTATTGTGCCGGGACGGGAGGGAGCATTTTGCTCATAGGGTCGGCTGCCGGAGTTGTCTTCATGGGATTGGATAAAGTCGATTTTTTCCGCTATTCGAAGAAATTAACGATCCCCTCATTGATCGGATACTTTGCCGGGATAGGGGTTTATCTCCTGGTTGAAGGATTTCTACGATACACCGGTTAAGGCATAAAGTTTCAGGCTTTAAATGGTCAATCTATGGTGCGGCACGGCTTTCCTTCCCTGGAGTGCCAAGATAACATTCCATGTTAAAAAGAGGCCTAATAAAAATAACGGGTGTCTTCGGGGACCCTGTATCTTATCTGCATAAGCCAAGGTCGGTTCCGCCAGCAAGCGTGCGATTGTAAAAGCAAACTCTCCAGACTCTTCCTGTTGGTGTCGTTCTTTGCTGTCGATGGCGGGAACTTCTTTTGCCCATGTTTTGATTAAATACAAGCCCCAAGCTTTTTTCAGTTGTTCCTGTTGTTCAAAGATGTTCATTGACAACGGCTCGCGCAAATATTCATTCATCAATATCGTTTCCGTTGGAAACAGCCGTTCTTCATTTGTCGGGTGGGCTTGCATGCCATTGATCCTGTTATCAAAGCAGAACAAAAGAGCAAGAATTGGCAGCAACCATGTTGCCTCAGAAGCACCTTCGATTCTTTTTAATAAAAGAACCGGCAGAATGACAGAAAGCAAAAGCCATATTTGCTCGTAAATGCTCAAAGATAAAAATAAGAGCCGAACACCCTTGCTCAATTTGTCCACAAACGAAGTTTTAAGACTCTCTTGAAGATGTTGATAATTTTGAGTCAAAATCTCTTGCTCGCTTTGAGGAAGTAGAGCAAACCGAAGGGTGTTCCTTGTCATATGTTCTTTATCACCGGTTTCTCGGGTTCCCATTGCATTTTCATAGAGCAGCTTTTTCGATTTAATCGTAAAAAGATCTCCCATGAAAGGCTGGCTCATTATGGATGCAAGAAAGGTAAATACCAGGCATAGATGGACTATGGCTGCAACACGCAAAGGAAAAGCAACAAAGACATCGCGAGGGTAATATTTTTTTTGTCTTTGGCGAAATATCATAGACCTTCCTCATAGAAACCTACATTCTTGCAAAAACATCCCAAAGAAAGCAAATATATTGAAAACATATCTAGTATATAGCCACCTCGACGGAAATTAGATAGCAAGGCCGTTCCGGCCTTGAAATTATTAACAGCCTGATCGGGGCGATCAGGTTACTTTTTTTCCATACTGCAAATTTTCCGGAAAGACTATAGATTTGTATTTATTAAGACGAAAATCTTTTTTTCGTGTACACATGGATTTTATGGCTATGCTCTCTTTCCAAGATAAAATTTTCGGAGAAAAATTAGGCTGCCCCATGATGTTTTAAATCTTGCGAGTCAATGATATGCTGCTAGCTTTTGCCCAATTGTTCGCCTCACTAGGCTTGATTGTTTATGGAGTTGCCCGGCTTGACTCAGGTGTAAGGCAACTACCTATGGATAAGCTTCGTGATTATTTATTAAAGGTTTTTAAAGGACCCTTTAGATCAGCTCTTTTCGGTGCCGGTTCTGCAGCAGTATTAGCGGATACTCTTCCTCATTATCTGGTGGTAGGCTCGTTGATGGGTATGCGTGCGGTAACTCTTTTTTATGCCATCATAGTCATGGTCTGGACGATTCCCGGGGCCTTAGCTCTATATTATTTAACTGCTGTTCCTCTCAGGACAATCATCTTGTTCTTGTTTGGAGTATTCTGCTTTCTCATGACCTCCAACCACTTAAAAAAATATAGGGCCGTGTTGGAAGCATTCTTTGGCTTGGTGATCATTATCTTTGGTTCTATCCATCTATCTCGGTCCGTAGCCGTCATCCATTTATTTCCTTGGTTCATTTACATTCTGGACCAGGCGAAGGCCTCCCATCTGCTCGTGTTTACAGCTGGTATGGTCGTATGGCTAAGTGTCAAATCTGTTTGGGTAGCTCTATTGATTGCGGCTAGTGCGATTCAAGCAGAGGGTTTTCAAACGTCCCAGGTGGCGGCTTTTTTAGGGGGCACCTGCACGGCAATCACTCTTTACGGAGCCTATGTTTTCCAGAAGATAACCGGCGGTTATAAGCAGCTTTACGCATTAAGGATCTGTTTTTTTGCTACCGCATCGATCTTGTTAATTTCCTGGTCTTCAATTTCTTTGCTTTTTAATAGGCCCGATTTCATCAACTGGATCTTCAACTTCGGTACTTCTTCCAGGCTTATCTGCGGAAATATTCTTATGCTGAGTTATATAGTATCTGCGTTCACATTGTCTGTATTCAGGCCGATTGTAGCAAAAACTATAGACGGGCTATGGCCTATCGTAGATGTAAATAATCTGGCAAGGCCAAAGTACATAGAAAGGCAAGCGGTCAATGCTCCGGAAATAGCCATGAATATGGTACAAAATGAGCAAGCCCGTTTTTTGGAGCCTTTGCTGCGTTATCTTGAGATCGCTCGCGAACGTCCTATCTCGGCGGAAAAACAATTGGAAAAAATCCATGAAGATTTTACTTCCTTGCAATTAGCTATCGAAACGTTTCTTTCCGAATTATCCGAAAAACAAGTTTCCGATCAAATAGTTGAAAGCTTCCTCAATTTGACCGTACGGCAAAAAGCATACCGATCTCTTGAAAACGAGGTCTTTCAATTTACCCAGTTGTTACTTCCAATTCAAAACTCCCCACAGATCAAGTCCTTAATGGAAAGTATGCTGGAAGCTTTAGATGTGACATTGATGAATTTGAAAGATGTTATCGATGCAGAATCCGACATCAGTAAAAAAGACGATACGCTTTTAGATATCCTTCTTGCCGATCGGACAGACATCATTGAAAATGTACGCAAATCCTTTCTTGATAAGCAAAGTCAATTCACAGTAGGAGAAAAAAAAGACATATTAGATGCGACTTTGCATTTTGAACGAAGTCTTTGGTTCGTTGAGCAGTTGACCAAACAGGTATTTGATACTCGACATAGCTATGCTGAGCATCTTAAAACTAAAAAAAGATGGATGAATCAGCTGTCAAACAATCAAGAATGGTTTAATCAATGAAGTCGCATTATCCAGTGAGTATAAGGTTATGATACTTGCATTATCGCAGATTTTTGCCGCGCTTGGTTTAGTGATGTATGCTATGTCCAGACTCAATGCAGCTGTTAAAAAATTTCCTTTGGACAAAATGTTAGATATACTCATGGTAGTATTTAGAAACCCTCTTAGGTCTGTCCTCTTTGGATTAGGGTCCAGCATTCTCATGTGTTCAGCTCTCCCGCATTACTTGATCGTCTCTTCGTTAATCAGTATGAAAGGCGTGAACATCTATCATGCTTACTTGGTGGTTCTCTGGGCCAATGTAGGATTTTTAATCCTTTTCTACCTGACAATGATCCCTGTCAAAGCGATCGTCTTTCTTTTAATCGGCCTATTAGGCTTTATCCTCACTTTAGATCAACCAAAGCACTTGATGGGGGCTCTAGAAACAACCTTCGGATTATGCTTGTTTATTTTTGCCTGCATACTTCTCTCGCAAGGGTTTGCCTACTTCGGCTCTTCCGAATGGTTCAAAAAGGTTTTGTCCGAAACTAAAGTCTCTCATGTCCTAATTTATTTATTTGGAATGCTACTGTGGTTTGGCCTTAAATCGATTTGGATTTCACTTTTGGTGGCTGCAGGCGCCATAGAAGTCCAACATTACCAACCTACCCAAATCCTTGCATTTTTAAGCGGTACAACAACAGCGATCTCTGCATATGGGATATACACCCTTTCCCTTAAGAAGGGAGGTTTTAAACAGCTTTCTGTATTGAATATAGCGTTTTATGGGATCTGTGCAGTGTTCGAGATTATGTGGTGCTGGATTGCACTAATTACCCAAAGTTCTAAAGTGTTTGATTGGATTTTGGCCTTGGGCGATACTTCTAGATTGATCTGCATCAACTTGCATATGACATGCTTGGTTTTATCTGCCCTTGTCTTAAGCCTTTTTAGACCCTACGTTTCCGTAATAATCGATCGATATTGGCCCATTGAAGAGGTTGAGGATCCGGCAAAATACTTGGACGAACAAGCCACGGGATCTCCCGAAATTGCAATGGACATGGTACAAAATGAACAAATTCAATACCTAGAGCCGTTGAACGAATATATCGACATCATTCGCAACCGTCCCAGAGGTATGCTCGATCGATTTGAACACATCCACGATAATTTCACTTCTTTTCACCATCAAGTCGAGATTTTTCTGACCGAATTGGTAGACAAGCAGGTATCCGATCAAATGGTCGAGAGATTTCTCAATATGAGCATCCGCCAAAAAGTTTTTAAATCCCTAGAGGCTGAAATCTTCCAATTTACCGTTATGAATATACCAAACCAAGAAAATCCCCGCATTCGTTCTATCATGGAGGGCATGCTAGAGGCATTGGATGTGGCTATCTTAAATTTAAGAGATGTTCTCGAAGGGGAAAACGGCACCGGCAAAGTGGACCAAGCGATATTCCAAACGCTTCTTTGCGACCGGAGCGCGTTTATTGAGGATGTGCGCAAATCATTTCTCGAGAAACAAAGCGAATTTACCCTCGGAGAGAAAAAAGATGTATTTGAAGCAACCCTGCATTTTGAACGGTCGCTTTGGTTCATTGAGCAGATCACGAAACAAGTCAACGACAGACGGTATAGATTTGCTGAACATCTCGAAACAAAACAGAGATGGTTGAATCAATTGATGTTGGAGTGATCATTTTTTTCGTGTCCTAGAGTACTTATAAGAGCTATTTTCAAAAAAAATAAAAATCGAAGAAAAAGAAGTTGCCAAAATAATCCCATTTTTTATATCTTCTTAATTTCGCAAGCAACGAAGCGCAGACGCAAGTAGTAAAACGAAAGCGAAGCGCAGCAAGCGTAAAGCTGAATCAGTGAGTTCAGCAAAGCAGTTTTGACAGTGATAGATAGACAAAGTGCAAGCAAAAATTATGAAGCTTGTGCGAGAAATGGACCTGTCAGTCGAAAGATTGATAAATAGATTACTCGCAATAAATTTCGATGCGAATATAAAATGCATCAAGCAACCAAATTTTCAAAACATATTTATTTGAGAATTTGATCTTGGTTCAGATTGAATGCTGACGGCGTGGATGAGGCATGCAAGTCGAACGGAACAAGTAGCAATACTTGTTTAGTGGCGGAAGGGTTAGTAATACATGGGTAACTTGCCTTTAACTTGGGAATAACGATTGGAAACGATCGCTAATACCGAATGTGGTCGGACAGGGCATCCTGTCTTGATTAAAGTGGGGGATCGCAAGACCTTGCGGTTAAAGAGAGGCTCATGGGATATCAGCTAGTTGGTGGGGTAAAAGCCTACCAAGGCTAAGACGTCTAGGCGGATTGAGAGATTGACCGCCAACACTGGGACTGAGATACTGCCCAGACACCTACGGGTGGCTGCAGTCGAGAATCTTTCGCAATGGGCGCAAGCCTGACGAAGCGACGCCGTGTGTGTGATGAAGGCCTTCGGGTTGTAAAGCACTTTCGCCTGGAAACAAGAAACGCCGGCTAATATCCGGCAGATTTGAGGGTACCAGGTAAAGAAGCACCGGCTAACTACGTGCCAGCAGCTGCGGTAATACGTAGGGTGCAAGCATTAATCGGATTTATTGGGCGTAAAGGACGCGTAGGCGGGTTTTTAAGTCAGATGTGAAAGCCCGGGGCTCAACCCCGGAACAGCATTTGAAACTGGAAGTCTAGAGGGTAGGCGGAGAAAACGGAATTCCACAAGTAGCGGTGAAATGCGTAGATATGTGGAAGAACACCGGTGGCGAAGGCGGTTTTCTAGCTTATACCTGACGCTGAGGCGTGAAAGCAAGGGGAGCAAACAGGATTAGATACCCTGGTAGTCCTTGCCGTAAACGATGTATACTTGGTGTAGCCGGACTCAACCCTGGCTGTGCCGTAGCAAACGCGATAAGTATACCGCCTGGGGAGTACAGTCGCAAGGCTGAAACTCAAAAGAATTGACGGGGACCCGCACAAGCAGTGGAGCATGTGGTTTAATTCGATGCAACGCGAAGAACCTTACCCAGGCTTGACATGCACAGGACAGTGCCAGAAATGGCATGTTCCTTCGGGACCTGTGCACAGGTGCTGCATGGCTGTCGTCAGCTCGTGCCGTGAGGTGTTGGGTTAAGTCCCGCAACGAGCGCAACCCTTATCATTAGTTGCCAACACGTAATGGTGGGAACTCTAGTGAGACTGCCTGGGTTAACCAGGAGGAAGGTGAGGATGACGTCAAGTCCGCATGGCCCTTATGTCTGGGGCTACACACGTGCTACAATGGTCGGTACAAAAGGCAGCAGAACCGCGAGGTGAAGCAAATCCCGAAAACCGATCCCAGTTCAGATTGTAGTCTGCAACTCGACTACATGAAGATGGAATTGCTAGTAATGGCAGGTCAGCAACACTGCCGTGAATACGTTCCCGGGTCTTGTACACACCGCCCGTCACATCATGGGAGTTGGTTTTACCCGAAGCCGCTGGCTCAACCGCAAGGGGAGAGGCGTCGAAGGTGAGGCTGATGACTGGGATGAAGTCGTAACAAGGTAGCCCTTCCGGAAGGAGGGGCTGGATCACCTCCTTTAAAGGACAGTATAAGCAGCGAAAGCTAGCTATACGATGGTTGGGCAAGCTTCATGAGACTGCACTTTGTCTTCCTATCGCTGTTAAAGCGGTAAATGCTGTTTAGACAGGCAATGATTGATCAAGATCCAAAAGCGGAGAATTTTACAAGAAAGTCTTCAAAAGAAGACAAAATCACTGATAAAAATCGACGCTTGAGGAATCTTCTTACAAAATACATCAATTGGCGAAAAGAACCGCGGTATCCTTCAAGGGTACAGCGGTTCGAAAAATAAATTAATCGTAGCTCATTATAAACGCTTGTACAAATAATATTTGGTCAAGCTAGTAAGGGCTGCTGGTGGATGCCTTGGCATCAACAGGCGAAGAAGGACGTGTATACCTGCGATAAGCTTCGGCGAGCTGGAAGAAAGCGTAGAACCGGAGATCTCCGAATGGGGCAACCCGGCGGGGCTAATCCCCCGTCATCTGCAACTGAATACATAGGTTGCAGAAGCGACACCTGCCGAACTGAAACATCTTAGTAGGCAGAGGAAAAGAAATCAAAAGAGATTCCCCTAGTAGCGGCGAGCGAAGCGGGAAGAGCCCAAACCGACGTCTTTATGGCGCCGGGGTTGTAGGACCAGCCAAAAGACTGCAAAATCTTAGCCGAACACTTCAGGAAAGTTGGACGATACAGGGTGATAGTCCCGTAGGCGAAAAGAGAATGCAGCAAGGCAGGCACCTGAGTAGAGCCGGACACGTGAAACCCGGTTCGAATCTGGAGGGACCACCCTCCAAGGCTAAATACTCGTTGATGACCGATAGTGAACCAGTACCGTGAGGGAAAGGCGAAAAGAACCCCTGTTAGGGGAGTGAAATAGAACCTGAAACCAGCAGCTTACAAACGGTCGAAGGCCTATGTCCTTTTTAAGGAAATGGCTGACGGCGTGCCTTTTGCATGATGAGCCAGCGAGTTACGCTGCAGGGCGAGGTTAAGGGACATCCGTTCCGAAGCCGAAGCGAAAGCGAGTGTTAAAAGCGCGCATAGTCGTGCGGCGTAGACACGAAACCAAGTGATCTATCCATGGCCAGGCTGAAGCACGGGTAACACCGTGTGGAGGGCCGAACTAGTGACTGTTGAAAAAGTCTTGGATGAGCTGTGGATAGGGGTGAAAGGCCAATCAAACTTGGAGATATCTTGTTCTCTCCGAAATAACTTTCGGGTTAGCCTCGGACACAACCTGACAGGGGTAAAGCACTGGATCCACGCGGGGGCCTACCGGCCTACCAAAGGGAACCAAACTCTGAATACTGTCAGACAGTCCGGGAGATAGACAGTGGGGGATAAGCTTCATTGTCAAAAGGGGAACAGCCCAGATCGTCGATTAAGGCCCCTAATTCTATGCTAAGTGAGTAAGGAAGTGGAGTTTCAAAAACAGTTGGGATGTTGGCTTAGAGGCAGCCATCATTTAAAGAGTGCGTAACAGCTCACCAATCGAGAAACTCTGCGCCGATAATTGACGGGACTAAAGCATAGAGCCGAAATCACGGGTGCATCCTGTAAAGGATGCGCGGTAGGAGAGCGTAGTACGGGCAGAGAAGGCATACCGGAAGGAGTGCTGGAGCGCGTACTAGTGATAATGCATGGCATGAGTAAACGATAAAGGGAGTGAAAATCTCCCTCGCCGAAAACCTAAGGTTTCCAGGGTAAAGCTCGTCTTCCCTGGGTTAGCCGGTCCCTAAGCCGAGGCTGAAAAGCGTAGGCGATGGAAAGCAGGTTAAATATTCCTGCGCCGCCTAAGACAACGGTAATGGGTTGACGAAGTACGTTAAGCGCGCGGACGATTGGAAATGTCCGTGACACTGTGAGGCAGGCTAGTAGGCAAATCCGCTAGCAGGATGCCAGGCAGTGGCCAAGGGAAAGCTTCGGCAGAACCGATGGCGTAGCGCAATGCTTCCAAGAAATAGACTCTAACCGTCGATGGCGACCGTACCAAAACCGACACAGGTGGGTGGGAAGAAGATTCTCAGGCGCGCGAGAGAACTCTCGTTAAGGAACTCTGCAAATTGTCCCCGTAACTTCGGGAGAAGGGGAGCCTCGGGACGTGATTCCACTTGCTGGATGAGCGTTCTGAGGCCGCAGCGAAATGGCCCAGGCGACTGTTTAACAAAAACACAGCACTATGCAAAGACGTCTAAGTCGAAGTATATGGTGTGATGCCTGCCCAATGCCAAAAGGTCAAAAGGAGATGTTAGCCGCAAGGCGAAGCATTGAATTTAAGCCCTGGTGAATGGCGGCCGTAACTATAACGGTCCTAAGGTAGCGAAATTCCTTGTCGGGTAAGTTCCGACCTGCACGAATGGTATAACGATCTGGGCACTGTCTCAACGAGAGGCTCGGTGAACTTGTAGTAGCGGTGAAGATGCCGTTTACCCGCAATAAGACGGAAAGACCCCGTGAACCTTTACTGTACTCTGATATTGGCTCTTGACTTGCCATGTGTAGGATAACCAGGAGACTATGAAGCTTTGTCGTTAGGCAGAGTGGAGTCAACGTTGAAATACTGGTCTTGGCAAGTCGGGAATCTAACGAAATCCCTTGAAGCAGGGATTCGGACATTGTCAGACGGGCAGTTTTGCTGGGGCGGTATCCTCCTAAAAAGTAACGGAGGAGTCCAAAGCTTGCCTCATCGTGGTTGGCAATCACGAGAAGAGCGTAAAGGTAGAAGGCAAGTTGACTGCGAGACCAACAAGTCGAGCAGATACGAAAGTAGGGCTTAGTGATCCGGCGGTGGAATGTGGAATCGCCGTCGCTCAACGGATAAAAGGTACTCCGGGGATAACAGGCTTATCGCCACCAAGAGTTCATATCGACGTGGCGGTTTGGCACCTCGATGTCGACTCATCGCATCCTGGGGCTGAAGAAGGTCCCAAGGGTTTGGCTGTTCGCCAATTAAAGCGGTACGCGAGTTGGGTTCAAAACGTCGTGAGACAGTTTGGTCCCTATCTTTTGTGGGCGTAGGATACTTGAGAGGAGCTGCTTCTAGTACGAGAGGACCGAAGTGGACGAACCAATGGTGTTCCGGTTGTTCTGCCAAGGGCATAGCCGGGTAGCTAAGTTCGGAACGGATAAGCGTTGAAAGCATATAAACGCCAAGCCTCCCTCAAGATAAGGTATCCCTATGAGACTCCATGAAGACTACATGGTTGATAGGTTGGGAGTGTAAGCGCAGTAATGCGTGTAGCTAACCAATACTAATAAGTCCATAGGCTTGACCACCTTTTTTTATCAAAGGCGCAAATGCGCTAACCGAGACAAATGTGGTCACAAATTACAAGAAAATACAAAGCGAATAATGAGAGCCGATTGGTGTAAGAAGACCCTCGAGCGTCGATTTATGTCAGTGAAGTTATCCGTAGGAAAACGATCAATCATCTGCCAAAGATTTTGCCTGGTGGCCATAGAGAAGGGGAAATACCCGATCCCATTCCGAACTCGGAAGTCAAGCCCTTCATCGCCGATGGTACTGCACACAAGAGTGTGGGAGAGTAGGTCGCTGCCAGGTTTTTATTCATCACCCTGTTAACTGAAAAGTTAACAGGGTTTTTTTTTGCACGTAACACCCTCCCTGCCCTTGCCCATACCCGTGTACCTTTGCAGAGTTGTTTCTGAACTATTTTTATGAGCATAGATACGAAACTGATCAGCAATTCTCCTGCCCGGTATCAGCGATTCCCGCAGATACATATGTCATTGATTACAAATCGGTTAAACCTAACTCTTTCGTAAACTTTTAATAAAACCCACTATAGAGTTCTTCATTCACAAATGGAATAAAAAGAAGAACCCCGCACGCGGGGTTTTGTTATCTGGAACTCTTTCCCGTAGCTGCAGCTCGTCTCCGCTTCGCTCGCGAGCCTTGCTGACGGGCTACAAAATGAGGCCCTACTGCGTAGGGCTAGCACAAAGGTGTTCTCTATACCCTTCTGATCAGCAATTCTCGTTCTTTGGTATAGCGTTCTTCATTCTCAAGCCGTACGAAAACAAAATGATGACATTGGCCCTAGGTGCCTTCACATCATGCAGACTTAAAACAGCGAAGCGGTGGCAGCAGGTAGCCATGGGTGCAAACCCATGGTATAAAATGATTTAAGGATGAAGCCGCGAATGCGGCGACAGAAACTACCCTAAGGTGTCGAATTTATTACGCTAGCTAATCGCTCCCTTTTAAGCGAAATTCCTGATAAAACTTGCGTGTTTTACCTTTGCTCTTTAGCTCTCTATCCGACTACATTTAATTTGCTTTTGACCTATAAATACATGCCACAGAGCTTAAGCATAAATTGGAATACACATTAGGGTAGTTTTCTGTCGCCGCATTCGCGGCTTCATTGCTAAACCCTTTGTTTCCATGGGTTTACACCCATGGCTACCCGCTGCCACCGCTTCGCGGTTTTAAGACAAAAATTAACTTGAGCCAAAGAGAATGCGGAGACAGAAAACTGTTCTTGCAGTGAGGTGAAGGCCTAGCCCCAATGTCATCAACTTAAAAAAATATGATCATTGTGAATGATGGTCGAGCATTTAAGAGAACAAAAAAGAACGGGTTAAAAAAGGGTCGCACGGCAAGAGTTTTTATATTAAATATTTTAAGTTGATAACGTTGGCCCCTGCCCTCAACCCTTTTCCATGCACGTGTACCTTTGCAGAGTTGTTTCTGAACTATTTTTATGAGCATAGATACGAAACTGATCAGCAATTCTCCTGCCCGGTATCAGCGATTCCCGCAGATACATATGTCATTGATTACAAATCGGTTAAACCTAACTCTTTCGTAAACTTTTAATAAAACCCACTATAGAGTTCTTCATTCACAAATGGAATAAAAAGAAGAACCCCGCACGCGGGGTTTTGTTATCTGGAACTCTTTCCCGTAGCTGCAGCTCGTCTCCGCTTCGCTCGCGAGCCTTGCTGACGGGCTACAAAATGAGGCCCTACTGCGTAGGGCTAGCACAAAGGTGTTCTCTATACCCTTCTGATCAGCAATTCTCGTTCTTTGGTATAGCGTTCTTCATTCTCAAGCCGTACGAAAACAAAATGATGACATTGGCCCTAGGTGCCTTCACATCATGCAGACTTAAAACAGCGAAGCGGTGGCAGCAGGTAGCCATGGGTGCAAACCCATGGTATAAAATGATTTAAGGATGAAGCCGCGAATGCGGCGACAGAAACTACCCTAAGGTGTCGAATTTATTACGCTAGCTAATCGCTCCCTTTTAAGCGAAATTCCTGATAAAACTTGCGTGTTTTACCTTTGCTCTTTAGCTCTCTATCCGACTACATTTAATTTGCTTTTGACCTATAAATACATGCCACAGAAGCTTAAGCATAAATTGGAATACACATTAGGGTAGTTTTCTGTCGCCGCATTCGCGGCTTCATTCCTAAATCCTTTATTTCCATGGGTTTACACACATGGCTACCCGCTGCCACCGCTTCGCGGTTTTAAGACAAAAATTAACTTGAGCCAAAGAGAATGCGGAGACAGAAAGCTGTTCTTGCAGTGAGGTGAAGGCCTAGCCCCAATGTCATCAACTTAAAAAAATATGAGCATTGTGAATTATGGTCGAGCATTTAAGAGAACAAAAAAGAACGGGATAAAAAAGGGTCGCACGGCAAGAGTTTTTATATTAAATATTTTAAGTTGATAACGTTGGCCCCTGCCCTCAACCCTTTTCCATGCACGTGCACCTTTGCAGAGTTGTTTCTGAACTATTTTTATGAGCATAGATACGATACTGATCAGCAATTCTCCTGCCCGGTATAGAGTTCTTCATTCACAAATGAAATAAAAAGAAGAACCCCGCATGCGGGGTTCTTCTTTTTATTTCATTGGACAAAATTAAACTAATAGCCCCAATTTCTGCTAGCATGTTTTCAAAATCACATGTAAGCTTGGTACAACAGAAAAAGGGTAACTAGATCGTCTCGATCGGGCTTTTAACATATTCAAGGCAGGGACGGCTGCTACCTTATCTCGACTAGAACTAAGCTTTTAATGCCCGAAATAATACGCTTACACATCAATAGGACAATATGCATTTTTCAACAGTTGAATCATCCAATTCACCCTGTTCTCTCTATCAAGTAAACCGCTCCAAAGTTACCTTGGTTATAATTGATACTCATGCTCCTACGCATTCATCAAGACTGCCTGCAACAGAAATTATAGCGGAAGAATCAATCACTTTATTGATTCCCTCGCTTAAAGAACTCAAACTATTAATCGCATCACCAACTGTTTTGGATGCTGCTACTCTGGAAAAAATAAGTAGTAAACTTGAAGTGATTATTGGAAAACCCATGTACCCAAGTCAAATTTCTCGATTATTATTCGAATTGGCTTTTACTGATCCAGAGGAGATCCGGTTAACGGCAGTTGAAAGAACGCGTTATATGGGATACATTTTGAGTAATCTAGGTTGCGGTAAAGCCGAGTTGATAGAAAAAATCTTCGCGTTCTATTATGGCTATTCCTTTGAGTATTTTTCTGAAAGAAAATAAAAACACTGATCTATTTCGTTTCGAGCTTATGTCATATCCTCTAAACCAAACTCATTCGTAAACTTTTATAAAAGCCCTCAGAGACCGCAGAGAATCATCTTTAATTCCTCGGTGGTCTCTGTGGTGGTTCTTTTGTTTTCTTTCACGCAATTTCCCAGTGAGAATTGTTGCATTATGAATACGCTCACCGCTTTCTGTCATGTTTGTATGCCTTATGTATGCCTTTTTTAAAGCGCATCAGAGGACTTAAGAGGATTCTTTTGTGGGAATTTTGTTCGCAGATTGTGCATAAAACAAACCCCTGCACTGTTTGAAATGCAGTAAATTTGTCATCATTTTCACGCCGTCAAATTTTATGATGACCTACATAATTGGATGAGTATCAAGCACTTACCAAAAAACACCCCTATGAATTCCGATGGTGTAAACGGTAAGGTTTTTATTGAATTTTTTTATGATACAGCATTGTTGATAACTAGATCTAGCGTTGGTTTTGTACGCTAGCATTCCGTTCTAAACGTTTAATCGGAGAAGGAACTGGAGAGCTTAGTTTTGCTCCGGAATCAATTATCCTGACCTTGGCTTTACCAATCATGCCGCTTATTTGAAGCCAATAAGGAAAATACGATAAAAATTTTGTGCTCTCGGCTGGTAGATAAACTTCGATAGATTTACCTGATAAGTCGCTGTTATCACGCGGCCAAACAGCCTTCCAGGCATCAAATGGAACCCCTTTAATGATTTGTCCGTCGACGATCATTTGCGGCTGCCATAGAGATCTTGACTCACGAGAACCACTAAAACTTGGAGTAAAGCCGAGTTTTTTTCTTTCTCCATGGGGGATCATAGTAAATTTGAGGTTGAGCAATGTGGGCAGAAAACTATTCGGAAGCACAGCTTGACGCCAACCGTTTCGTGTCCAGGCATAGACATCCGTCATACTTGCATTGCTAAGATTCACGGTATATAGGATCCACGCAGAATGACCCGGCGCTTTATCTTCTACCCATTTGCGCCAGGAGAAGCCTTTTTGGGAAGCTTTGCTTGCCGGAAGCGAGATTTCTTCGATCGTCAGTGTGTTTTCTGTTTTATCGACTACATGCAGTACAGTGTTATTCTTTCCTTGTGCTGTGACAATGTAGTCCCCTTTTTGGGCCCGAGAAAAGTTGTCTTTCAAAATCAGCGTTTGATTGGCAGGTAAAGCAGTGCTAAAAATAATAAATAAAAACGTAACTGACAAAACGATATATTTCATATTAACAAACCCTTGCTACTAATATTTAACTTGTCTTAATGGGTATAGTCTAGCAAATGTAGATTTGTTTAACCAGGACTTCTTTTCTAGGAGGACAATGCGAAAAATCGTTATTGCAGCCCAAGCATTTAAAGGGACTTTATCAGCTTTTCAAGCTTGCCAAGCTATTGAAGAAGGAATCTTATCAGTATATTCATCGGCAGTTATAAAAAAAATCCCCGTGGCCGATGGTGGTGATGGATCCATGGAAGTGCTCGTCCGAGCCAATCGGGGTGAAATTCGTCATTGCCTAGTTTCTGATGCCCTCGGGGTTAAAAGGCCTGTCCTTTTCGGATATTTTCCTCAAAATGCTTCTGCGGTTGTCGCCTTTTCAGATGTGTGTGGATTAGCCTCTTTAGAGCCGGAGCAGCAGGATCCCTTCCAAACATCATCTTTCGGGGTTGGTGAGGTTATTCTTTCTATTTTAAAATTATCTTGCAAGAGATGCATCTTGTGCTTAGGGGGAACTGCAACTAATGATGCTGGATCTGGTCTTGCAGCTGCTTTGGGACTTCGTTTTCTCGACGAACAAGGAAACTCTCTCCCATTGGGCGGCGGACACTTAGGGAAGCTGGCGCTGATTGATTTCTCGGGAATGAATCCGGCTCTTGCCTCTTGTGAGCTCATTGCGGCGTGCGATGTCGTAAATCCAATTGTGGGACCGCAGGGCGCTTCCCTAATCTACAGCCCTCAGAAGGGTGCTTCGCCGCAAATGGCGATTGAATTAGATAAGGCATTGCAGCATTTCGTTTCGATTATTCTGAAACAAACGGGGAGCGATATCTCTTTTTTGCGTTATGGTGGATCTGCAGGAGGAGCCGGAGCCGGTATTGCTGCCTTGTTAGGGGGAAAGCTAGAGAGCGGAAGTGAGTTGATTTTGAATTCTATTGGTTTTGATGAAGCACTTGAAGGATGTGATCTGGTCATCACGGGTGAAGGAAGAATAGACCGCCAGACTACATTTGGAAAGGCACCGATGGCTGTTACGAAAAGGGCAAAGAAAAGGGGGATTCCGGTGATTATGTTTGCGGGATCATTGGGAGTAGGACATGAAGAAATATTATCTTACGGGGTCGAGAAGGTGTTTTCTTTGCCCGAAGGGCAAGTATCGCCGTTTGAAGCCTTGAAAGAGATAACTGCTACGGTTTTCAGGAATGAAACTTAGGTAAGGCGTCAATATTATTCTGTTGACACGAAAGGTATAACATGTTTTTAAATCGAGGGACATAGGTCCCTATGGTCCCTATGGTCCCTATGGTCCCTATGGTCCCTATGGTCCCTATGGTCCCTATGGTCCCTATGGTCCCTATGGTCCCTATGGTCCCTATGGTCC
>Ga0351960_1003_pt1 | contig 64603 bp, 51 predicted proteins | sample TotcelT113001M14_FD_205808 | JGI IMG/M metagenome (GOLD analysis project Ga0351960, IMG submission 205808) | Enriched cells from coal bed in the Powder River Basin, Montana, United States - Total cells T11 rep3 HSBNCT.T11.300.1.M14 ... | reverse complement strand
TCGCCTACGGCGGTCCGCTGACGGAACTCGCCATGCTGGGCGTAATCGGCCTCAAGCTGCTGGGGACAAAGCTCGAGTGGGACGCGGAACAGATGCGATTCACCAACTGTGACGAGGCCAACCAGTACCTCAATCCGCCGTACCGCAGCGGTTGGAGCTTGTGACGCCGCCGCGCGACGCGTTCGCGTGACACCGCAGACCGAAATAACTCCCTCGCCCCGGTGAGCCTGCTGAAACGAGGGGACTGGCTCCACAGCACGTTGTATCTGCCCGCACGCCAAACCGCGATTCGTGGTGGTGACTGCCCCCTCGTTTCAGCAGGCTCCCGGTGTTTCAGCAGGCTCACTGTACTCCGGGGAGAGGGGCGAAATGGAAGATGGGGAAGTTATTTCGTGAGCGTTGCTAGCGGCTGTCGAACCTGGCCGTGGGTTTCCCCCACCGACGGGCAATTGCGGCTTGCCGTGTCCGACTCGGGTGCGCCCCGGGCGATCGCGGCGACGACGACGGATCTTCCCGCACAAACTCGATGGGAACTCGCTCCGCATTTCTGGCTCAAGCCGTGCGTCGGTCATCTTCCCTACGTTAGGTGCATCCGGCGTACTTCATCACCTGCCGAGCCGACTCCAGAGACGGCTTGCGCCTGGCCGATACAGGATCTTGCACGTAGCATCAGTCTACGGATCTTGTTCATTGGGGAGTTGATGTTCGGAAAACGGAGTGTCGTGGCGACTTGCACAGGCAGGATGTCTGTGCCACCAGAAAGCAACCCTGCTCATGCAAGTGACCGACGCTGAACACCTGGAAACTGCGGACCTTCTCGTCGATCGCGCCCTCCTCATCGACGCCGACGACCCGCGGGAGGACGATCTGCACGATGAGGATCTGCAGGACGATGACCTGCACGATGATCTGCACGATGACCTTGCCTTGGACGCGAGTTTGTTCGAGGACGAGGACGACGCGGACGACGCACCGCAGGAACCGCCGCCTTCGGAAGAGGAGGAACTCGCCGCCGTTCGCCGTAGCTGCCGGCGCGGCAAATCCGGTTCCTCCCTGCAGACCCCGCTGGAAACGTACCTGCGGGAGATTAACGAGACGCGGTTGCTGTCGGCCGCGGAAGAGCAGATGCTGGCGGGTAAGATCGCCGAGGGCGATGTGGAGGCCCGGGACCGAATGGTGCGGGCAAATCTGCGGCTGGTGGTGAACATCGCCCGCGGCTATTCGGGCAAGGGATTGGGATTGCAGGACTTGATCGAGGAAGGCAATTTGGGCCTGCTGCGCGCTGTCGAAGGCTTCGATCCCGCCATCGGCACGCGGTTCAGCACGTATGCCAGCTACTGGATCAAACAGTCGATCAAGCGGGCCCTGATCAACTCGGCCAAAACGATTCGCATTCCGGCTTATATGGTGGAACTGCTGTCCAAATGGCGGCGGGCGAACACGCGGCTGAGCGAAGAATTGGGCCGCACGCCGACCCACGAAGAGATCGCCCGGGTGCTGGGATTACCCAAGAAAAAGCTGCCGATCATCAAAAAGGCCATTCGCATCTATAATTCGACGCCGCAGACCGACCAGGCCGAGGTCGGCTGGTCGCTGGGCGAAATGGTGATGGACGAGCGGATGAAATCACCCGAAGACGAACTGCTGGACCACGATGTCCTGGCCAGCGTGCTGCAGATGATCGAACGCCTGGACGAACGCGAAGCCACCGTCTTACGGATGCGTTTCGGCCTGGGCGACATGGACCCCCACACCCTGAAAGAGATCGGCGAAAAACTGAACCTGACCCGCGAACGTGTGCGGCAAATCGAAACCGAAGCCCTCGAGCGTTTGGCGGACGGCTTGAAGGATCCTCGCGAGCGGCAATGGGAGCGCACGCATCGGAACTGAATCGGATGCCTCGATGCGGGTCAGAACCCGACCGTTTCCGACGACTGCGGTACGCCGTCGTTCTTTTTCCAAGCATAGATCCGCAGAGGCGGAAAATTGCGGAGTTCCAGCGCGACTTGCGCGGGCCCGAACAACGGCCGCGCCAGCGTCCGAATCCGGCCGCAGAGCTGGTAGGCCACAAATCGGCCTCCCGGCGCCAGCGCCGACCAAATCGCTTCGACGACCTGCCGTCGCCCGTCGGGCCGCAACAAGGAAAACGGGATCCCCGAAACGATGGCATCGGCCGAGCCCATCGCGTGCTGCCGGAGGATGTCCGTGAGCTGTTCGGCACTGCCGTGATGGACCGTTAAACGGCGATCCTCGATGGCCTGGAGGGGAGTGATGAAATCGGGATTAATCTCGATGCTCAGCAGCGCGCCATGCGGCGGCATGGCCGCCAGCAGAGCGCGGGTGGTGCCTCCCGTCCCAGGTCCCAACTCGACGACGTTCCGAGCGGCCGACAAGCCGGCCAGGCGCGCGACACGACGTTCCAAGAAGCGGGAACTGGGAATGACCGAGGCGATTTGCTTCGGGCTCCGTAAGAAGCCTTGAAAAAAGACGAAATGGTCGCCGCCTTTCGGCCGCACGTGATTGAGTGGCATGATCGTGCCAATCGCTGTTCGAGTGCCCCTGGAACTGACCTCAACCCCGCACCGGTCGGACCGGCGCGAAGCGTTTCCGGACCGTCGATTCTATCCGATCAGCAGCCGCGCTGGCAACTCGGCACAAGCCGATTACGCCAAAAACGGCCTGACGAAACCGTGCCGCCGCAAAGGGGCACCGCGAAGGGGCGTTTCCTTGCCGGATGCGTTGGATTATGATCGTAGGAACTTCCGAACTACCACTTCCGTGAGAGAAAGGGAAAACATGGACCGACGCGAACTGCTTCAGACTGCCGGTTCGATCGCCGGGTTGGCTGCCGTCGCGGCAATCGCCCGTACGGCGGACGCGGCTCCCAAGACCGACGCAGGCAAGCCCAAAATTCGCTTTACCGACGAGGATCTGGCCGGCCCGGACGGCAAATTCGACGTGGAAAAGGCCAAGGACGCCATCGAAGCCCTCTGCAAGTACCACGGTTACCCGATCTTCCCAGGCTTCCGTGACGGCCTGTGGATCTCGGACTACGGCTGCAACCAATTCACCAAAGTCGGCTTGGCGGCCTACATGTTCGTGAACAACGTCGAGGACCGCTATATGATGATGGATATCTTCCTGTTGCCCAACCAGATGCTGCCCGAACACTGGCACCTCGCGGGCGAAGGGAATCCGGCCAAACTCGAAGGCTGGCTGGTGCGGTGGGGCGTCAGCCACATTGTGGGGATCGGCGAGCCGAACTTGAGCCCCGAGGTGGTCGTTCCGAAGGTCCATTGGGACGGAAAAGTGCTGACCAAGCATGCGTCCATCGCGACGCCTGGCACGTTCGTCAAGCTGTCTCAAGTCGAGTCGCGGCACTGGCAATTCGCCGGGCCAGAAGGCGCGATCATCACCGAGGTGGCCAATGTCCATACGAACTCGGCGGTCCGGCATTCGGACCCGAAACTGAATGAGTTCTTCCTGAACGGATGACGTTGCCCGAGAATGGAAGTCTGTAACCGCAAAGGAGAGGTTCCGTGATGGAGTTTGCAAACCAAGCTGCCCTGGTTACCGGGGCGGCCGGGGCGATCGGTAAAGGGATCGCGGCGCGTTTGATTCAGGAGGGCGCCCGAGTATTCATCACCGATCTGGATCAGGGACGCCTGGACGCCGTATGTGCGGAACTGGGGCCGAATTGCCAGGGCTTGGCGGCGGACGTCACGGCCGAGGACCAGGTGCGGCTTGCGGTGCAAGCAGCCCTGGCGGCGCTGGGCGATCGCATCGACGTGCTGGTCAACGTCGCCGGGGCGGTCGGCGTGGGCGGTCCGGTCGAAGCGATGACGCTGGACAATTGGGAGTCGGTGTTCGCGGTCAATTGCCGAGGCACGTTCCTGTTCACCAGGGAAGTCGTGCCCGCGATGAAACGCGGCGGCCGCGGCAGCATCGTGAATTTTTCGAGCAAGTCCGGTAAGACCGGCTCGGCCTTGATGAGCGCCTATTCGGCGGCCAAAGCGGCGATGATCGGGTTCACCCAGGCATTGGCCTTCGAACTGGCCCCGGTCATCCGCGTCAATTGCGTCTGCCCGGGGATCACCGAAGACACGGGCGTGTGGAGCAACGTGTCGGCCGACTACGTGCAGAATCTCAAGTTGCCGCTGCCCGAAGTCGTCAAGAAGTTCACGTCCAAAGTCCCGCTGGGCCGCCTGGCGCGGATTGAAGACGTCGTCAACGCGACCTGCTTCCTGGCCTCGGCCCGCGCCGATTACATGACGGGCCAAGCCATCAACATCACCGGGGGCCGGGAGATGCACTAGCCTTCGCCTTGGGAAGCCCCGCGCGGATGTCGACCGGGCCGTTGTTGGGCTGCCGTTCCCCCGGCGTGCTGCGGCCGTCGGCAACCAGACGTTCGAGCCGTTCCGTCAACTCGCCCACGCGCGCGGGTTGGCGGTCCTGCAAGTTGTGTTGTTCGCCCAGGTCGTCGGCCAGATGGTACAGTTGCAGCGGCGGCAGATCGGCCGCCGGCTTGGTACCCGGTCGCGGTTCGCTCCAGCCTCCCGAGTCCGGGCACAGCAGCAGCTTCCATGCTCCGCGGCGGATGGCGAACGAGCCGTTGATCGAGTGCGACACCAGGTGGTCGCGTTTTCCTGCAGCGCCCTGCAGGGCCGGCAAGAAACTGATGCTGTCTTCTCCGGCATCGTCGGGCAGCGGCTGATCGAGGATCTCGGCCAGCGTGGCCATGATGTCGGTCTGACAGACGATCTGCTCGCTCTCCGTGCCGGCGGCCACATGCTGGGGCCAGCGTACGACGAACGGCACGCGCAGACCGCCCTCGAAGAGATCGGCCTTGTGCCCCCGCAGCGGTCCGCTGGGGAAATGCTCGTGGGCCGCCAGTTCCTCGAATTTGGCCTGTGGCGAGCAGCCGTTATCGCTGGTAAAGATCACCAGCGTGCGGTCGGACAACTGGTGCCGGTCGAGCGCCGCGAGGATTTCGCCGACAGCCGCATCCGTCTCCATGACAAAATCGGCATACGGATTGATGCCGCTTTTTCCCTGCCACGGGGGTGTCGGCAAGATCGGCGTGTGCGGCGAGGCGAACGGCACGTACAGAAAGAACGGTTTGTCCGCCCGCGCGCCGTCCGCACAGCGGTCGATGAACTCGCACGATTTGCGAGTCAGCGCCGCCAGCACATCGGCGGCGTCAAAGTCGGGCGCCGTCGGCCCCTTTCGGGTCTTGCCGCCCTGTTCGCGGCCGTGCATCATCAGGAAATCGCGGTCTTCGGTCGGCAGCGAGGTCACGCGATCGTTCTCGATAAACGTGTACGGCACCATGTCCAGCGACGCACTGATGCCGAAAAAGTAGTCGAACCCCACGCGGTTGGGACCGTTGGCGATGGGTTGCCCGTAATCGACGTTAAAGACCTGGGCGCGCGGTTCGATATTCAGTTCCGAAACCTCCGCCCCCGGCTTGATCGCCCAATCCATCCCCAGGTGCCACTTGCCGACACAAGCGGTGCGATAGCCCTGTGCCTGCAGCAGGGACGCCACGGTCATCCGTCCGGGCTCGATCAGCCGCGGACTGATTCCTCCCAGCACGCCTCGTTGGAGTTTCGACCGCCAATTGTACCGCCCCGTCAGCAGCCCGTACCGCGTCGGCGTGCAAACCGACGAGGTGCTGTGCGCGTCGGTGAACCGCATCCCCTGGGCAGCCAGGCGGTCGATGTGCGGCGTCGCGATCTTGCCGCCGTAGCACTGGACATCGGCGTAGCCAAGATCGTCGGCGAGGAACACGATGACGTTGGGTTTTGTATCGCCGCAGGCGAACGGAGGTGCGACGAGTACGACCAGCGCGACGGCAAGCAAGGCGAGTCGGGTGAGCATGAGGGGATTCCTGGGGGGAAACAAGGGTTAGGGAGCGTGATGGATCGCCGGCGAGCCCGGTGGCGTAAGCCCCGGGGTATCCCCGGGCGAAACAAGGGTTAGGGAACGTGATGGAGGTTTGGCGAGCCCGGTGGCGTAAGCCCCGGGGTATCCCCGGGTGAAACAATGGTTAGGAAACGTGATGGAGGTTTGGCGAGCCCGGTGGCGTAAGCCCCGGGGTGTCCCCGGGTGAAACAATGGTTAGGAAACGTGATGGAGGTTTGGCGAGCCCGGTGGCGTAAGCCCCGGGGTGTCCCCGGGGTATCCCCGGGCGAAACAAGGGTTAGGGACGTTACGGTTCCGTCAGGTTCGGTGCCCAAACGCCTTCGCGCAACGGCGGCGTTTCGCCCGAGGCCGGGAACGTGGCTTGTACGGCGGCGTGCAGCTGTGACGCGAGTTCCTCGATGGTCTGCGCATGGGCCGGGTCGCCGGCCAGGTTGGTCAACTCGCCCGGATCCGAGCGATGGTCGTACAACTCGCGGCCTTGCTGGCCCTCGTCCCACTCGGTATAACGCCAGCGCGGCGTCCGCAGGCTGTAGCCGAAGAACTGCGGCACCCGCGCGTTGCCGCCGCGCGTGACCTGGCTGAGCGCCCAGCCGCGGCCGGTCGCAGAAACGTCCTGCAACATCGGCACCAGACTCTGCCCTTGCAGATCCTCGGGCGGCGAGACGCCGCACAGTTCGCTGAGCGTGGGATAGAGGTCGATCAGGCCGACCGGCGTCTCCGCCACCGTCCCCTGTTTTGCAACGCCCGGGGCGACGATCAACAGCGGCACGCGAGCGCTCTGTTCGAACAGGCTCATCTTCTGCCACAACCCGTGCTCACCCGTGTGATACCCGTGGTCGCTGGTAAAGACGATGATCGTGTTGTCGGCCAGGCCCAACCGATCCAAGGCGTCCACCACGCGGCCGACCTGGGCGTCCATAAAGCTGATGCTCGCATAGTACGCCTGCAGGCACTGGCGGCGGAGATCGTCGGTCAGCTTGTCCTGTTCCCGCTTGTAGCTGCCCAGCGCCGCGGCCGGCAGATCCGCCTGATCCTCCGCGACCCCCTGCACCACGCGCATTTGCGATTCCGGATAGTACCCGAAATACGGATCCTTGGGCGCGACGTACGGCGTGTGGGGACGAAAGAAGCCGACGGCCAAAAAGAATGGCCGCTGCGGTTGCCGTGCGCAGCGCTGGAGCACCCACTCGGCATCGGCCGCCATGAGGCCGTCGGTGTGATAGGGATCGCTCTTGGGCGACGCGTACCAGCTGAGCGTGCCGCCAAACTGGCCGGGGGTGAGCGTGAAGATATGCGGCTCTTCCTCCAACCGATCGACCCCGGCCGGGTTCAACTCCAGCTCCCACGATCCCGGATCGTCGTGGCCGTTGGTGCCGACCGACTTGGGTACGTTGTAGTGATACAACTTGCCGATCCGCGCGGCAAAGTAGCCCTCGCGCCGGAAAGCCTGCGGCAGGCTCACGTGCGAGGGGATCGTCTGGCGAAAGATCTCCGCGTTCCGCAGGATCCCGTTGCTGTTCGGATACAGGCCGGTGAGCATCGAATTGCGGCTGGGCCCGCACAGCGGGAACTGGCAATAGGCGCGATCGAACCTCACGCCCCGCGCCGCCAGTCGGTCCAGGTTCGGCGTGCGGGCCAAGGGATCGCCGTAGCAGCCGAGCATGTTGTTCAGGTCGTCCGAGATCAGGAACAGAACATTCGGGCGGCCGGCATCGGCAGCCCCTGCCTGGCCGAAAGCAACCGCCAACAGCGTCATGGTGGCCAAAAAGAGAACGTGTTTCATCCGAGGTACTCCGCATCAAGGAACATGGGTGCCGAAAATGGAGCTGGCGCAATGCTTGCATCAACCGCTGGACCAACGGATGACGCTCCCCGAGGCCGAGTGACGCCGCGTGATCCGCTCGCTGGGACCGCGCACCGCGATGGTCCAGCCGATGCCAGTGTACCGGCTTCGGTTCCACCGGAGCAAGCAGGGGCATGCAGGATACTGTCATGCAGGACACCCCCGGCTTTGTGCATCCAACGCTTGACGCTGCCGGATCGGCAAGGCCGTGTGGGAATCGGCCGCTGGACAGCTCGGACGTTTCTGGTATTCTCGTGAGGCCGTCCCGACGTGCTCCCTACGACGAATTGGACCCTGAACGATGTCAGAACCTGAACCCAAACATCTTGAAGCGGGCGAGAACGGCCGTCGGGCGTATCATGTGCGGTTCGGTATGATCGTCGCCGTAGGGTTCGCCGTGTTGATTGCCTGCGGAGTTCGGACTTGTCTTCAGAATTCGATGGAACCGGTCGACGCTCGATTCGCGCCACCTCCAGGCGGGCATGTGATGTACTTGCCCACCCCGCAAGATGTGGTCGATCGTATGCTGGAGTTGGCAGCGGTCCGCCAAGACGACTTGGTGTACGACCTCGGTTGTGGCGACGGACGCGTGTTGGTGACCGCTGCCAGAACCTACGGCTGTCGATGTCGCGGGTACGATATCGACCCTCTTCGTGTTCGTGATTCGTTGGAAAACGCACGTCGTCACGGTGTCGCCGACCTGGTTCAGGTCGAGCAACGGGATATTTTCACGCTGGATCTGAAGGATGCCGATGTCATCTTTCTATACTTGCTGCCCGAGCTGAACGTGCGGTTGATTCCTCAGTTGAAGCAACTCAGGCCGGGAACACGGATCGTTTCGCATCTATTCGATATGCAGGGCGTCTCGCCGGATCAAGTCCTGCAGGTCGATTCCGCGGAAGACGGCAGTGAGCATCCCGTGTATCTCTGGACGGCGCCGTTGCGGAGTACCAAGCAGGAGTAACGTCCACGGACGCGCGCGATGACTCGTGCGGATGGCCGGATATTCCCGCGCGAATTCCCGCGCCGTTACTCCAGCAGATCCTCGATCCGCTCGTAGTTTTTGGCGCCCAGCAGGTTCTCGTTGAACGGCACTTGTCCGCCGCCCGCATCGCGGATGTCGCGGTCCATGTAGTACTCGTTGTGAGGCTTGAAGCCGGGGATGGTCAGCACGTTGACAAAGACATCCAGGCCGCGGTGACCGGTTCCGGGCGGGATGTAGATGAACATTCCCGGCTCCAGCGGATGCTGCTCGTAGCGGCGCAAGTCCCGCAGGTCGGGAAAGGCCAGCAGCGAAGCCGACCGGCCCCAGGTGTTCAACTGGTACGCCTGCGGATCGAGCGTCAGGTACATCTCGCGCTGCGGAATGCCGCCGCTGGCGCCGATCCCTTTGGGCGGGTGGAAATGGGCCGGCGAGGTCTCCTGGGGGATATTGACCACATGGCTGTTGACCCAATTCAGGCCGTCATCCGTTTCGCCCGAATGATTGTAGAACCAGGTCAGCGGCAGACGCCGGAAAGGATCGAAATCCGGATTGCAGCCGCCCGCCGTATCGGCCAGGAACCGCAGTCGCCGCACGGCCGACACGTGACTGGTCCGCCGCCCCACGTTCTCCATTGCCAGGCAGGCAAACTGGCCGCGGACGCGGAGCGTTTCTTCGCCGCTGACGATCAACTGGTCGCCCTCCCGCAGCGGCTCGAACGAGTCGCATCGCTTGGTCGAATAGCCGTCCCGGCGGTATCGCAGGAACAGCGCGCGGAGCGAGGCCTCGATGTCGGCGTCGCTGGCCCAAGGCCGCGCGACGTGGTCCAGTTTCCACAGCTCGCCGGCACAGTCGCCCACAAACACATCGCCGTGCCAACGGCGGAGAATGGCATCGACCGGGACGCGGGCCGCGGGCGAGATTTCGGTCCGGCTCGCCTGCAGCCTGCCCAGGATATCGGCCCAAGCCGGATCGACCGGATCGGGTTCGTACTCGGCGGGCAACCGCTGGCCGTCACCCTCCTGGGTACGGTATCCCCGAGGCACGAGGACTTCTCCCTGCCCGCGGAAGATCCACAGCACGCGCATGCCGCCGCGCTCGGACCGCAGCTCGCACGGGCCATCCACGTCGACGCGCGTCAGCCGCAATCCGGGATTGTCGGCCTGGAAGAACTCCCGCATTTCGGCGAACGGTGTTTCGTCGTCCATGTGGACGACTCGCACTTGGCCCATAGAACCGGCTCCTTACAGCGTGACTTCGGCCAGTTCGAACGGTGTGCGGTAAAATCCCTTGACCAACTCGTTGGCTTGAGGATTGTCCTTGATACACTCCCGCTCTGTGTCGCATTCCAGCCACGGGCCCAGCGTCGAGGTGTTCGGATCGACGCCGATATCGCCCAGATACGACACGTACCGCTCGAACATCTCTTGCCAGCAAGGCATGTCGCCCACCAGCTTCCGCTGTTGGTCCACCGCGGCCACGGACCCGAGGCGATACGAGATATTCCCCGCGTGGCAGATCGACGTGGAAATGTGCCCCTCGAGGATCTCGGCGTTCAGGTCTTCCCGCTTGCCGCTACGGAGGGCGGCGATGAAGTTGGCGAAGTGGTTTTCGCTGGCGCCAAAGGACTTGAGCGCCTTGCCGGCGCTGTCGTAGGCGGTCGTCCCCAGCGTATAACCGCCCTCGCACTGGACGCACACGCCGACGCGGACGCCCTTGAAATCGGGCTGGGTGCTCCATTTCTCCGGCGTCATGCATTCCTTGTTCTTGGGCAGGTTGTGCACTTCGTACAGGATCGGCACCTCGGGATAGTCGTAGCAGATGATCTGCGTGTTGGGCACGTCGCCTGCATCGTCGAATACGAATCGGCCGCCGATGCTCATCGTCCGCCGCGGGAGCCCGGTGTAGCCCAGGATCCAGCGAGCGACGTCCACCTCGTGCACGCCCTGATTGCAGGACTCGCCGTCGCCCATGTTCCAGGTAAAGCTGCAATCGTACTGGATGCGGTCGCGATAAATCGGCTCCTTGCGAGCCGGGCCGCACCACAGGTCGTAATCCAGGGTTTCCGGGATGGGCAGCGGCTCCGACCGCTTGCCGATCGACCGCCGCGGCTTGTTGGCAAAGCAGGTCACGTATTGGATCTTGCCCAAGTGGCCTTCTTTCAGCCAGGCCGACAGGTCTGCATAGCCGCGGAGGGAACGGTACTGCGTGCCGATCTGCACCAGCCGATTGTACTTTCGCGCCGCATTGACCATCTGGCGACCCTCCCAGATGAAATGCGCCAGCGGCTTTTCGACGTACACGTGCCGCCCGGTTTCACAGGCCCAAATCGTGGGCAGCGCGTGCCAGTACTGCATCGTGGCCACACAGACCGCGTCCAGATCGTTGCGGTCCATCAGGCGGCGAACATCGGTCACTTCGGCCGGCCGGTTGCCGAACGTGGCTTCGACCCGTTTGGCAAACGCCGCGACGCGCTCCCGATCCGGATCGCAGACGGCGACGATCTTTACGCCCGGCAACTTGCCGAACTCGGACACGTGCGCGCCGCCGCGGACGCCGCAGCCGACCACGGCCAAGCGGATCTCCTCGTTGGCTCCCAGAACACGCGAGCTGGCGAGCATCGGCAGCCCAATCGCGGCGGCAGCCGCGGACGAACGACGAACGAATTGACGGCGGGTGAGCAACATGTCAAGTCTCCTGAAAACTGGAACCAGAGGGGAGGGCGCGGGGGGCGGTCGTCGAGTCTTGCAGGGTGAAATCGAATTTCAGCGGTCCCTTGCCATCGGCCGGGATCGTCGCCTGAAGATCGGTCTGCAGTGGATTGCCGTAGTGCTTGGGGATCGCCCAAACCTCCGGCGCCGCGGGGGCCTCGGGACTAGGCCCACTGGTGATGCTGACGATCACCACTTGATACTCCCCGGGCATCGCGCCGTCGTCGGGGCGAAGCGTCGCCAGGCGGTACGTTCCGTCCGGCTGGATAGCCCCCGTCGCCGGTCGCCGCGGCGCGCCGTCGGTGGTTTCGCGCGGCAAGAACGTGACGGTGCCTTGCGTCACCGGTTGACCGTTGTAGGTCACCTGGCCGTGAACGGGAATCGTGGGCAGCGAGGACGAGCCGGAACAGCCCCAGCCTGCCGCAAGCAAGGGAAGTCCGGCAACGGCGGCGAGCAGCCAGCGAGTGGTCGCGAAGTCGAAGGAAAACGTCGGACGCATGGGATTGGTGCCTCTACAATTGGCGGGATGAATGATCTCTCTCAGAACTGACCGACGGCTTTTCCATCGGTTCGGTCGCCCAGATAGCACCACGTGGTGTAGTCGATGGCGTCCGCGATGAAACGCACGCTGGCGTCGCCCAGGACCATGTGTAGGCCACCGGGGTGCTCGCTCATAAAACCTCCCATGTGGGCGTAACACGTACCGACCCGGGTATTGCGGGATTTAGGGCAAGTGGTCGCGTAGATCTTGTGATAGTTGGGGGGCGGATTGCTGGTACCGATATGCATGTGCGATGCGAAATACATCTTAAAGGTGCTGTAAATGGGCAGGGTTTCGCCGATCAGGAACGTATTGCTGAGCCCGTCGCGACAATTGCCGAAATTGCGGCTGATCCGCCCCCCGTTGAACATGCCCGGAGCTTCCACGTCCAATCGCGCGCCACCCGTACTCTGGCAGTTGATGTTCGGCGTCATCGCCGGTATCGCACAGGCGTTCATGTGCAGCGGACCGGCACTGGGAATATAGTTGGCTCCCATCGACTGGGACGTGTCCCCCGCGGCGCAGGTAACACAGGGCGTGTAACCCATCTCCCGCGAATTAGGAAACAGACCGCTGTCGGGGTCGGAGGGGCAGAGCAGCGAACCGACCACGACATCGTTGAGCACGGCCGGGTTTCCGCCTTGATGATTCCAGGCATTGAAATTGATCTGATCGTGCCAAGCCTGCTGCTCGATAAAAGGCAGCAGGGATTCGATCCAGGTGTGGCAGTGATTGATCGGGGTGGCGGCGGTGCAGTAGGCCGCCGCGGGCAGAACCTTGTGGGCATCGTGGTAGTTGTGCAGGGCCACTCCCAGTTGCTTGAGGTTGTTCGAGCATTGGGTACGGCGAGCCGCTTCGCGTGCCGCCTGAATCGCGGGCAAAAGCAGGGCCACCAGGATGCCAATGATGGCGATCACGACCAACAGTTCAACCAATGTGAACCCCGCCGAACGACATTTCTTGAACACGGGTACCTCCGTCTGAAAAGGTCTTTATGAGACAACGAAATCGAAGCAGGCGCAATGGAAACATCTCGCCAGCGTCGGGTCAGACGCCGGGGGATCAGGGAAGGGCCTTTCAATCGACCAATTCGATTGGGTATTCATTCTTCCCTTCCTTCACTTCAAAACTCAACCCGCTGGATGATAACTGGCTGTACTTCTGCGGAAAGTCGTACTTTACCCTCGTGCTTTCCATCAGTTTCGGGTTGTTCAGCAGGGCTTCCGGGTCGAGGGTCTCCGGGTCCACCGGCACTGGCGGTTGGATCATGACCTCGTACCTGCCGACCGGCAGGTTGCCGTTGTTCCAGGAGTCAAGCGTGTAGGCGCCCTCGGCGCTCGTCACCCCCATGCAGGCATGCCCAATGGTCAGATTCTTGAAAACGACGGCCGTCCCCGGCGTCAGCGGCTGCCCCTTGTAAAGCAGCGTGCCGCTGACCGTTCCCGTCGGCCCATAGTCCGGACCACCGGAACAGCCGGAAATCACGAGCGCAACGACGCAGACGGCCTGCATCCAAGGAATTCGGCAACGGTTGAGCGTCGCAAACCTATTCACCACGTCAGAGGTTCCTTTCAGCAATCAATAAACACCGATCGGCTCGCCGTCGCTGCGCGAAGCCAACCGCTTGAGCGTCACCAAGTAGATGTTCTCCGAAACGAATCGTACGGAACCGTCGGTCAGCAACACATGGACACCGCCGGGGTGATTCGATGTCAGCGGGTTGTTTGCGCCCAGGTTACTGCCAAAGCCGGGATAGACCTGGAATGCCCAGGGCCGGGCATTGATGGGGTGCCTGATCGTGTGAATATTGAAGGTGCGAATATCGGCGTCGCCAGCCGGGTCAATATTCGGCGGCGTCCCCGCCAGTCGTGTTCCCATCAGCCAGCCGTGGGTTTGACCACTGGGCGAGCGTTCGACGGGAGCCTCGTTCATGTCCCACATCGTGCCGCTCATCTCCCCCATGGCGATCACATTCGAGGTGCCATCGCTGCATTGGGCCAGGCGAATCCATCTATTGGGGGGCAGCATCCCGGCGGCGGAAAAGATCTGTCCCATGTTGCCGGCGTCGAGCTGCTGCTGCGGCTCCTGGAAAGGATCATTGGCTCCCTCCGAAGCGGCCCCCGAAATACCCGCGTAGCTGGCATGCACCTCGAACGCCGCACCGGACTTTAGCGGCATGTTTGTCGAGGGGCAACGCATATACGGGATGACCACATCGCGCATGATATCGCCGTTGAAACGCCCCGCGCTTCCGGCCGCTTCGTTCGCGTAGCCGGGCGAACTGCCAACCCAAACCATCTGGTCAAACAGGCTGCCCTGCTCCATGAACGCCAGGAGCGGAGCCTGAAAGCTCGGCCCGAAACTGTTGGTGCCGGCGGGTTGCCCCGGGCGAGGCACCGTCGAGTGCGTGCATCCGGCCGGAAAAGCCTTGTGTGTGTCATGGTAATTCTGCAGTCCAATACCGTATTGCTTGAAATTGTTGCTGCATTGACTTCGCCGCGCCGCTTCTCGCGCCGTCTGGATGGCGGGCAGCAACAGCGCGACGAGAATGCCAATGATCGCGATTACGACGAGCAATTCCACAAGGGTAAACCCGATTCTTCTTCGGCGACTGAGCCGGTCCGACATTCTCGACATAGTCTGACTCCCCACAACTGCGTAGAATAAGGATCAGGAAAAAAACGAATCCACAACAAACCTAGCTGTTCCCGTGGCACCAGGCAGGAAGCCGAATCTATGGGCGTGGTGACACGGCAACAGCCAACAAGGCGAAAGCGCTCCTGCGGCAACTCTATTCAGCATCCCAGTAGGACGGCGGGAGTCAACCGCTTTTTTGCGCAAAACGGAAGCGTTTTGCGCCCCACCCTAAATACTCTTTTTCACCGCTTCCCCAGCACGTTCACCGGACAAATCCGCAGGAAATCTCGCGCCATCTCAGGAGATCTGGCTCGCTCACTCGCCGCTGCCGCGCACGAACGGTTCACGCGTTGACCACCTTGCGCAAGTGCTCGATGCTGCGGGCCGCTTGCTCCAGCGTACCGCACTCGACGCTCAGCACGATATCCTGCGGGATGGAGCGGAGGATGGCCACAACTTGCTCCCAGTCGATGACGCCGTCGCCACAGGCGCAGCCGACCGCCGTCCCCATCACTTTGCCGCGCTCGGCATCCGATTGTTCGACCGAGATATCCTTGGCGTGCATGTGAACCAGACGGTGCTTGATTCGCTGTAGCCACGCGATCGGATCCTCGCCCCCCAGGTAGGCATTGCCCGTATCGAAATTCGCGCCGATGATCGGCGAATCGACCAGGCTCAAGATGCGGTCGTACTTGGCAGGGATCAGCGAATAGGTCTGGTGCATTTCCAGGCCCAGCTTGATGCCCCGCGGAGCACAGACCTTGGACGCTTCCATGATCGAGTACCGGATCAGCACAAAGTCTTCCTCTTCGGTCGTCCACGGCTGCTTGTGGCCTTCGTGGGTGTTAATGACCGGAGCCCCGCATTCCACCGCGTAGCGGGCCGCCTGCTTCAAGTACTCGACGGCGATCTCCGGCTTGGAAAGCTGGCTGTGGGACGACAGGGCCGACAGCTTCAAGCCGTGCCGTTCGCACGCCTGGCGAATGCGAAGCGGATCGTCGAGCATCGAGACGCTATGGAAATAACGCGCTTCGCTCAACAACTCGCGGCCCCAATGAACCATCGGCTCGATGTACTCATAACCGAGTTCCGCGGCAAATTCCACACCCCACTCAAATGACTTGTGCGACGTGCGAACGGCTTCCAGATTCAAACCGATTCCGATCTTTCCCATGAATTCCTCCGTTTGCGGTTGGGTCTACTCGATGACGGCCACAATGCTTGCTCGTCGTGCTTGCTCGTCGTGCTTGCTTCTGCCGTGAGGCTCTTTATGATGATGAAGTGGGGGCGGAATTCAACCGTTCTTTTGCGCAAAGCAGCCGAGTTTTGCGACCCGCTCTAAAGAATGGTTCTCAAGGAGATCCGAGGCGATGGCAGTACGGCGAACGAAGGGGCCGGCGCGGCACGTGGCGTTGGCCTACCCGGTGTCGGTGCCCTGGATGGCGTTGTTCGTGCGAGGGGTGACCGATTACGGCCAGCAGCACGGCGGTTGGTCGCTGACCGTCAGTCCCCCGACGCTCAGCTGGGCCGGCGAGCAGATGCTCACGCTGGACAGCCTCCGCGGCTGGCCGGGCGACGGCGTGATCGCGGCCCTGGCCTGCCGCGACGAGATCCTGGCGGCCAAGCGCCTGGGCAAACCTCTGGTGAACATGTCGGCCACGCTCCGCGAGACGGGGTTTCCGCGGGTCAGGCCGGACCACGCGGGCATGGGCCGATTGGCGGCCGAACACCTGCTGGACCGCGGCCTGCGCCGCCTGGCCTACTACGGCGTCGAGGGACTGTGGTTCTCGCAGCAACGGGGCGGGGGGTTCGCCGAGCATGCCCGGCAAGCCGGCGTCTCGTGCGATGTGCTGGAAGCTCCTCGCAATCCCAAGGCGCGGCAGACCTGGGAACAGCGGCTGGCCCCGCTGACGCGCTGGCTGCAACAGCTTCGCCCTCCCGTGGGCTTGCTGGCCATCCAGGACTATCGAGCCCGTACCGTGGTGGATGAATGCAGACGTCTGGGGCTGCGCGTGCCGCATGACGTGGCGGTGATCGGGATGGACGACGATCCCACGGTCTGCGAATTCTGTACGCCCACGTTGTCCAGCGTTTCACGGAACGGCTGGCGTCTGGGCTACGAGACCGCCGCGCTGCTGGATCGCTTGATGGACGGTCTTCCGCCGCCGGCCGAAGACATCGTCGTGCCATCCGACGGCATCGTAGCTCGGCAATCGACCGACACGGTCGCGGTGGACGACCCGCACGTGGCCGCGGCCGTGCATTTCATCCACGATCATGCGGTCGAACCGTTTGGCGTGGAGCGTGTTGTCCGAGCCACCGCCATCTCCCGCCGCCAGTTGGAGGTTCGTTTCCGGCGCGTCCTGGGCTGCACGCTCCACGACTACATCTGCCGCGAACGGATCGAGCGAGCCAAGCGTTTGCTGGCCGGGCCCGAGCGAATCAAGCTCCAGCAGATCGCCACCGCCTGCGGCTTTACCACCGTCGAACGAATGCGGCTGGTCTTCAAACGCTTCAGCGGCCAAACGCCGCTGCAGTACCGCCTGGCGGAATTGGTCAAGACGACGACGTGGCAGCCGTAGTCGCAGACTGTCCCATCGGCTGCCGGGTGCGCGATCACCGATTCCAACCCGGCAAAGATTCCCCCCGCAGCGATTTGCGGGCGACAGGGATGTTGTTAGAATCAAACGCTACCGACACCGTACCCTTTTTCCAAGGATCCGTGCCCCATGACCGCTCCATCGTTTCCGCGTTCAAGCCGGCTCGCGCGGCCGCATGGGTTCGCAATCGGGATCGCCGCAGCGGCGCTGCTATTCGTCTGGGGAGCCACCTCGGCCAATTCTGCCGACACGGCAGCCCGCCCGAATATTCTCTGGATCACCAGCGAGGACAACAGTCCGTACTTGGGCTGCTACGGCGATCCGCTGGCTCATACGCCTCACCTGGACCGACTCGCCGCCCAGGGCGTCCGTTATCGGCATGCGTTTGCCAACGCACCAGTCTGTTCGACGGCGCGGACGACGCTGATCACCGGCATGTACGCCTGCTCGCTGGGCGCACATCATCATCGCAGCCGGGTGCGGATCCCCGCCACGTTTCCGCTGTACCCGCTGCCGCTGCGCGAGGCGGGCTACTACTGCACCAATAACTCGAAGACCGACTACAACCTGGCCGACGCGGGCAAGCCTTGGGACGAGAGCAGTCCGCGGGCCCACTACCGCAACCGCCAGTCCGGCCAGCCATTCTTCGCCATCTTTAATCTGACGACCAGCCACGAAAGCCAGGTCGCTCCCAAAGCGGGAAAGGATCCGGCTTCCTACCGCGTGCCGCCCGACAAGATCGTCCTGCCACCGTATCATCCGGACACGCCGGAAATCCGCCTGGACTGGGCCAACTACTACGACCAAATGACGCGGATGGACGAGCAGGCCGGCGCGCTGTTGGCCGAACTGGAACAAGCCGGATTGGCGGACGAGACGATCGTGTTCTATTACTCCGACCACGGCGGGGCCCTGCCGCGAGGCAAGCGGAACCTGCACGATTCGGGGACTCGCGTGCCGCTGATCGTCCGCGTTCCCGAGCCGTGGGCCGATTGGACCCCGGCCCGACCCGGCCAGTGGACCGATCAACTGGTCAGCTTCGTCGACTTGCCCGCGACGCTGCTGAGCCTGGCGGGCGTGCCGATCCCGAAGAACTATGAAGGCTGGGCTTTCCTGGGCGCCCAACGAGCCGCTCCGCGGAAACATGTGTTCCTGTATCGCGGCCGCATGGACGAACGTTACGATACCTCGCGCGCCGTTCGCGATCGGCAGTTTCGCTATATCCGCAACTACAGCCCGCATCGGCCTTGGGGACAGCCTTATTCGTATCCCTTCCAGGTGCTGCCCAGCATGCGTTCGTGGCACGCGGCGTTCCTGGCGGACCAGTGCAATCCGGTGCAAGCCCGCTACTGGGGTCCCAAACCGGCGGAGGAGATGTACGACGTCGCCGCCGATCCGTTCGAGATCCACAACTTGATCGATGATCCGGCCCACGCCGCGCGGCGAGCGGAAATGCAACGCACGCTCCGCGATGAACTGATCGCCACCCGCGACACGGGGTTCATCCCCGAGGGCATGTTCGCGCGACTGGCCGGCGACAAGACGATTTACGAGTACGCGCACAGCGACGCTTATCCGATCGGACGGATCGTGGACACTGCGGACAAGGCATCGAGCCGCGACGTGGCCGTGCTACCCGAGTTGATGGCCGCCATGGACGACCCGCATCCGGTGATCCGGTACTGGGGTGCCGTCGGCTGTCTGGTACTGCAGGATCGGGCCGCCGCGGCCAAGACCAAGCTAACGGCGCTGCTGGCCGACGACTGGGGCGACATCCGCGTGGCGACCGCCGAGGCATTCGGCTATCTTGGCGAGCCCGACACGGCGCTGGACACGCTCGTCGCCGTACTCGACAGCCAGGAGGAATACGAAGTCCTGGCCGCCCTGAACGCCCTGGATTTCCTGCAGGCCGCGGGCAAGGTCCCCTTGGGACGGATGCAGGACCCGTTGAAGAGCCGTGAGTTTGCCGAGACTCCGAATCGGATCGCCAAGTACCTGTTGGGCAAGGGGACGTGATTGTTGTGCACTCGAACACGAAAGGACGAAACATGCGAGGACCCTCAGCACGAGGTGACGGACGCAACTCACGTTGGCGTCCAGGCTTCAGCCTGTCCGGACAGCCTAAAGGCGGGACTCCAACAGCCGTATCCACGTTGTCCCGCCACGTCGTCCTGGCGGCCGTTGCCTGGGCGTGGGTACTAACGTGGGTTCTGAACGGCACGGTTTTCGCCGCCGAATCCCCTCGCATCCAGCCTTGGACCGAGAATCCGCGGTACTGGCAATACCAGGGCCAGCCGGTGCTGCTGCTGGGCGGCAGCAAGGACGACAACCTGTTTCAGATTCCCGACCTCCTGCAGCACCTGGACGAGATCCAGGCCGCCGGCGGGAACTATATCCGCAACACGATGAGCGACCGGCCGGATAGAGATTTCGAAGTCTATCCCTTTCATCGGTTGCCGGACGGCAAGTACGACTTGGAACGTTGGAACGACGAGTACTGGAAGCGTTTCGAGACGCTGCTGCGCGGGACGGCCGAGCGGGACATCGTCGTCCAGATCGAAGTCTGGGACCGCTTCGATTATTCCCGCGACAATTGGGAGCCGCATCCGTACAACCCAAAAAACAACGTGAATTACACCTATGCGCAATCGGGGTTCGCCATATCAACACCGGTCAATGGGGTCCGCAGGCAACGTTGACCGGCGGCCGTATCGTGACGGTTGCCGCCCCAGCGCGCGGGCATTGGGCGGCGGCGATTGCAAAACCGTACTATCGAGAAAGAAAAAACAGATGACCATGAGCGGATCCTACCGAATCTCCATTGCGTTGGCGGCCAGTTGTGTCGCCGCCGCGATCCTCCCCGCCGCGGCGTCTGCGGCGGACAAGCCCAACCTGATCGTCATCCTGGCCGATGATATGGGGTTCTCGGACCTTGGCTGTTACGGCGGCGAGATCGAGACGCCGCATTTGGACGCGCTGGCGGCGGGCGGCTTGCGGTTCACGCAGTTCTACAACAGCGCCCGCTGTTGCCCGACGCGCGCCGCGCTGTTGACGGGCCTGTATCCGCACCAGGCGGGGATCGGCCACATGGTCGGCAACGACGGCATTGCGTCGTATCAAGGCTACCTGAACGACCGCTGCGTTACCTTGGCCGAGGCGGTCAAGAGCGCCGGTTACGCGACGCTGGCCGTGGGCAAGTGGCATGTCGGTTCGGCGCCCGGTCAATGGCCGCTGGACCGCGGATTCGACCGCTTTTGGGGCACGCCCAGCGGCGGCGGCGTGTATTTCAAGGACACGCTGCAAATCCGTAAGGAAGTGTTCTTCGTCAGCGGACAGGAGCGGATCGAGCCGCCCGACGACCTGTACGTCACCGATGCGTTCACGGATCGGGCGATCGAGTTTGTCGACCAAGCGGTGACGCGAGGCCAGCGTCCGTTTTTCCTGTACCTCGCGCACATCGCGCCGCACTGGCCGTTGCAGGCCAAACCGGCCGACATCGACAAGTACCGCGGCCGCTACGAGACCGGCTGGGATGCCGTGCGGCAGCGGCGTTTCGAGCGACAAAAACAGCTGGGCATCGTGCCGCCCGGCGCGGCGCTCAGTCCCCGCGATCCGCAGGCCAGGGCATGGCGCGAGATGGCGGACGACGCGCGCCGCGAACGGGCCTACCGGATGGCCGTCTATGCGGCCCAGATCGACTGCATCGACCAAAACGTCGGCCGCCTGGTCGCCAAGCTCAAGGAGTTGGACCAATTAGACAACACGCTGATCCTGTTCCTGTCCGATAACGGCTGTTCGGCCGAGGGCGGTCCGGGCGGATTCAGCCGCGGTCAGCCGGGCGCGCCGATCGGCACGGGCCTGTCCTACGCCAGTGCCGGACTGGAGTGGGCCAACGTGTCCGATACGCCTTTCCGCAAATTCAAAATGGACACGTACGAAGGCGGCATCGCCACGCCGCTGGTCGCACACTGGCCGGCCGGCATTGCAGCCCGCGGCGAGTTGCGGCACCAGCCGGGCCACATCGTGGATCTCATGCCCACGTTGGTCGACCTGGCCAGAGCGACGTATCCCGCGGAGTCCCGCGGCATGCCCGTCCTGCCCGCGGAAGGCCGCAGCCTGGCGCCAATCTTCGCCGCCTCGGATGCATCGGTGTCGTCGCGCATCCTGTGCTGGGAGCATCAGGGCAACAAGGCGGTACGGCAAGGCGATTGGAAAGCGGTGGCTCAGGGCCGTGGCGAGTGGGAACTGTACGACTTGACAACCGACCGCACGGAGACGCGCAACCTGGCCGCGCAGCATCCGGAGAAAGTTCGCGATCTGGCCGCGCTGTGGCAAGGCTGGGCCGAACGGTGCGGAGTCTGGGAATGGGACGATCTGCAGCAACACCGCCGGAACCGCGCCAAACCGAAGAACCATGCCAAGAATTGAGCCGCACAAAGCGGCATCCCCAACCCCGGGGCTTACGCCGCCGGGCTCGCCAATCAGACCATGCCAAGAATTGAGCCGCACAAAGCGGCATCCCCTCTCACGAAAAAGGAACACCCCGACATGACGAAAACCCTCCTTACCTCTGCCGTCCTGGCCTGCCTTGCCGTCAGCCACGTGACGGCCTTCGCTGCCCAGCGGCCGAATATCTTGTTCCTGTTCGCCGACGACTGGGGGCGTTACGGCCAGATCTACTCACAGATCGAGGGCGGCGGCGGGATCAACGACGTCGTGCGGACGCCAAGTTTTGACCGGTTGGCGCGTCAAGGCGTCCTGTTCCGCAACGCCCACGTCAACGCGCCGTCCTGCACGCCGTGCCGCAGCGCGTTGCTGTCCGGCCAGTATTTCTGGCGGACCGGCCGCGGGGCCATTCTGCAGGGCGCCGTTTGGGATTCGACCATCCCTGCCTACCCGCTGTTGTTGCAAGAAGCTGGCTATCACATCGGCAAGACGTACAAAGTCTGGAGTCCCGGCACCCCCGCCGATGCGCCCTACGGCGGGGCGAAGTTCGCCTATGAAAAGGCCGGCCGACGGTTCAATCAGTTTTCCCAGACGGCGACCAGGCTGGTGGCCGAGGGGAAGTCGATCGAGCAGGCCAAGCGGGAATTGTACGACGAGGCGACGGGGAACTTTCAGGCATTCCTCGCCGACCGCCGGGCGGATCAGCCCTTCTGTTATTGGTTCGGCCCCACCAACGTGCATCGCAAGTGGATCAAAGGCTCGGGCAAAGCACTCTGGGGCCTGGAACCGGACGACTTGAAAGGCAAAATGCCGCCGTATCTGCCGGACGTACACGAAGTCCGAGAGGATCTGGTGGATTACTTCGGCGAGATCCTGGCCTTTGATGCCGCGATCGGCCTGTTGCTGGACGAAGTGAAGAGAATTGGCGAGTTGGGCAACACGCTGGTCGTGATCAGCGGCGATCACGGGGCACCCGGATTTCCGCACGGCAAGTGCAACCTGTACGACTTTGGGACGGGCGTCTGTCTGGCCATCGCCGGGCCGGGCGTACGGGGCGGACGCGTGGTGGACGATTTCGTCAATCTGACCGACTTGGCGCCCACTTTCTTGGAGATGGGCGGCGTCGCGGTGCCCGAGGTCATGACGGGACGCAGTTTGTGGCCGGTCCTGAAATCCGATCGCGAGGGTCTGGTGGATCCGCAACGGACTTTCGTCGTCACCGGCCGGGAACGTCACGTCGAGATGGCCCGCGCCGGCCACTTGCCCTATCCCCAGCGGGCGATTCGCACGGCGGATCACCTGCTGATCATCAACTTCAAGCCCGACCGCTATCCGCTGGGCGATCCGTACAACCTGGACGGCTCGAATCCGCCCACAACCGAGGAACTGACCGAGACCACGTTCGTCACGCTGCCCGACGAGGATGCCGGCCCCACCAAAGCCTGGTTGGTCAACCGACGCGACGATCCGCAGTGGAAGCCGCTGTTCGACCTGGCCTATGGCAAACGCCCACGCGAGGAACTGTACGATCTGAAACAAGATCCACACCAAGTCCACAACGTGGCCGCCGACCCGGCCTATGCGCCGATCCTCGCGGAATTGGAGCGGCGACTGATGGACGAATTGCAGCGGACCGGCGACCCGCGACTGGTCGACGACGGCCGATTCTTCGAGACCCCGCCGATGGCCGGCCCGCTGCCCAAGGACGTGCCGCAGCCAAAACGAAAACAGTGAACAGAGATCAACCGCGTATCCGCTCGGCATCCACCGAGAAGGACCGGTTCGCCACTGCCATTGGACACCAGATCCATGCCTCGAAAAACCCCAGGGATTCTGGGGCTGGGCATCAAGAGGACCGATACGGTTTCCCCAAGGATAGGAATTCCAAAGGTGTTCTGGAATCAGCTGCCGATCAATCTGAAGGTTGTCGCTGTCCTTTTCTGCTCTCGGGTTCTTTGCATCCGCCAACTCCTCACCAAATCCCCGGCTTGACTTCATCTTCCAGACAATGATAATGTGAACCACGCTGGCAATGGTTGTCAGCGTGTCGGCCCACCCGCAAGGATTCAGGCAGTACCAAAGAGGGGATCTGCAATTACTGCTCGCCGCGCCCTACTGCCCCCCATCGGCTGTCGGGCGTTCACCGGCTGCCGGACTGCAGCCCGCCGCCGGGGCTACGAGGATGATTCATTGGCGGACTCAACTGGTGTTTGGCTCACTTGCTGGGCAGTTGCCCCAGGAGACTTTGGAATGCCTCATGCTATCTCGTTTGACCCTGCCAGCAGACTCTTGACAGTCGCCGTGGAAGGCTTGTGGACGGAGGAAGACGCGAACACACTTGATGACGAATTGCGGCAGTACTTGCCCCTCTCCGACAATCGGAACGTCGCCGTCGATCTCGAAACGGCGATTCGGTTCGAGGGCACGGGGGCGCGGCGGAGAACAGCGCAGGTACTGCAGGACCACGGCATTACCCATCTTGTGGTATATAACGCTCGCCCGGCCGTGCGGATTCTGGTCAAAATCCTGTTGCAGCTTGCGGGCGCCACGACCAAGGGCCGCTTCTTTCCCGGTCGAGAGGAGGCGATCGCATGGATTCAGCAAGAAAGGCTAGCCAAGTGAACGAACGAGTCACCATCAAGAATCTGCGGGAGCGGCTGGACCGCCTGGAAGATGTTCTGGCTTCTGCGGCGGCCATGAAGTTGGACGTCCGCGTGCCGGTCACCGAGGACGATGAATTGGCGTCGACCGAAGAGGCGATCAATGTGTTGTTGGAGGACTTTGCTGCTCTGCTGGCAGAACGGCGTCAAGCCGAGCTGGAACTGCAGGAGAAACTGCAGACCATTCAACGCCAGCAGGACGCCATCAACGAGCTGTCGACGCCAGTCATCAAGGTCTGGGACGGGCTGTTGGTGTTGCCGATCATCGGCACACTGGACAGCCAGCGCACGCTGCGGATGATGGAATTGTTGCTCGAACAGATCGTTGCGACGGGAAGCCGAATCGCGATCCTGGACATCACCGGCGTGCCGGTCGTCGATACCATGGTGGCCAACCATCTGATCAAGACCGTCACCGCTGCGGGCTTGATGGGCGCCGAGTGCATCTTGTCGGGGATCAGTCCCACCATCGCGCAGACCATCGTGCATCTGGGGATCGACCTGACCGGCATCAGGACCAAGAGTTCGATGATGGAGGCGATGCGATACGCGATCCGCGCCAACGGACAGAAGATCGTTTCTGTCAAGCCGCTCGCAGAAGCAATCGGCATTGAGGAGTCCCCCACCGATGAATGAGCCGTCCATCAGCAGCAAGATCCCGATTATCAAGCTGGGCCACTACCTGTTGGTTCCGATCCAGGTCGACATGACGGACTACATGGTCGCCGATCTCCAGACCAGCGTCCTGGCGGCAATCGACCGCACCGGGGCCAAGGGCGTGCTGATTGACATCTCGGTCCTGGAAATGTTTGATTCGTTCATCGGACGGACGTTGTCTGACATCGCCCGCATGGCGGCGGTCATGGATGCAGCCGTGGTGATCGTCGGAATGCAGCCGGCGGTTGCGATCACCCTGGTCGAACTCGGCCTGGAAATGACAGGCATTGACTACGCGTTGAACATCGAACGCGGCATGACGCTGCTCAATCAGCGACTGCGGGAGACCGACACTTGATTGCGGTTGATCACGAGGAGATTCTGGAGCGGCTACCGCTTCGGGCCGAGATCGATATTGTGCATATCCGTCAGTTGGTGCGGTTGCGCGGCAAGGAATACGGGATGGGTTTGGTCGACCAGACCCGGATCACGACGGCGGCCAGCGAGATCCTCCGCAACATGTATGTTCATGCGGACGGCGGCGAGGCGACGATTTCCGCGGTCACGGTCCAGGGGCGGCGGGGCCTGTTGGTAACCTGCCGGGACCAGGGCCCGGGGATTCCCGACGTACAACTGGCCATGCAAGACGGCTACAGCACGGCCGACAGCCTGGGTTGCGGCCTGCCCGGCGCAGTCCGCTTGGTCGATCGTCTGGAGTTGGATTCGACCGTCGGCCAGGGGACCACCGTGCAATTGTTGAAGTACTTGCCATGACGCCCCATCACGAGACGATTGCCGTACAGAATCCCACCGATGTCCCGGTTTGCCGCCGGCGCGTGGCCCACCTGGCAACGGCCATGAAGTTCCCGGCTGTTCAAGTCGGCGAACTGGCGATCCTCGTCTCCGAACTTGCGGAGAACGCCTTGCGGCATGGGGGTGGCGGCGAACTGTCGCTGGTCCGGATCAGCGGAGAGCGCGGGCAGGGCATCGAGGTCATTTGCAGCGACCGGGGCCCGGGATTCAACCCGGAAGCGGCGTTCGCCGACGGGTTCTCTACGGTCGGCTCGCTGGGTATTGGTCTGGGCGCCGTTCGCCGCCTGGCGGACAGTTGCGAAGTGCAGGCTTTGCCACAGGGCGTCAGAATCACGGTCCGAAAATGGCTGGCGCCGGCGAGTCGGTCCCCCGCAGCCGAGATGAGCCTTGTACCCCGGTTCGACGTGGGCATCGGTTCCCGGCCGTTTCCGGGATACAAGGTCAACGGCGACGCGTATGCGGTTCGCTATACTCGTCCCGACCAGGCCCGCGTCGCGGTCATCGACGGACTGGGACATGGCGTGGAAGCTCACGAAGCCGCCGTGCAAGCCCGGCAGTTCATCGAAACCCGGACGTCGTTGGAGTTAGTGCCCTTGTTCCAGGAACTCGATGCTCTCCTCCGCGGCACGCGAGGCGTCGTCGCCGCGGCGGCAGTCATCGACTTGGTGTCATCCCGACTCGTCTTCGTCGGCGTTGGCAATATCGAGGCCGTCCTGCTGGGTCCGGACGGCTCGCAGCAACTGGTTTCGACCAGCGGGATCCTCGGCAATCGATCGCGTCGTCCGCGACAGTTTGAGTACCGCTGGTCTGCGGAGAGCATGCTTCTACTGTGTTCGGATGGCGTCCGCAGTGCCTGGCGGACGGGCGTCGACAAGCGGCTGTGGGAGGCCCATCCGGATCGCCTTGCCCACGAGATCATCACCAACTATACGCGAGAGGCGGACGATGCAACCGTTCTGGGAATCCGGGAGCGCCGGCCGTGAAATTGGCCAACTTCCCCTGCAGTTCGACCCCGATATTGTACGGGCCCGGAACAGCAGCACCCTGCTGGCGGAACGGCTGTCCTTTGACCGTATCGACGCGATCCGCATCGCCACCGCCGTTTCCGAACTCTCGCGGAATGTGATCGAGCATGGACACGGTGGCGTGGTCACCTTCCTGGTGACGGAGGGCTCGGCGGACCGCGTCGCCCTGACGATGGTTTTCGAGGACCGCGGCCCGGGAATCCCCGATGTGCAGCGCGCGCTGACGGGGGCCGGCAGCAGCGGACGAGGGCTCGGCATTGGGCTGACAGGCTCCGCCAATCTGATGGACGAACTGCGGATCGAATCCGGAGAATCCGGAGGGACGCGGGTGACCGCGCGCAAATCCCGCCGGTCAAGCGGACGCCTCACGGAAACGCAATTCCAGTGTCTGCAGGCCGCCTTTGCCCAGTCGCTGCAGAGGTCGGACGGCGGCATCGAGCAGACGATCCGCAAGCAGCACGAACAATTGCTTCAGGTGCTGGAGGAACTGCGAGGAAAGAACGCCGAACTGGATGCGGTCAACGCGGAACTGGCGGAGACCAACCGCGGAATCATCGCCCTGAACCGCGACTTGGAGGAAAAGGCCGACGCCCTGAGGGAGGCGAAATCCACGGCGGAAGAGGCGAGCCAGGCCAAGAGCCGCTTCCTGGCCACGATGAGTCACGAGATCCGCACGCCGATGAACGGGATCCTGAGCATGACCGATTTCCTCCTGGATACGCCGCTGAGTCCCGAGCAGCGGGATTATGCCGGGACCTTGCGCGGGTGCGTCCTGGCGCTGCTCGAAGTCATCAACGACATCCTCGATTTCTCCCGCATCGAAGCCGGCCACATGGTCCTGGACAATCAGCCATTTGAACTCCGCCCCATGATCGAGGAAATGAACGACAGCCTGGCTTTGCGGGCGCACGGCAAGGGCGTCGAGTACGTCTGCCTGGTCGACGAGGACGTGCCATCGCGGCTGGACGGCGACGCGGGACGTCTGCGGCAGATCCTGACCAACCTGATCGGGAACGCCGTCAAGTTCACGGAACGCGGCGAGATCCATCTGCACATCTCGCTGGCGGAACGGCACGGCGACCAGGTGGTGATCGCCTGCGAGGTGCGGGACACCGGCCCGGGTATCCCCGCCGAAAGAATTGAATCCCTGTTCGAAGAGTTCACCCAGTTGGATGACTCGACCACCCGCAGGCATGGCGGCACCGGACTCGGCTTGGCGATCGTCAGGCGGCTGGTGGCGGCTCTGGGCGGGCAGGTGATGGTCAGCAGCAAGGTGGGGCAGGGCTCCAGTTTCCGCTTTACGGCGAGCCTGGGATGCCTGCCGGACGAGCAGCCAAGGTATCCCCAAAGCGGGGAACTGGTGGGACAGCGAATCCTGCTGGTCGGTTGCACCGGCACGAATCGGCAACTCCTGGTCGGGCTGTTCGACACCTGGAAGTGCCGACACGAGGAACTGGCGCCGACCGCAGATGTCCTCCGGGTACTTGACGAAGCCGCAAGCAGCAACGATCCCTTTGCCGCCGTGATTCTCGATCAGCATCCACGCGACGCGGAGTGGGAAGCCCTGCCCAGCCGGATCCGCGAGCAGGAGTCGAGGCGGACGCTGCCAGTCCTGTTGGCGGCCTCCGCTTCCAAAATGGGACACCATCTCGCGGAGCTGCAAACGGCGGGGTTTTTCGGCTGGATTCCCAAGCCGTTCAAGCCGGGACAACTGTGCGAGAGCCTGGTGGGCGCCGTCACGCGTCGGTCCGTTCGGCGGGCGGGACAGACCAAGTCTCAAATCCGCTGGAATCACCTGACCGAGGAGCGGCGCAAAGCCTGCCGCATTCTGGTCGCCGAAGACGACCCGGTCAGCCAGCAGGTGGCCGTGCTTATTCTCGCAAGAATGGGCTTCCAGGTGCAGGCGGTTGGCGATGGGCGTCAGGCCTTGGAAGCCTTGCGGGGCAATCGCTACGATGTTGTTCTGCTCGACATCCACATGCCGGAGATGGATGGACTGACGGTCGCCTCGCACGTGCGGGATCCTAACTCGGACGTCCTGCATCACACCGTGCCGCTGGTGGCGCTGACCGCCAACGCGATGTCTAGCGACCGCGACCGATGTCTCGAGGCCGGCATGAATTCGCACGTCGCCAAGCCGCTCAACGCCCAGGCCCTGGCCGACGCGATCGAATTCTGCCTGGAGTCCAACCCCTAGCCTGGAACGTACGCGCCAGGCCGGGCAACGTCCCAGGCATCAAGTAGGTAGCCGAGGCCACGTAACGTGGCATCTCCACTCGCGTGCGCGATGGTTGTGTCCTTTCTGCAAGTGTGCAAACCCGAAAAATGCCCGCAATGGGTGGTTTTGTTGTGGTCGCGGAGGGCGATCGGCGGGGGGATGGGCAGCGTGGTTTGATGCGTGGGGCGGGTTGGTAGTCGGCAACACGAGGCACGGCGGAACCGGGGGCGGGTCGGACTTGGCTCGACACGTTTCAAGCGGCCCAGTGACGCCGGTGCCGTGCGGGACTTGACAGCCCGTCCTGGGCGGTCGAATCGGACGAACTTGCGCTACTGCCGAGATGGCGGCGCCCAGGCGGATGTCTCCCGACTGGAGTGACAGAAAGCCACACGGAACCAGAGCGGCTGGACGAGGCGGGAAGGACCTGCCGGCCGAGTACGAGTTCAGTTCCGCAAGGCGGTCACCATCGACGGTTGGGAGGGGACCAAGCAGCCGGGCGCGGCGGGCTGACATGCCAGACGCCAGCGATACGGCGGTGCGACCGCGAGTCAATACCAGTCGCACGCGTGGCTACGCGGACACGGTGAGACGCGGCCGCGAGGGTGTGCGGACACCAAGGAACGCAGACCGGCCGTGTCGGCTGATGACCGGATCGCCAAGCAACTTCGCGGCGTACGCACGGCGGAAGTGAGGCCGATACGGCGAGGCGGGCAATCAGCTCTCGAGGGCCGCTGCCGTGGGAGGGGGACGCGAGTTGCCCAGCGACTCGACGGTCTGGCGGTAGTTCCAAGGGAGCCAAGCCGCCGGGTTGCGGGCCAGTGCGCCCTGGTGACGCACTAATTGGTGGAAGTAGTCGAGGGGATTAAATCCGCCGAGTTCACAGGTGTGGATCAGGCTGGTGAACAGGTCGCCGATGCCGGCACCGTTCTCGGTCTTGTAGAAGAGCGAGTTCTTGCGATGCAGAATCACCTTCTTCAAGGCCCGCTCGCAGAGGTTGTTGTCCAAGGGCGCACCCGCTTTCCGGAGGAACAGCGTGAACGGATCCCAGTGCCTGAGTAGATAAGAAATCGCTCCGCCCAGGGCCGAGTTCGGCTCCACCCGCCGCTCGGCGAACTGCCGCTGGAGCCACTTCTGGAGATCCTCCATGACCGGTTTGCTGTGCCTCTGATGGAACTTCAGACGTTCCTCCGGCGACAGTTCGTCCCGCCGCGCCAGCTCGTCGTTCTTGTACACTTTTTTCAGGGCGTGCAGCACGTAGGAGCACTCCTGAGGGAAGTACTCGGCGACGTCCGCGAATTGCCGACGTCCGTGGGCCAGACAATTGGCCAGGATCGTCGCTAGGTCGGCCGGCATGTTGCGCGACAGGGGGTCGCACATCTGAATCGGCAGCTCCCGTTCCTTGTTCCGAAAGCCCAGCACATCCCGCAGGTTCTCCCCGGCATGTTGGCGTCCCGTGAAAAAGATCACCGCTTGATGCCCTTCCCAGGTTGAGACGATCCCGGAAGTGAAGATCCCGGTGCGTTTCGGATCGAGGCTGGGCTTGCCGACCGAGGCGGCTTCCGCGCCGACCGAAGTGGCTTCCGCGCCGAGCGGCGGAGCTTCACCGCCGACCGGCGCGGGTTCTTTGCCACCCGATGATTCTCGGGCCGCCAGGGTTGCCGCGCGGCGTTTGCCCATCAGACTCAGGATGCGGTTGACCGTATCGTCGTGGTAGAGGACATCGCCCTGAGCGGCCTGACGCACCAGTTCCTCGTAGATCGGCCGGAGGATGTCGGCGAGTTCTTCGACCAGCTTCCACTGGGTGCCCGGCGGCAAGGGAATGCCGACGCTGGCGTGCAACTCGCTCAGGCGGTTGAAGGGCAAGCCGCGTCCGTACTTCAACAGGGCGATGAGGATGCCCACGCTGGGATCGTATTTTTCACGGCCCGCGTCTTCGGGAAGCGGTGCGGTAAAGAGCTTGCCGCACAGGTGGCAGCGCAGCTGCTGACGTTCGTAGATCTTGGCCTGCACCGGCATCTGCGCCGCAAAGCGGATCACCGTCGCGGGGCGGACCCAGGCGTAAACCGGGCTCTGAGCGCAGTGGGGACAGTCGTCCCCCGCTTGCAGCGACGGATGAGGCACCACAATCCGCTCGGCACCGGGGAAATCGTTGACGCCGTGACGCCCGTGGCCCTTGCGGCGTTTTGGCGGCGCGTTCGACGATCCGGCTTCCGCAGTTCCAGCCGGAGCCGCTTGGGCATCACCCGGCCCACCTTCCTCCGGCCCGCCTTCGCCCGAGCCGCCCGAGCCGCCCGGAGCCGAATCTCCGGTCGGCGCAACGCTCCCGACAACGGTCGCCGTCGTTTCGGTCCGGCCGCCAAAGATGAATTTCTTCAGGCGGGCGATGGAGATCCTCTTGAGTTGCAGCAACTGGACCACATACAGGTACGACGCGAACAAGCCACGGATGATCTGGCGGTCCGGCTCGGGAAGATTGCTGGCCTCCAGCCGTCGCACGATCTCGTCGGCAGCTTGCCGGTCCAATTCGAGGATTTCAGGATCGTTCTGTTTCTGTTTCATGGCTGCGACAACAGCTCCCGAAAACGCCGCTGCAAGGGATAGCCCAGCACCTCCTTGAGCGAACGGTTCGGACGGTGCGTCTGATCGTTCTTGCCGCGGCCCGTCGTCCGTCCCAGCACGATCCAGTTGGCCGCCCGATAACACGTGCCCGGGAAACGCTCCAAATCGACGAACGTCTCCAGGAAGTACAGCACAGAGCAACACGTGCAACTGGTGAGCGGCCAACTTCCGGGCTACCTCGCCAGCCCGGACACTGGTCGGCCACCAATGGAACCGCCCGCTGGAAAGCCGTTTGTGGCAGAGCCAAAAACCCTGCCCGTCATACACCAGCGCCTTCAGCGCCGTGGCCCGCCGGTTGCGGAATACGAACACGCAGCCGCTGAACGGGTCCTCCTGCAGCCGCTGTTTGCAGAGTTGGGCCAATCCGTCCATGCCACAGCGGAAATCCACCGGCTCGACCGCCACCAAGATCCGCATCTGAGGAGTGATCTGGATCATCGTCGCCCCTCCCAGAAGCTGCGGCTCAGGGCCACCAGGTCCGCCGCCGCGACGCCCTGGATCTGAACCCGCATCTTCGCCCCGGAAGCATCCTCCCATTCCACCAGACACGGGCCGCCAGCAGGACCCGAGCCCGCGGCCAGCTCCAGAAACGTGGCCGCAGGCGGCCTTTCCGAGCGGCAGGCTGAGGCGGTCGTTTCCCGCTCCAACCGCTTCTTGAGCGAGTAATAGCCAAGACGCAGGACCTTGGCGATCCGGGCCGTCCCGTAGCGACCGGCCAAGGCGACCGCCTCGGCCCACAGCGACTCCGGGATGGGACTGGGGATTTGACGTCCTTTCCGCCACTGCTCGAACCGCCGCCGGACGGTCTCGATCTCGGCAGGAAAGTCCGCTGTCTGTTTCGCGTCCATCGGCTGTCCTCCAAAAAGCTACCCATCGGACAGCCAACGATACCCGGCCCCCCAAAAAAACTCTTGCACACTTGCAGAAAGGACACTTAATTTCGTCGCGCGCGGGTTTTCGGCCCCGGCCAACCATCGCCGGGATGGCCTGGTTTGGAGTGACGATGCGCACGTTTTGTCGATTCCGGCAATGCGATAGCGGACAGACGTGACCGAAGCGAACGATCATGGGAACCGAAGGATCTGGTCAACGGAGATCGCGCCGCCACGGCGGAGCTTGCCTCCGTCGAGCGATGTTCAGCACCAGAAACGCGTCCCCCGAGAGCGTAGCCCCGCCACCACGCTGCTTGCCAGCGTGGAGCGGTGTTCAAGCGACATCGCCGCCGCTGCCAATCTGCACGTCGAGTGCCGCTGCCGACCGAGTGCCGTAAGAACATCGCCCCACCCGGACAAGCCGGGATGGTGGCGGGGGCCGGGAGAAGGACACGCCGTCTGGTTCTGAACACGGCTCCACGGTGGCAAGCACCGTGGTGGCCGGCGGGGCCGGGCAGATCGGTCAGACGAACGACCATGTTCAATCGGCGGCGACAGGACGACTCTCCAGACCGCGGGACGCAATCGCCGCTCGATTGCAACACATTGTTCGTCTGCGGTCAGGCTGCGGGTGGGCGACCATCGCCCGGCCATCGACGATCATCTTACCGCACCGCCGGTTCGGCGGCAATCTTTTTTTCCTCGTCCGCCTGCCGGATTCGGGCCGAACCACGGGCCGATCGGCAAAACGAGCCGCTTTCGGCACAGGAGCCGCACGTTTTTTTATTCTTGCCACCCCGGGAATGCGATAGAGGGAAGAGCCCATCGGAGTCATGCACCGTAACCAACCGCACGGTCTTCCAACGGCATTCTTTTTGACATCCTCAACAGCGTGTCCAACTGCAGGTAAGTTTTGAACAGGAGGAAACGGAGGGAACGGAGCCGAAAGCATTCCTCTGTTGTCTCTGTTGCCTCCTGTTCAAAAGGACGCGGAGGATGCGATAGCCGAAAGAGCAGACCGAAGCCGACGATTCCGGGAACCGAACGGGCTTGCCAACGGAGCTTTTCAGCAGCCCGGGGGGGCAGACGAACGTTTGACATCACGCGGGACGGAGAGTTGATCATCCATTATAGCAGACGCCGCAAGCCGTCCTCGCGTGCATGTCATGGTTCGTCGAATCGTACCAGATTCGGCAGGAGTCAGCGATCACGGCGTAACCTTTTCCCAAGTCCCATCGTCATAAACCATCAGTGAATGGTGCTCTGTCTTGCCATCGACGGCACGCAGCGTTACCTCGTACCAAGGGTAGCCATACTCATCTACTTGGGAAATTGTCACGACAGGGATCTCGGAGATAATGCGTTCAATTGTGTCGGCAGTCCATCCTGCCATTTCCGCATGTCGAGCGATCTCGCTTTCGCGCTGTTTCAGGTCGGCGTCCGGAACTCGAAGTATTCGAATCCTGTCTCCAACATTTAACCCGGACGGTGGTTTTGTAAGCATACTGTCCTTGCCACTCGCGTTCCGACGGTTCTCGACGAACGTTTCGGATCAATCGGCGGCGACAGGTGGACCTGCCACAACGCCGGACGCAACCGCCGCTCGATTGCATCCGTTGTTCGGCCGTTCTTGGTCTGAATCGAGATGAAACGGTTCCTGGCACCTTTGTTTCCTGTTCCTCGATTTCCAGCAACACCACAAGGGCGGTTCCGAATCAGCGATGCGTTGCGTCCTCCTTGAAAGCGGTGCCTGACGCTCCGACGAGCATGTCGATTAGTTCGCCGACGGCGACTTTTATCGCTAGGTCTCCACCGGCACGTCTAATCGACAGTGAGAGTTCTCTTCCCGGCGGACTGTCACGGACGATCTTGGCCAGCGAGTCGAAATCATTCAAAGCGTTGCCATTGCAGTGAGTAACAACGTCCCCGATTCGCAGATCGCTTTTCTTCGCCGAGCCCAATAACGTGGCGACCTCGAGCCCGCCGCCGCCCCGAAAGCCAACCCCTAGAATCCCCCCTCTTCCAATGATGAGGTCGGGGCGTGATTCCCGAAGTCGCGCAATCCCCTGGGGCGTCAGCTGAGTACCATACAAATCGATCCTTCTCAGCGCCTTCATTGACGCGATCGATGGTACAGCCTCATCTGTGATGCTAGAATACCCTACGATCAACGATTTTAGATGTGGAAGGCTCGCGAGCCTCTTGACGTCCGCGTCCGAAATTCTGACCTGACGGAGGTACAGGGCGTCTAATTCAGTCAATTTCTTCACGTGGTCGAGCGAATGGCCAGTGAACTGTGGGCCATCGAGCACGAGGCCCCGTAACGTTCCGTCGGCATTCGTTTTGACCGTTGCCCCCATCTCCTGCAAGAGTTGCAGGGTATCCGTATATTCATCTGCTGCACGCGAGGATTGACTACCAATCGTGCATGCCAAGACAATCAGCAGGGCAAGGGCGACAGGAATCGGAAAGTGACTGGCCATCGGTGCTCCCCCATTTGACGCGCGACCAACAACAACTCGCCGAACTTAATGCGACTATCCGGCTGTACTCAGCCGGATAGATCGTGCGTTGAACTGGGCCGACTTCGCGGGAATACGGGGATTCGCCTATGCGGATTGAATTCCCGCCCAGCCTTCCCGTGACCAGTTTAGCAGCCCGGAATGGCTCAAAGCAAGGGCGCCACCCGGCAGAGAGGGCCGGAAGGAAGCCGTGAGGGGCCCGATGTAGCGGGGAAAGGAGCGGGTTTTTCCGCGGGCAAGCAGACCCTGAGCGGGGCGGGCGTTGGTAGTCGCCCGCGGGAGCAAGAGGCTCGGTCGTGCGGTGGTCTCGGTGCATCGGTTATCCGTCGGGCGGTTCGCGATACCAGTGCCGGCAGCCCCAGCGGATGGCGTGATTGAACAGGTCGTACCATGGGGGACAATCGGCACCGCTGAAAACCTTCCTCCAACTCACCCGCTCGCCCTGCAAAACACACGTCATCGGGGTCTGGCAGCGGGGACAGCGAGGCGTCGCGGGCGACTCTTCCGCGGGCCCTGTCACCGCCTCTGGTGATCGCCGACCCGTGTATCCTTTTCTAATCCATGTGTTCGTACAAGGCGTCGTGCTTCAGCAAGTCAAATTTACGCCAAAACTCGTTCGCAAGGTCCTTTGTCACCGATCTGGCTCAGGCTGTCGATCAGCGTGATGATTTCTGCTGGATTCAAGTGCTGTTCGGAAACCGAGACAAAAGCAAATCGTCCACCAAAGCGACCAGCCGCTGCCGCAGCTCGCGTTGGGCGTCGCGAAAGACGATGCAGGTTTCACTGTCTTTCCACCACTTGACGGCTTCTGGGTTGGCATCCCACTGGTACTCCTGAAGCGACAGATGTTGCACAACCTCCCACTGCGGTTCACAGGTCAAGCAGACCCAAGCAGGCACTTTTCTGCCGACCTTCAGCCGGTAACGCATCAGCATCGCCCGCCCTGCGGCAAGTTCGTCGTGAACTTGACGGCTGCAACTACGATGACCGAGGTCCCAGAGAATCCGAACGATCCGCGAACTGCCGCATTTCGGACACGTCGCGGGCAGTTGCGCAAATTGCCCCGGCTTACCGATCGTATACTCGTCCGACTCGAGCGACATTATGACGCTGAACTCCGATTGCCCGAACTCAGGAAGCAGGATGCCAACGGATCCCAGGCTGCAAATCAGTCGCCGAAACGACAGGCGTCACCGGGCCGCGCCGGATGACGCATCCATTTTTCCAGGACCGGATCGCGGCTCCGGTGCACGCCCTTGTTCTGTCGTCTGTCGGTGTTTGGGTTGGGACCGCCGAATCCGAATACCGAACAGCAATGCAAGGCCGCCGAACGTGAATCCCATTAAGGATCGACCACCAATGTAGCACCATCGACCTAACGAATCAGCAGAAAGCACCCCAAAAGACGATCCGGTGATGGTGGCGATCGCGTGAGTAGCGAATCCCGTGGCAAGCGAGTCGACCACCCAACCAACGATTAGCACAATGACGGCAATGAGCCAATGACTTCGCCACGCAAAGAGTTGGCCCATCAACACAGAGGCCGGAAACAACGTCAGAGACAGGTGAAAAGCGTGCTCTTTGAAGTTCTGAGAAACTGTTGAAGAACTGTAGCCCGTCTGCGGTGCAAGCTCCGAACCCAGGAATCGGATCCAGGTCAAGATAACTGCTGCAAGGGCAGTCCACGACAACAGGGCAAGGATCGAGATGGGAACGTTCGTCAGCGGCCTGTTACATTCGTCAAGTGTCCAGCGAAACGCACGAAACAACGGTAGAAGCAACAACACGCTGGACAGCACCGGCAGAATGGTTATCAACGGTCGCCCATACGCTTCATAAGTCAGCCCAGGTAGTTGAAATGCAGGCACGGTGTGTGTCCACCAGTCTTGCGTCGCAGCATGCCGCCGTAACCAAACGCCAAGAAATACGTTGTCAAACGGGACCAAGTTGACCACGATCGCCACGATCGGATACGCCCCGCCACCCAGGTTGCGAGAATGAGACCAAGTGATGAATCGACCCCCCAAAGAACGTTTCCGAGTGGCCAAAGAGTGGGTCGCTGCTGCCATATGGTCTGGGTGCACGCGATCGTGATGGCAGGGGTCAGCAAGAGCGCCAATGTGAATATGACGCGGCGCCAAAGTACGAGAGTGCTCATATGTGTAGCCAGATTCAGTTGGCGGGTCTTCAGACAGAACGACCAAGCTGACCGGGTGGCCGCCAATCAGCGTTCCATTCAATTCCGACCGGATCGGCCACTCCGGTCCAGCGACTGGTTACGTCAAAGTCGGTCGCTGACGGGATGGCGACCATTCGTTCGTGCGTTTGCGACCGAGATTGCCGGCGCAAAGGGCGTTTTGATGGTTGTCAAATCCGGCGCTCGAATCTCGATCCGGTTGGGGGGCTGGACTCGATTGTCCAAAATGTGCGCGCCGACCGGGAGCCCGAGCGAGCCCAAGGAAAACGTAGTCTCGGGGACAGCCGCATTCGGCTCGAATGCATCAAGCCGAAACTCCCATGAGTATCCCCCCTCGCCTTCAAGTACCGGGAGCATTTCGTAGCGGTAGTGACGTACATACCATAGACCGGTGTCGTTTTGTACCCAGTCCTTTTCGATGACGGCGCGCGGCACTTTGTCGTAGAGCAACTCGAAACGCACAACATGGTGATTTCTTGTCGGGTCGATCGTGAACCTGCGCCGCGGGAAAAACAGAACCGGTTGCTTCCCGTAGGTGACTCGCTCATCGCTTGCGTGCTGGATAACGTGCATTTCGTTTTCGCGCTCCACGCTCACAAGTCGATAACTGCCAGGAGTATCGACGTACGTCGCGGCTTCGCAGATGCAATGAGGGGCGATGCCATGCCGGTCCGTGCAGCCGTCGTCCTTCGTTTGTTTCCAAATCCACCCCCTCGCACCGCTTGGGAACTCGGGAGAGAAACCGCTGGTGAGGATGGCGTCGCCGGTGAGAATGAAGATCTCCGCGTTCCATTCCTTCCGCGGGGATTTCACGAACTTCATGTAGCTCTTCCGGCCCGAATATGCGAACGTAAAGGAACCGTCAACGCGGCGATGCGGCCGAACGACGCTTTCCGTTAGCCTAGTCCAAGTGTGCGTGAATCGCCCTCTGCCCTTAGCTGACGGCAGCGATTCGCGCGCAGCGTTGGTTGCCTTGAGGACCCGTGCCGTGATGGTCTCAAGATCCCGTTCTGGCTGCGCTCCCCACACTGCGGGCGGAAGCACAAGTGCAATCAGCAGACACGTTGCGAATACACCGAGAGCTCGATGTTGTTGCCTGTTCGTTTCGGTATGACGTGGCATCGCGCACCTCCACTGACGTAACGACGATGTTGACCGAGCCGCGACGAGTCAACGCGACCATTCCGCCGGACTGGATCGCGGCTTCGGTCCAACATTTTGTTCTGCCTTGTTCTACGGGTTGACCTCTAGACCGGGCAAGGCACGCTGAAGTTCTGCAAGTGCGTCAGGAGTAACCGAATCGCAGTGAACGCTAAGCTTTCGCAACGACGGGATCTTGTGAAGGTGTTGAATTCCTTTATCCGTAATCTTGGGCGAATGAATCGTCAGCCACTGTAGTCGATCCAAGTCGCGCAGGTAAGCTAAACCGTCGTCGGTTATGTCCGCACCCGGAATCTCGAGGATTTTGAATTTCGAAAATGCATTCAGGTGGGGAATCAAGTCGCGCAGCCTGTTGTCGTCGAACCGACCGTCGAAATCATAGTCACCACTGCTAGGTCCAAGTGTTACTCGTTCGGCATTCATGAAATAGCGTTCATCACCCACGATTTCACGCAACCATTCCGGGCCTTCACGATATGCACCGTGTGTCCCACCAGCAGATTCGATAGCAATTATCGCCGCCCGCATGCGCCGATGTCGCGCCAGAAAGAACGAGAGAGCAACGGCAACGAGCAACGTGACAAGAAAGAGTGTTCTCAGGCTGTAACGAAGGAATCTCTTCATGTGTTTGGGTTGCCACGTTAAGGCAGAACGACCAAGATAACCCAGCGGAAACGGCGCCGGGAACGTCACCATCAGTCAAGACCCCAACCGCCGTTTCCGCTTGGGTTCATCGCCTAGTTCTGCGCGACGTAGCATTTCGCTCGACGCTAGAAACCGCAACTACAAGCTACGAGTCGTCACATCGATCGTCCTGACTTGGTAAGTCAGTTCGCTGCCGCTTTCTTGCGTTGAAGCGTGAGCCAGTCTCGCACCTGGCGATGGCCTGCGTCGGTCTGCAGAATCACTAGCGCCTTGGATGGAGGAAATTCGGCGCAAGCACCTGGTCCGCCCACAGAGTTCCAGGTGGTTGGGTCGAGTTGACGGATCGGGAATACGAGGGCGGCGTAGTTGCCCGTGGGGACCAAATCCGCGACGTCGTACACAGCGACGATCAAGCCTTCAGCATCTGCTTTGCCCAAAGTGACGGCGATTTGTTTGGGAGGCTGCCCCTTCGCCGCAGGCTTGTGCTGCTTGCGACGGGGCATCTTGCTGAGCACATCCAGAAGGCTCGCTATCTCGCCGTGAATGGCGGCCGTCTGTCGGACCACTAAGACTAAGCCATTGGCCTTGGCGACGGAAATCGTGCCGGCGCCGCCGACGTCATCCCATTCCTCCGGATGAAGCACCGCCATGATCAGGTCGACCAGAACATCAGGGTCGTCGGCAGCCCCCAAGATCTGACCGAGATCGTACTCCTTTCGGTCCAGACCACCCGGACCATCCTGCGCTCGACCCATCAAAGGGACGCTCGCCAAAATAACGAACAGCGCACCACGAAGTAAACTTTGCCTGCTATGCATGGCTCAAAACCTCCTGGTCACACTCCCTCCCCGACACCGCACAACTGATGCACGGTCCGCGAATGAGGTGGCGTTACGTTGTGGCAGAACGGCGGCGGTAACGGGGCCGCCGCCAAAAAACTATGATTTCAAAACCCGCGTCATCGGCGGCTCCCGTTCACCGCTTGGTTCTGTTGCGTGAATCGCCCGTTACCGTCTGCATTCGTGCCATCACTTGCGGAGCCGTGGTGTAATTCGTTGGGCCAATCCGAGCGGTTATTGCAGGCTACAACCACCCGGCCAGTAGTCATCGGCGTCTAAGCATAAATCGGCGCACCCAGCAGCGACACTCGGCCAAGGGCCGAAATGGCCGCCGCCGTCAGACAATTTGGGGCCGGTACTGTAGAGACAAAATGACGCGACGCCGAGCTGCCGATAAATGAACGGTTGTTCCGTGTACGGATCAAGTGGGAGCCGCGCCAAGGGTTGCGGCGTTAAAGATAACAATTCATCCGGAAACCGTCCAGTAGTGTCATAGACGTGTCGAAGCGCTAAATCAACTGCCAGCATGCGCATTAATGCCAGAATGTGGTTATCTTGGTCATGCTGCATCTTTCGTTGTTCCGTTTCCGGAAGATCTGCCATTTCTTGCAGGAGTCGCCGGATTTCCTTTTGTTCGTCTTCCGACAGCCCGCATTCTTCCGGATCGCTCAGTTCATGTGACATGAAGTCACAAGGTTTGTCTTCGTATCCAACTGCGACTTCCCAATCTCGATCGCGGGCAACGATATCGGTAAACGGTTCACGTTGGGCTTCTAGGCGGTGAAGTTGGTCGATTGCCTGGCGACGTGTGCCGTTGTCCAGCTTGGTGCGAATCCTACGCAGTGCTTCCATCGCAATCCCCGAAATCGCAATGCCGACAAGAAGGTCGGTCAGCAATCCGCCGCGCCGAATCGCGTTCGCCAATTCGAGGGTATCAATGCCGCTTCGAGCCGCCGCGCGAAAGTCGTTTCTGGACGCTGCCAACCAGGCTTCGGCTTGAAAGGCGCGAGCAAGGTTTCTCAGGTGCGAAAAGTGTTCGCAATGCTCAGAAAAAAACGCCTCCTCGTAGCGAACGGGCACGACGCATTCCGGTCCCAACACGCGTCGAACCGATTCAAGTGCAAGTTGGTTCTGCTGCAATAGGCTCGATGCGGCAGAAACCTGCGCCTCGTCGAGAACAGCAAGGGCATCCACGTCGGTAAGCCGCGCCGCTGATTCAATCAGCATTTCGTATGGTGTGGTTGTCATCGTCCGATCACCGCAGCAACAGAACGTTTCGGATCACCGGGGCCGCGCCGGTGATTTTGTTTCACAAGAGGATGCCGTCGCGGCCTCCGGTGCATCCGTTGGTTCTGTCGATTATCGCGTGGAGTGATCGATGCGGGCTGTGGCTTCATCGATTGGAACGATGTAATACCATTGACCGTTGAAATGAAAAGGTTGCCATGTCTTGGGCACGTTGGACCCTGGCGCCACGGGTGGAACGTGGGTTGCGTTCGGGGCCGGCGGTTGGGAATACGGGTTTCCATTTGGCGTGTACGGCGAAGGAGGTACTGGCGCAACGTGAGGATAATACTTTGGGGTAGGGTATTGTGGCGATTGAGGAACCGGGGCAATGGGCGTCGTTTGTTTCGCGGACGCTTCAAGTTGCGCGACGCGTTGTTCCAAGTCCTTGACGCGTTTCAGAAGTTCCGCGATGTCTCTCGTCTTGTCTTGTGAATCCGGAGCTGAATCGTCAGCAGATAAGGGATGTCCACAGGCGATCAGCACGATTAGGGCCACAGCTCGAATCATTTTCGGGTCTCCTTACAGCTCGTGGAAAGTCGGGCTTTGCGACAGAACGACCCGATTCAACCGGCGGCGGCCAAGAACCCTTGGCTTCAGGACCGACCTGACCCGCCGCTCGGTTGCAATCGATAAGTTCTGTCGCAATGATTCGGGATTTGGGCTTCGACTTCAGCCATCGTCATTGCACACGAACACGGCCCGGGCTGAAATACGAGTGCATGCGGTTAGGGTTTCGGGCTATGGCGTCGTCGATCAGCGCAACGAGCACCCCCGCGTCTATCCTTCCGGAGACAAGTACAGAGGGAGTTTCGGGCGATCCAGCCCCTTGCCGAAAAATAGCGATCGTTGGAACTCGCACGCTTCCCACGGCTCGCATTCGTTCGAGATTCTGTTTTCCCTTGTCCGTTTCGCGCTCGGTGAGGTCGGCCCACATGACGACCAGCCCCTTCGCTGCTGCAATTCGCTGGTTGATTTTCGGGGAGTTCCAGACATGCTTCTCCAGTCTCTTGCATTCAGGACACGAGTCTAACCGAAAGTAGACCAGGACCGCGTTCCCTTCCTTAAGTCGCTTGCTCAACGTTTCGGCACAGAAGGCAGGCCAATCGTGTTGGACGGAATCGCTTGCGGCTCGCAGTTCATCACCGGCCGCACCAGGAGGGCATGCGGTTATGATCACGGCAACAGACAGTGCCGCCCGACGAAAGACTGAAAACGACATTGTGGTTCTCCTCTAGCCCGGCTGAGCCAGCGACGAGCAACTTGCGACAGAACGTCTGGCGTCACCGGGCCGCGCCGAATGACGCATCCATTTTTCCAGGACCGGATCGCGGCTCCGGTGCACGCCCTTGTTACCTGTCGCTGAAACTTCAGGGCACACCACTTTCCTATTCACGTGGCACAGGCCGGCCCAACCACATGAATACAGCCAGTCCCAGCAGTAGACCAATTATCGCTGCAACGACTGTTCCACGCAAACGACGGGACAAGTCGAATCCGTAGCTGGCGATGGGAATTGTCCAGGCCGAAAAGAAGAACATCGTCGCGACAAATAGGTGCTTTATCGGTATTGCTTGCCACAAGGCGATGAAGACAGCGACAGAAGTAACCGAAAGGAGCATAGTTCTTAAGGAAAACCGACGCACGTGCCCGGCCATGTCGCGCCGACATTGAATCGCGATGAAATACCCGATAAGTACGAAAAACGGCATGGCCCCCACGATCCCCTCGGTAAATGGGCGTGCGCGCGGACTCATGATCTGATAGGCCACTTGGCACTCGCTGCGGTCCATCCACGTGTATGCGGCGAGCGCGATCACGTTTGTGGCCGCGAGAACGATCGCCAGTGACAAAGCTGTACGCATGTTGAGAGGTCGTGTCTTCCCGATCTGCGTCGGGCAGGAGCGATGCTGCGGGCGGTAGCCGGAAGGCAAGCGTGTAGCTGATCGTCCGCAAAGACTCGTAATCCATAGGTGGTGCAAACAGGTAACTTGTAATTATCCCGCCGGGGTGTCCTCGCTCCGGTGGTGTTCTCCAGCCGGTTTGGTTGATAATGCCCGACGGATAATGGGGTAGCTTATACGATTTCCCGCAACAATTGCAAGCTTTTTTTCTTTTTTTCGGCATTATCTGAATTTTATCGGAATCGGATATTGCCGGGAAGAAGCGATGCCCGGGACGTCGCAGGGGGGGAATCTTGGTGTCGGGCGTGGATTGCCGCCGATTCCGGCGGGATAACACGACTGACTTGCTTGCGGGCGGCGCGGCGGAAGCGGTTGGCACAATGAGCGTTGCGCCGTTTGGGGCGGTCTGGGGCCGCGGCCGAAAGCCGCCGTCATTGGCCAGAGAACACGGCTGGCGGGTCGGATTGGCGATGGTCGCCAAAAACGGCAACCGTGTTATCTGGCCGGCTCCGTCCAGAGAACACGGGACAGGCATGGGGCCTACCGAGCCCGCAAGCTGTTGGCCTGTCCGGGGTTGCGGTCCGGGATGGTCGCTGGGCACGGAGACAATCCCGGCCAAGTCTGGCGGGAGAACACGGTTCCGGCGAAAAAACAAAGCCATCGGCGCTTGACATGTGTTAACGTGTACATGTAATATACGCCCGAATAAGTCTTAGGGTTGCGGAACGGGTTTGCTGGATCGGCTTGGGGGTGGTCCCCGAGCGATCCGCAGACCATTGGATTTTGCTTTGATCGAGGAGGATCGGTGATGACAGAAGCGACGAAGGCCTCGGTGCCGGAACCCGGCAAGCCCAAGCTGTTGGATCAGGTGCGTCATCGCTGCCGCGTGCGGCACTTGGCGCTGAAGACCGAGCAGGCGTATGTGAACTGGGTCCGGCGGTTCGTGGTCTTTCACCACGTGCGACATCCACTGGAGATGGGCGCCAAGGAGGTAAGCGCGTTCTTGACGCATCTGGCGGTCGAAGGGCGGGTGGCGGCCTCGACGCAGAACCAGGCGTTGTCGGCGCTGCTGTTTCTGTATCGGGAGGTGCTGGAACGCGACTTCGGCTGGTTGGACGACGTGGTGCGGGCGCAGAAGCCGAAGCGGTTGCCGGTGGTCTACACGCCCGATGAGGCGATGGGGATCATCGGCGAGTTGAACGGTCGCCGCTGGCTGATGGCGATGCAGTTGTACGGTGGCGGTTTGCGGTTGCACGAGTGTGTAACGCAGCGCGTCAAGGATCTGGACTTCGACCGTTTGGAGGTAACGGTGCGGGACGGGAAGGGCGAGAAGGACCGCGTGACGCTGTTGCCGGAGGCATTGGTCGAGCCGCTGAAGCAGCATTTGTTGCGGGTTCAAGAGGCTCATGAACGCGCCTTGGCCGAGGGCTATGCAGGCGTGGCATTGCCTTACGCTCTCGCGCAGAAGTATCCGAATGCCGACCGGGAATGGGCTTGGCAGTACGTGTATCCGGCTGACCGGCCGTCCCGAGATCCGCGGAGCGGCGCTTGGCGGCGGCATCACATGGATGAATCGTACCTGCAAAAGGCCGTTCATGTGGCGATCAGGAAACTGAAGATCGCGAAACATGCGGGCTGCCACACGTTCCGCCATTCGTTCGCGACGCACTTGTTGGCCGGGGGCACGGACATCCGGACGATTCAAGAATTGTTGGGGCACAAGGACGTCAGCACAACGCAGATCTATACGCACGTGTTGCGGACGAACGGTTACGCGGTGAAGAGTCCGGTGGACAGGTTCTTGACGAGTCCGCCGCGGCCCGGGGGCGATCCGCCATCGTCGGCGGAGGGGTAGACGCTGCCGAGGGGCGGGGCGAACTTTAATCTTGGGGGTGCGTCACTCGGACCCACAGGGCACGAACATGTTTTATGGACTCGCGTCCAGCGTGAATTGGTAATCGCCCGATGCGATCTCCAACTCGACGGCCTCTTTTTCGATCTGCACCAGTCGGACGCCGACGGCTTGCTCGATCGGCCGTCCATCCTCGCGAATCGCGTCGATCCTAGATGCCGGCAGCCGGACGAGCGCCGTGGTGTTCGGCGGAATTCGGAACTCGAAAACAAGTCTCTGGCCGTCGATCTTCCATCCGCTCGATATCAGGCCGTACGGACTGGTGAACGTCGTCTTGGCCCACTCCAACCCCGGAACCGGCTGTGGACGGAGGCGAATTCTGCGGAACCCCGGGGAATCGGGATCGGGCAGGATTCCGGCCAGTCCCGAGAAGAACCACTGGCCGATCGAGAGAAACGAGTTGTGGACGCTCGAATCGCCGGGCAGCCAGTGTTCCCACAGCGTCGTGGCCCCCTGATCGATCATGTGGCCCCAGCCCGGCCAACTGCGCTGCATGGCCATGCGGTAGATCAGGTCGGAGCGGCCTTCGCGAGTGAGCGCAGCCAGAGTGTACACGCCGCCCAGCACGCCAAAATCGAGGTGGCCGTTGCGCCGCTGAGTGATATCGTCCAGCAAATTCTGCCAGACGCGAGTTCGATGCTCGGCGGGGACGACGTCCAAGAGCAACGGAAATGCCAGATAGGTCTGCTGCTGTTCGCCGCGAGTGTAGGTGGCCGACTCGCAATCAAAGTACGCCGCGTTAATGCGCTGGCGGAGAGCCCGGGCCCGCTCGTCGTACGCGCGGGCGTCGTCGGCCTGGCCGAGAAGGCCGGCGATCCGGGCGGCAACCGTCAATTGCAGATCGTAGTGCAGGTTGTTGAACACCTGGTTCTCTTCCTCGCTGGTCCAGTGTCCGCTGCACGGCAGCGTGTCGTCGGGACGCCGCGGAGAAGCCCAGTCGCCCAGATACTGCCAGATGTTCATCTTGGGCAAGCCGTAAGGCTGGAGGAGTCCGTCCTGGCAGTTGGATTCCAGGCATTCGAGCCAACGGCGCATGGTCGGATATCCTTCCTCCAGAATCCGCTTGTCGCCGTAGAACAGGTAGACATGCCAGGGAAATAGGATACAGGCGCCCGACCAGGCTGGCCCGCCGCCTGAATTGATCCGAAACGGAGCGGTGTAGTAAACCATGCCGGTTTGCGGGTCCTGGCCATCCTGGAAATCTCGCGTCCACTTGCGGTAGAACGCTGCGGCGTCGAAGTTGTAGAGTGCTTGCCCCAGACTGCCCAGCCCTTCGGCGCCGTATCCCAGCCGCTCGCGGTGAGGACAGTCGACTTGAATGCCCCCCAACGTCAGGCAGCGGTGCGTATGGACAACCAGTTCGTGCAGGCGGTTCAGCACGGGATCAGAACACTCGAAGGTGCTCGTGCGCGGCAGATCGGTCGCGATCAGTTCGGCCACCGCGCCCGACAGATCCGGTGGTCCCGACAAGCCGATGACTTTGACAAAGCGGAAGGACCTCCAGTTGAATTGCGGACAGAACTCCTCGCCAGGAACGCCTCGGCAGATGTAGCGATCCGACTGGCGGAAATTCTCCATCAAGTTCTCGTGATCGCCCGTATGCGAGGCGTAGTAAACGAAGCCGATTTCGTCGCCCGGCAAGCCGGCCAGTTTCATCCGCAGCCGTCCCGTCAGATTCGTCCCAAAGTCGAGCAGGTATTCACTGGGCTGCGTTTGGTGAACCGCGACGGCGGGCAGGCGGGCGACCACGCGGTTGGGCGCAAGCATCTGGGCCGAGCGTTGGATTGGCGGCAGCTGCAAAACGTCGGCTGACTGCCAGGCGGAATCGTCGAACGAGGCCAGATTCCAATCCGCCTGCTCCTGGCGCGCGTCGTAGATCTCGCTGCCAAAGTCGCCACCGGCGTTTCGCCGCCCTCCGATCAAACGCAGCGGGGACGTGGCGGTCTGCCAGGTGCCGTCGCTCGCCACGCGGATTTGGGTACCGTCGCGGTAGGAGACGACCAGCTCTACAAGCACTGCGGGACGGTCTTGTGTCACGCCGCGGATCCCCGGCCAGTACCAGCCTTTGCCCAGGGAAACCGCCAGCGCGTTGTCGCCTTGGCGCACGCCGTTCGTGACGTCGTGCGTGACATAATACACCCGGCGGCTGTAGTCCGACTGGACGGGGTCGAACTCGTGGTCTCCGACCTTGTTGCCGTTCAGTTCGACCCGGTGGTATCCCAGGCTGCTGACATACAGCGTCGCCGCCCGCACCGGCTGGTCCAGGTGAAAACGCTTTCGGAGCAGCGGCAAGGTTGTGACGCCTTCCTTGGCGGTCTCCGACCCCGGTCGCTTGGCACTCTCCAGCGGCGCGGCGATCCATTGGCCCGTCCAATCCGACGCTTGCAGCAAGCCCATCGACCAGCTCGCTGCGCCGCTCCAGGGCGAAACCCGATCCGCGGTGTCCCAGGCCCGCACTTTCCAGTAGCAGCGGATATGGGACTCCAGTCCTTGGCCCGCATAAACGACCGGGATAGATGGATCGCCTTGGACCTTGCCGCTGTCCCACAAGTCGCCCTCGTCGCGGACCAACCGTTCCAGCGACGACGCCACGAGGATCTGATAGGCCGCCTGACGCTGGCCGCGCAGTTCCGCCTCGCTGGCGATCAGAACCCAACTCAATCGCGGCCGCACCACGTCGATCCCCAACGGGTTGTCGAGGTACTCGCACCGCAGGAAGATCGGCGCCGAGAACGAGCCTTGAGCCGATGCCACCGTGGACAACAGCAGGGCGATCAAGAATGTGAATGTGTGCGGCATCGTGTTTTCCCGTTGCGATTCGCGCCTGGCCACAAGGTTTACGGGATGAGGTGTCGGCAGGGTTCTCCTCGAATTCCGCGGCAAACGCGGCGGCCGAGGGAACGAGCAGGATTCTGGCAGCGTCGTTCAGCGCGTCGTCCCGCTTTTCGAGGTTGCCAGGGAAACCCGTCGAGGCCGCTTCAGACCGTCGGCTTCTCGGTCCGTTTCGCCTGGCCATCACCGTGATTCTCCGGCTCGCCCCGCAGTCCGTGCCAGAGCAACAGTCCCGCTCCGCAAACCAAAAGCGAATCCGCGATGTTAAAATTGGGCCAGGTGAAATCGCCGTAACGAAACAAGATCCAATCGCGGACCTCGTTGCGAAACGCGCCCGGAACACCAGGCACCTGCCACAGGCCCAAACGGTCGTACAAGTTGCCGCCGATCCCGCCCAGCACACATCCCAAAGCGATCGTCAGAAGCAAATCGCGGGCGGCCTGGAACCAGAACAACCAGACCAAGATGCCCACGCCAGCAACGATGGAAAGCGCGGCAAAGCCGGCCCCAAAACCGGCCCCCATGCCGAACAACGCGCCGGGATTCAACGCCGTCTCGATGCCGACATAAGGATCCCAGATCCACCACACGGGGCTTTCGCCGGGCATCCGCCGCCACTGAAATACCCAGTGTTTGGTGAGCAAATCAAGCGCGCACCCCGAAACGGCGAGGCCCCAGAAGATCAAGTGGCGGCTTCGCGGAAGGGGATCTGGAAAGGAAGTCTCTAATGTATTCAACGTCGCTGGCGCACTCCATCGCCGAATCCCGGGTGCAGGCACGCTTGGCAGCCAAACGTCATTGCCAAGCGTCATTGCCAACCCGCCGGACAGCCGCTCAGTCGTTTTCCAACTTGCTCGCACACTTGATGCAATACGCCGTGTACGGGATCGCACTCAACCGGGTCTTCGGAATCCGGCCTTGGCACTCCTGGCACGTGCCGTACTCGCCGTCCTCGATCCGCTCCAGAGCCGACTCGACCAACCCCAACACGCCCTCTTCGTTCTGCATCAACGCGAGCGTAAATTCCTGCTCGTAGTTGTCCGTGCCTACGTCCGCCATGTGAATAGGCATCAGAGAAAGATCCCCACTGGCTTCAGCACGCGTCTTGTTCAGCGCGGCGTCCGCCATCGCGTTGACATCGCCACGCAATCGGGAACGCATGGCCAAAAGGAGTTCTTTATAGACTTTGCTCTCGGACTTTTTCATGCTGTTTCTCCCTCTGCCGGAAGCCGAACTGCCGATCGAGCCGCCAGACGGCTTGTCCAAAAACACGAACACAAAACGTAACCCGTCAATGATATGCGGACTGTCCCATTCTGTCAAAAGGTCCTTACTCACTTGTGCTTCCAAGAAGCCGCGTTGCGACATCTTTTCGTGTCAAACCGCGAGTCTCCAGGCGAGCGTAAAGTGTTTCTGCAAAATCACTTGCATTCACAATAGAAGCCGAACGACGGCGTTCGACAAGCCATCGACCAGTTCCTGCCGGAAGTGCTCGTTTTTCCACTTGGGAAGATTGGTGGGCTATGGCCGTTCCCGCGGTGCCGCCGATTGCTCGTCCTCGCCCCCCCCAACTTGGCATACTTGCAGCCCGCTGGCCTGCGATGTGTAGAACATCCGACCGTTGGAGATCACCGCGCCCAGGCACTCTCGCGAATCGACGGACGGTCCCGTAGCTACTAGGCGATTGGCGTCAGCCAGGTCGATCATGTCCATGTTGGCGCCCAGCACATACGGACCGGCACAGGTGAACCGCGTACAGGCGTAACCGAAGTTGAACCGCGACAAGATCTGGCCCGTCTGGCGGTCGAACACGTGCCCGTCCCCGCCAGAGGCGTTGGAGAAAATGTAGTCCTTGCCGACCGAAATCACATTGACTGCCGACCGCACCGGCTCGCTGCGCCAGACCAGCGAGCCGTCCCGCGCATCCAGGCAGAACACGAAACGCTCACGACCGCTTTCGTCGGGCTGGTTGTAACCGCCCAAGTAGAGCCGCCCGTCGGCCCCGGAGATCGTGCATCCGGCCGTTACGTGATGCTGTCCCGTCAGCCATTGCACCTCGCCCGTCCCCGGATCCAGAGCCGCCGTGATCCCGTTGGGACCGTCCGGCAAACCGCGGCGTTTTCGTTGGCTGGCGGAATAGCCGAAAAACGTCGAGTAGTACAGCCGACCGTCCAGCAGGCACAGCCCACAGTCGTTACCGCCGGCGCCGTACTGCGAGAAATCCTTCGCCCAGACCAGTTGCCCTGTGTCGAGATCCCAGGCCCAGATCAGCGGAAGGTTGTCTTTCGGGTAGTAAGGATTGTCGTGCGTGTAAATCCAACTCATCACTTCGCCCCCGTCGGGCGCCGGTTCCGGGTCACCTCGAAACACAAACGGCTTCTCCGTTCCTTGGGCCGCGTAGCGCCCGGAGCCGGAAGCGTAGATGGCCAGGTTCTCCCAAATGACCGGCGGCGCTTGCCGGCTCCAACTGGGCGAGCCCGTAAAGGGCACTTCCCAGATCAATTCGCCCGTCGCCGCGTCCAGGCAGCGCAAACGCGATTCGCGGATGCCCGCCTGAGGCACGAGCAGCCGCTCGTCTGAAAAACGGGACTGGCTCCGATCGATACCGGCCCTTGTTGTCGAACCTGTCGCCCGGTAGTAAATGGGCGACGTAAACGACAAATGGACGCCCGGCCAGTACCGCCGCCACAGCAGCCGCCCCGTCTCCTGCTCGACGGCAAAGACCTGGCCTTCCGACGTGTGCGTGTACATCCGGCCTCCGCCGCAGACCGGCAAGTGCTTGAAGGTGCCTTCGTACCGCCGCAGCCACTTGATCCGCAACGGCACCTGCAGAATCTGGTCAGTGGCGTTCGTGTTCTGCATGTTTCCATAGTTCGTATACCAGTCGTATTTGCTGTCCGTGAATTTGCCGGTCAGCGGGCTGCGAATCCGCTCCAACCCCAGGTCGCGTTCCGGCAAGGCCGCTTGGCCATCCGGTCCCAAGACGTACAGGTATCCGTCCTCGCAGCCGAAATAGATCCGCCCGTCGCAGACCGCCGCCGGCGCCGTAATCGGCTTGCCAAACGCGGTCGCGAACGACCAGCCCGGCCCCTCGCCCGACAACGGAACCACATGCAAGCGGCCGTCCAGTCCGCCGACGATCGCTTGATCCCGCAACAGCACCGGCGGGGCGATCGACGGATAGGCGCCCAGCGATTGAGGCTCGTCGTTGTCGGGACGGTGCCTGCAGAAGCCCAGCCCTTCCTCGGGCCGGCAGCGGTACACGTCGCGGCCGCGAAGGCTGACCGAGCAGAAGCTGAGCAACCCCGGCAGGTGGATCGCCGTCTGGGTGCCCGGCACAAAGCTGGCCTCCACTGTATCGTCGTCACGCAGCCGCAACACCTCGACGCGGCCGGCGTTATCGCGGCGATGCCACTGGATGTACGCTTCGCCGTCCGGCCCCAGACTCAAGCCAAAGGCCGCCGGATACTCGCTGCCGTGAAAGTTGGGAATCAGGCCCGTCGCCCGCAGGCGAGGTCGGTCCCCATCGTCCGCCAAGAACACGACTCGGCCACCGGCCGGAACCACCAGCGTCTTGCCGTGCGCCGCCAGATCGCGGGAACAGCAGAAATGATCCTTCCACGTCACCCGTCCTTGCTTGAAGTCCAGCCAGTCGTCGCCCTTCCAGCGGTCGCCTGGGAAACCGATCACCTCGCGGACAAAATCCCAGGTCCAGGCGAGCGTCCCATCCGCCTCGACCGCGTAGACCTCCGCGCCGACCGTGGCAAAGTAGGCACGGCCATTGGCGACCGTCGGTGCGGTGAAGATCGGCCCGTCGCAGCGGATCTCGCGGACCACGCGTCCGTCCGCGCGGTCCAGCACCAAGTACGAACCGGGCGTCGTGCCGAAATGCAGATAGGCCCCGACGACCGCCGGCGAGGACAGGTTGTTGCACGAAACCGGCAACGGGCTCCGATCCGCCGGATCGCTGATGGTACCCGGTGCTGGGGTACCCGGCGCTCCCGAGCCCGTTGTCCAAACCACCTGCAGCGTCGTCGCGTCCAGGCACCACGCCGTGCCGGCCCCGTCGACCGCGTAGACTCGACCGTCCGCCACCGCCGGCGCCGTGAAGACCGCGTCGCCCAACGGAACCGCGGCGACCAATCCCAACGGCGCGCTGACGCTCCGTTGGACCGCGTCGCCCGACCGCCGCGCGTCGAACTGGAACTGAAGCCAGTCCTCCGCGGCCCACGCGCTGCACGACAGGCCCAGAAGCCACGCCAACATGGCCCCGCATGGCGGCCAGTGGACGGCGGTACGCGAGCGATGCGGCCCGCAATTCGACACGGATACTCTCCAGCGGAGCGTTTCACACATGACAGGGTTCCTTATCGCAGGACGTTCGGACTCGTCCCCAGTGTACTGCCGCGCCGCTTGTTTTCCAATCATCCCAAGACTCGCGTCCGAGACTCGCGCAGAGTGTGGAAAGTGGGCTCCTCCTTGCTGACGCTTCGGGTCACGTTTCTTCCGGTCGCCCTGAACGGCTCAGGGCCCTGTCAGAGAATAATCTTCCGGTTTGGATGTAGGGCGGATTGCTAATCCGTCCGCGATTTCCCGGACGGATTGGCAATCCGTCCTACAGGAATTCAGCACCTTCATTCTTGACAGCTCCTAACGATTCGTCCGGATCGTCAGCTCGTTACGTTCCGCCATTTTAGCAGCATGTTCGACCTCATGCTGCCGCTGGTGTTCAGCGACTTTTTCGGCCCAGATCTTGGGCCGGTCCGGATCGAAGATCGCGGCGCCGAAGGGCATCACGCGGAGCACGTTTTGTACCGGCAGCGTCACGATCTTGACCGCGTTGGAGCCCTGGATGGAGGCGACTTTCAGCGTGGTCTGCGAGGCGGATGCCATCGCTTTGGAACCGGCCGCCATCTGCTGGGTTTTCGCCTTGACTTGCTCCGCATGGACCAGGTTGCTCATTCTCGTGCCCCAGGTCAATCCGCTGCGATACTTGATCGTCGGCGTCCCGAACAGGCCGAAATGGACGGTGATCCCATTCTCGCCGTAGTCGTACTCGATGCCACTGCTGGTGTAGGTGACGCGCGGAGCGCCGGGCAGCATTTGGGCTTCGATGTAACACCGCTCGCCCGTTTTGGGATGATTGACGACGATGATCGACGGCCCGCCGGGCAGCATTTGGGCCTGGAACGAACGGTCGCCGGTGTAGTAGTACTTATGCACCAAGACCGCCGGAGGAATGTCAACCTGCAATCCGTGGGCACCGTGGTGCAACTCGACGGCCGGCCGCCCCAGGGGGTCCGCGTTGGGGTCGAGCAGTTCAATCTCGTCCGTGGGCGGCACATTGCGAGGTGGCCGGTGTGCGGCCCATACCGACGGCGCCAACAAAGCCACGATTCCCAGGACGACCAGCATGTTGCGGATCATTCTTTCTGCCACGATCGTAGCTCCTCTGTTCCAATCGGAGTTCGATTCCCATACGTGAATTCAATTTCCACGCGGTCGATGATCTCGAAGTACTGCCTGATCCAGGCGTCATTCCCCGTATCGACGTGCCAACGGGGCTGCTGACGCTGTACCCAGAACGACGCGACCTCCAACGGGATGACCACCGGCTTGCCGACGGCGCTCTCGGCGGTCGCTCCACCCGTGCGGGCGTAACCACGGAGCTGCACCTTGAACAGATTCCGCTTGATATGGTCCGTGAATCGGGTGACCTCTTCGGAGGTTGTCACGTCGCGGTCGATTTCCGGCGGCACGAGTTGGATGGGGTTCTGGTCCGCACGGAGGCTGAGTGTCCAGTCGCCGCTCTCGTACAAGTTGACGGTGATTTGCGAAATCGAACAGTGGTCCACTTGCAGACGAGGATGGTCGACAAACTGAAAGGCTTTGACAGCTCGCAACACACTGACGTCGCCCGTCCGCCGAAGCTGCTCGCGCTCGAATTCGGTCAGGCCGCCGAGGGGCAGAGGTTCGCGGACGAGAATCCCGACCGCGCTGACCGACCGCACCGGCTGGGAGAACTCCCGATATTGGTAGTCGTGGTTCGGCAACGCACAAGATGTCGAGGGACGCGTCGCGCCGCGGTAGGGGCCGGCGGCGACGACCGTCACAAGAGCGGCTGCCGCAAAATACAGCAATCCAGTGGGACGCTTCATCGTCAGAGACTCCGGGGATGGCCGTTAGTTGCTTCGGGTGTTTCCGTCCACGAGCGGAAGCCGCCGCAACTCGACCTGTCGCAACGGCAGCGGAGCCTCGACACTTGGCGCCGGCAGCGGCGAGTGGCGCAAGGCGGTCCGGGGGACGGGTTGCAGGTAAGCCGTGCGGCTCACCTCGCCACCTTCCACGGGATGAGCGCGAAACGCTTCCTCGTTCTTCGTGGCGGACGACATCGTGAGGGGCTTGACCGGCGGTCCGATGGTCTGCGACAGCGGCCGCTCAAGATGCCGTGGGACATCGGCGCCGCTTGGTGCTGCCTCCAAATCGCCGTCGCTTCCGCCCTGTGGTGCGTCCAGTGCAGGGAGAGAATAGGGCGGGAACAACGGGCGTTGTGGACGCAAGGGGCTGCCTTCGGACGATTGCCCCGGTGCGTATTGCGTCGCGGGCTGGTTGGTTGGCGAGTAACCTTCCTGGAGATGGCTGTCAATGAGGTTCGCGCCAGGACCTGAATAGCCGTTGGGGTGAACGCTGGGAATCGTCTCCTGGGAGCGGTACAAGTCCATGCGGCGTTCGGACTCGGGAACCCGAAGAAATCTGTCGACCTCGGAACTCGAGTGATCAAAGACTCGATTCGTTAGCATGCGCCGGCGATTTCGCACAATGAATTCGTCGTTGGACAGGCGCAGCGGATCCAAGTCGGCGACGACCGGAGCCCAACGCAGGCCCATCAGATCGAACAGCGTGGGGAAAATCGTCGCCTGGGACAGGATGATGTTCTGTTGCAGCGAGGACTCCGCGCTAGGCAGTGGACGAAACAGTACACCGGCCAACGGGATGTCTTCGAGCAGCGGCACGCCGCGGGCAGTGCGAGCGGCCTTCAAGGCCACGGTGTACCGGCTGACTTCGCGCAGTTCAAAGTTGCTCAATTGGACATCCGTGTCGACGAAATGCCGCTTGACGCGGCCCAAGTGCTTTTCATCGGCTCGGATCGGTTCGCGGATATTGGTGCTGTACATATAGTTGAAGTGGAATACGACAGCCTGGCCGTCGGGTTGGATCACCGGTCGGATTTCCCAGCCGGTTCCGCTCTCGAACTTGTAAATCGCCGGATCGGGAATCAGCCCTTCCAGAGCCGCGCCGAATTGTGCGCCGCCCGGACCCTGTTGGCCCAGGACGGCTTCTGCCGTATCGGTCGACAGTCCCGGCAACACGTTCCGCATCGTCGCCAGGCCTCCCGAAGCCCCCGGAACCAGCGACGACGTCGGTTGCCCGCTTCCCAACTTGGCCATGGCCAGGAACGTCGGATCTTGGGCCAACGCCCCCACGTCGTCGATCATCGCCTTGGCCCCGTCGATCGCCTCCGCGATCACGATGTTGCGTTTCGGTAGATCGAACTCCATCGTCGCTTGCGGCGAAACCTTGGCCAACGTGCGGTTGTTGGCCAGCACGTTCGTGGTCTCGACCTGCCCCATCTGCACGTCCCACAACTGACTGGCCAACCGCACCTTGCGGAACGTCGGGTAGTAAAACTGCGTGTTGAAATCGTCATCCAGCGACGTCATCAGCCGCTTGATGTACCCGTCGATATTCGCCGTGTGCGCCCGGGTGCCTTCGAGCAACTCGATGAACTTGTCCTCCATCTCGTCGACCAGCATGTCGAGGAATTTCTTATGGTCCAGCGGGCGGCGGGCTGCTTCGGCTTCGCGCAAGGCGAATTGATAATCCAGGTTCGCTGTCAACAGCTTTTCAAATGCGTTGGACGCAGGCTCCAAGCCCGCTTCCGTTTGAAAGCTGATGTCGGTCAGTTCACTGATGCTCTTGTTGAGAGAAACCCAATACTCGTATGCCTGGCCGACATCGAGTTGATCCTTGCTCATGTATTGGACCAAGGTGTTGGCACGTTCGGTTAGGCTGCCCAATTGCTTCATCACGTACTTCGCGACTTGAACGTAATCCGTAAGGACATTGGTGATTCGCGCCCAGTTGTTGAGCAACTCGTTCTCAACTTGCTGCTTGGCCTCGATTGTTGCCAAGGTTGCATTGGCTCGATCAAAAACGACCTGGTGGAATTGGTCCAGTTGGAACCGGGCCAGATCCCGACGGATTTCGCTAGATCTTAAGACAAACTGATTCAGATCATCCTGGAGCGCCTGGCGATTCTTCGTGATCTTGATCTGATTCTTGTCATCGATCACGATCTCGACTTGTCCCCTGGCGGTCGGCAGTCTCAATGTCAACGGTGCTTTGGCATCCCACTGAATTCCTCTGTCCGTCAACGCGTTGGCCACAAACTCCAACTGCTGGTTAGAGAATTCACGTAGTCGGCTGGCGACGTCAACGGGCTCGCTCAACAGCACTTTGGTCAACTTGTCCGACGCCATCAGCTGCCGGAGGTTTGCTTGGTCGTTTGCGTTCAACTCCAGCATGATATCGTCATAGTCTGCGGAGGCGGAACTGTCGATGAGCAGTTTGACCAACGTTTGAGGTTGGAACAGGGCGAGCGCCGCTTGGGCCTGGTCGTGTGCCGTTCGCGCCGTTTCCTGCATCCTCTTGACGCTGGCCTGTAACTTGATCGCCGACAGCAAGACACCCTTTTGCGAGTCGCGCAACGTGCCCCCAGACCTTTCCAACACATCCCTTGCGTCGTCTTCCTTCTGTTTGGCCTTGCGCAAGTCTTCTTCCCGGTCGCTGAGCCGTTCTTCGATCACCGCCCGCTCCATAATGCGCTGCTTGAGTTCCATTTCCACGATCAGCCGGCTCTTGAAGATCTGGGCCAGGCGGACGAACTCTCGTTGGATCGGCGTCATCGTATCATCGACCGCGATTTCCGCGTCGAACAGGCCGCGGATCGACTGGAAGCGGGCATTCCCGGATAACAGCTGGAAATCCTCGCGTTTGCAGTACCGATCGAATAATCGATGCTTGCCGTCGCACGTCAAGCCCGCTTCAAAGTAGCTTTGTTCGGCCAGCGGCAATTCGCCAGCCATCATGCCTTCGAACGTCTGTAGGATTTCGAGCCGGGTTCCGTTCTTGGCCAAGGCCATGATGAACAGGGCCGAGGCCAGGCTGGTGGTGTCCATCGAATGAATCGAAAGCAGTTTGTTGCCAGTCTTGAGAAATTCCGAGTCCATGACCTCCAATTCACGGATGAAATCCTGGCCGAAGAACGAGTACAGGTATCTGCGGTCGCGTTCTTCTTGGGGCAGGCCGGCACACTCGCCCGCTTCTATCGCCCGTTGCGCCGCGACCAGAACGATAGCTTTGCGAAGCATCTCGGCGGATTGCAGCGTGAGGAAACGGGAATGGTCGATATAGCGCTGGATCTTTCCCGCCACCAGTTCCATCCGGTCGCCCTTCTCGCCGTTGATCTGCACGGTGTGGACATTGACGCGGACTTGTCCCACCGGTGCGTCGATCTGGTTGATCATCGTGCGAATGACGTTGATTCCCTTGATCGGGCCGCGCAGCTGGATCAGGCCCTCGCCGATCACCGAGACGGAGACTTGCCGCACCGGATCCTCGGAGCCCGGTTTTCCGGGAGCATAAGTATCCGGGTCTGCGTGGGCCGCAGCGACCTCACGGCGGAACTGCTCTTCCCGGGCCCGATCTTCGACGGCGATTGACGCCTGCCATTGTTCGGAGGCCGCGGCTTCAGCCGTGCGCAAGGTTTGAACTTTTTGATAAACCGATTCGGCGGTGCGGCGAGCCGATTCGGCCACTCGCTCCAGCTGCGCTCGGACATTCTGGGTGTGATCCGCTTGTGCCTGCAGGCTGGCTCGATCGGGGTAATCCTCGGGAAGCGTTAGCAACCGTTGATCGAGGCGTTGCTGGTCGACGGTGGCGTTGGCCGCTTGATTGGCCGCACTGGCCGCGCGGGATTCGGCTTCCTGCAATTCTCGCTCCGCCTCGCGGGTCTTCTTCGCCGCTTCGACGGACGCCCGCTCTTTGCCGCGGCGGTCGTCGGTGGCCTGATCGGCAATCTGCCGCGATTTGTTGGCCAGCTGCTGCTGCATGTCCACCGCCGCGCGGTTGTACGATTTTACATCCCGGTTGACGATTTGGGCGACACGGTGCGCGTCGCGATAGTAGTACAGCCGTGAGACGCGCGTCTCGACATGGTCGGAGGGATTAAAGCCGTTGACAATGGGACGAGGTTTCGTGTATTCGGGAAAAGGCACGTTCGGCCCCGTGGGGCCTGTAATCCCCGACGAGATGGCAGGGCTTTCGGCGGCGATCGGTCGAAAGAGCTGCGTCGTCGAGTCGGTTTCCATCTTGTTTCCGAAGCGATCTTTGATGAAGGCTCCCTTGACGGTCAACTGGTACACGTCGGGACGCACATCCTCGTATCGGAGTGTCACCACGTTTTCGGATACAGAACTGGACGTGGCCGAGATCGGGGCCCGCGTGTTCTTGCTGTCGGCGAGCACAAAGGCCGCATTCAAGTTCTGGCCGATGGGCAGGGCCAGCTCGATGGGTTCGTCGAATGTGACCTTGATTTCGGCCAGTTCGGGCGTTGTGGAGACGACCTGAACAACCTGGGGGCCCGTCGTACGAATCCGCAAGGTTATCGCTGGCGAAACGGCTCCCGACAATTTGCCGAGCAGCGTGCTGGCCTGAACGCGGAAATCGCCGCTGCTGTCAACCGTGAGGTTGGCCGTCCAGCTGCCATCGTTGACGTCGATGGCTTTGATCTCCTGTCGCTGTTCGTTCAGCAGCAGGACGATGCGACAATCCGCCAACATCGTTGCATCCCCGCGCATTTTTCCCTTGATCTGAACGCTGCGATTGTTGTGCAGGAATTCATTCTGGACCGCGGTGATGGATGAGCCGTCGCTGCGGGCGATCGCGATGTTGGTTGGTGCCTCCAGCGGGTTATCGCCGGTGCGAACGATCTTGAAATTGACCCATTTTCGATCCGTGGCGTCAGAATAGCGGTGAAGCCCGCGGACGCCTTGGCTGGCCTGGGCCAAGAGCACTCCCTCTTGGTCCGCGAGCAACTGCGGCAGAGCCAGTTCGGACTCCCAAATGCCATCTTGACGCGGATTCGTCGGAAATCCAGTCACCGCAAAATCCACGAATTCATAAGTCGTCTCGCCGACTTTTTGGAAGACCGCAAAGTCCAGTTGGGTTCCTTGTAGCACCAAGGCTCCCGACAGCTTCAGATAGTCGCCGTAAACGCGCAGCGGTGAGGGGATCGGTGAGGTGGGGTCGCGAAACAGGTTGTTGGACGTTCGAGAAATCACGGGCTGTCTCAACAGCTGATCGTCATCCGTGGGCGCATGCAGAACGATTCGTCGCGGCGGTGGCGATTCATCTTGGGAATCCGAAATGAGAAGTGTCTGTTCACCAACGGCCGCCAGGGAAACGTCAACGCTCCACTGATCCATCGGCTGGGTTGGGGCGGGAGAAACCTGCGCTTCCCGGGTGCCTTCGCTGTCCACAATCTTCACGCGGATTTTGTCGGCCGCAGCGCCGCTGCCCATCAAGGTCACGCGATCACCGCGGATCAGTCGCACGACCTTGCCTTGCGTTCGCACGGGCCACTGAAATGTCTGTTGCGGCGAGACACTCTGTGCCACGCTGGTGACCGTGAATCCAGTCGCTCCGATTGCGGTGCTAGCATACAAGATCGGTGGCATCACCGCCGAAGTCGGCTGGACGTGCGGATCAAGCAGGCTTGGCGACGTGCGAGAGGTCTCGATCGCACTGGACAGCGGCTGAGCCCCAAGGATCGCGTCCTCGTGAATCCGTTCCGGCGGACTGGATGACGATCGAACGACGGCATTCCAGTCGCCACCGCCCTTCGAAGCAGACCACCACAGAACTCCGCCGCATGCGACGCAGAAAGCTGCCCAACGCAGGGTTGGCAAACACATTGACTGCTTCCTTTAAGGACGAGGCTCGCGGGAGTTCGAATCCACCACGACGAGGCGAACTCGATACCTGGATCAGGGCGATCACACTACGGCGACACACCCCTTCCCCATCCTTAATTTCGGCAAGATCGCTCCAGGAATCAAACTTTAACACAAGCATAAGGCCGTGTGGAGATCACGGCGAAGAGTGGAATTTGGGTATCGCTCCGCGCTTTGATACTGCAGGCCGGGATCGCACAGGGCCGAGGAAAGCCAACTTGACCATCGTCCTCTCGTGAACTAGAACCGTAACAATACCTCGTTGTGCAGGCTGTTTCCCCCAATTTGCGAAGAGCGAACAAATGGCGACGAACGACGACATTGGAGATTTTGCCGAGCGAGACCCTGTCATTGTCAAGATCCTTTGGAGGGATCGTCCAGGCGTGATATGCGCGATTCTTGATCAGGAGCGAAATCCACTACGGGTCACACTCTTGGACAGAAATGATCGGCTCATATCAGCGCAGTTCAAAGCCTCCGAGCTTGAGCATCCTGAAGAGGATACCAGCAATTGGCCCGTCAAACACGAAGACTGTTTATGAGCCTCGCGGCCTACGGTACCCGGACGCCGTATCCGAACCGCGCGGTGCCGGTTCGTCGCACGACTTGCACGGATTCTGACGCTGGATACCCATCGAAAATCGGCAGATAACCCTCGTGGTGGATCGTTTGGAGATCTTCGAATACCGCCTTGGGCAACTGCCCGGCCGTGGTTGACCGCGGCTTGGTTTCCGATGGTATCGTGATCGGCGGAAGCGTTAATGTGTACGTTTGGTTTGTGCAATGATCCGCCAGCTCAAACTGAATCTGGAGGGTGACGGGCACCGCGGGCGTGCCAATCGTGAACCGCACTTGGTAGCGGCCATCGGGCCGGATCGCCAGCCGCATCCCTTCATAGATCAACACGCCCGGACGTTCCAGATACTCGTGGTACGGCCCCCAAGACGGCAGCGGGAACCGGGCGGGATGGTCAAACCGGTAATCCAGCACGAAGCCATTATCCAAGAACCGGTTGCTATCGTCGCTGGCACCACGTGGCTGCAGCGCAGAATCTCCCAAGCGCTCCGCCGACGGGATGCTGCTGACCAGCGGCTGACGGAAAAAGGGATCGACGTGCCTCCGCAAATACTGCTTGCCAACGACGATTTCCTGGCTCGAAGCTCGGACGCTTGATCCTGCAACTGCCGCGCCAACTGGTTGAGCGGCGTCTTGGCCCGCGGGCTGGGCAACTGCGCCGTCGTCGGCGAAAGCTCTTGGCGATAGCCCATCCATCGCAACAGAACTCAAGGCGAACCAAACAGCTGATACTCGCAGCAAACACATGGATGTGCTCCTCGTTCTGAAAGGAAAAAGCATGATCTCGATACATTCAGGAGAAGATCAAGATCGCAAGAACGAGCATAGTTCCCCTGCCACGAAATGCACCCCCCATTTCAAACTAATCCTGCCTCGGTCCATGCTTGGTTGATCATCGAAGGCAGCAACGAAGTTCGTGAGCGTTGCTACATCGGCGAGATTCCCACGAGCTTGCCTCAATTGTTCCGAAATCCGGTTGCGTCGTATCTCAAGGCCAGGGTTGACTTTGGGTTAAGGGCGGTTAGGCATTTCACATAGTTTAACAGCTCGGCCGCGCATTTTTGGTTCTTTCCCCGGTGTTTCGGGGTTCTTTTTTTGTCAGATTTGTTATTGTATGTGATATTTGTTGTGAATCGTGATCGCATACAATAACAGGACGCCGCCATGCTCACGGACAGCGAACAGAAGCTCGTCAACTGGCTCCGGACACGGAGGGTCGCGACCATGCGACATCTGCAGCACCAATTCCAGGTCTGCCACATGACCGTCTTCCGGGCGTTGAAGAAGGTCGGTTATCACACCAGCTACAATCGCAACGCCGGGTATTATACGCTCGCCGACGTGCCGCAGTTCGACGACTGGGGCTTGTGGGCGTACCGCGACGTCCGCTTCTCCCGCGCGGGGACACTCCCGGAAACGCTCGTGGCCTTGGCGACCCATGCCCCGGCCGGACTCACCGTCGGCGAATTGGAAGAACGCTTACAGACGCCGGTAGCGAATCTGCTCTCCCGCCTGGTTCAGCACGGCCGGCTGCAGCGTCAGGTTCTGCGAGGACGCCATGTGGTGTACTTGAGTCCCGAGGCGGAGTGCGGCCAGCGGCAGTGGGAGCAGCGGCAACAAGACCTCCGTGCCGTGGCCGCCAGCACGACGCCTGCGTTACCCGCCGGTTGCTCGGCCCCGCTGGTCATCGATGTGCTGCGGCAGATGATCCTGGCACCCGACGATGGCCCCGCACAATGGGCCCGGCAACTTCAAACGCAAGGCCGGCAGGTAACGGCCGGGCAAGTTCGCCAAGTGCAGGAGCACTACGCGTTGAAAAAAAAACGACGGAATTGAGCTTGTTGGCCCTGCTTCACAAGGTCGAGCAACAGGCTCACGAACAACTCCAGCAGGCCGCGATTCTGCCCGCCGATGTCCGACTCCGCTTTGATCCCGCCCGGGAAGCGTCGTGGGTTCCCGGCCCGCACGCCCCGACTACGGCCCACGGCGGCGTGCTGAAAACGGCCAGCCGGACCGTGGTCAGCCTGAAACACGGCCGGTTTCAGGCTTGCGAAACCGTGCGTCAAGCTGCGGGGGACGGTCCTCCTGTGCCGGGCCGTTCTGCCCAGCTGGCCGACATGGTGCCAGCGGGGGCCCGTTACGGCTTTGATTTGATTGCCCATGTAGGAGTGGAGACTTATTTGCATGGCCGGAGCCTGCAAGAACTTCATGAGGAACTGGCCCGTCACCGGCCGGCGATCGACATCCCGCGCAGTACCCTGTGGGACCAGCAACAGAAATTTCTCTTCTACCTGGGCTGCCTGCATCGGCAAGCCACGCCCGTCCTCCGCGAGTACTTGGCTCAGCACGGTCCCGTGACGTGGCTCTTGGACGGGACCACGGAACCGGAAACGGCCGTGTTCTTGGGCATCGAGGAGGCGGCTCATGGTCTGTTCCTGGGAAACTGGAAAATCCCCAGTGAGAATCTGGAAGACTTGGTCCCTTGCCTCCGTGAGGCGGCGGACCTCTTTGGTTGGCCGGACAACGTGCTGCACGATTTGAGTCCGACCATGAGCGGAGCCTGTGAGCAAGCGTTGCCAGGCGTCTCCCACTTCGTGTGCCACCAGCACTTGGCCCGCGACGTGGGCGAGGATCTCTACGAGGTCCCCCAAGCGGCATTGTGTAAGCGTCTGCGAACCCTCAAGCTGCAATACCGCTTGAAGGAACAGCGGCGGGGTCAGAACGAATGGCTCCGACAGCGCATCGACTGCCCCTCGGAGTTGGTCCTGGCGGACTTGCTCGCGGGCCGAGCCGTCGAGGTGGCCTGGGATGACACGCTCGGCCGCGAGGTCTTGCTGGCCTTTCACTTCTGGATTCTCGATTACCGGAGCGACGGCCGGCGACGCGGCTTCCCATTCGATCCGTACCTGTTGTACTTGCATCGCCGACTGGTGAGGGCCGGCGAGGCCGTGGATCGGCTGCTCGCTCAGACCCCGGTGTCATGCCGGACGCCGCAGGTGTTACGCAATTTTCAAGCCCTTCTGCAAGCCTATCGCAACGACACCGAGATCCGGGCTGCCGCCGATCTGTACGAGCGCTGCTATTCCCTGTTGATGCGGCTCCGAGAAACGCTCCGGCTTTCAGCCCAACACATGAACCAACTGCGACAACCGCAGGAACTACCGCCGGACGAACAACCGCCCATGAAACGGGCGTTGGAGCAGCTGCGTCAGGAGTTGCGACAACAAACGGAAGACAAGAACGATCCGGACGGGCCGTTGGCTAAGATCGTGCTGAAGCACCTGGACAAATACTGGGGACACCTGCTACCCGACCAGCCACTGGCCGCGGGGGAGTGCTGGCAGCGAACCACCAACCAGCTAGAAAGCGACTGGGGTGACCTGAAGCGATGTCGTCGTCGCACGCATGGTCGGGGGAAGCTGACAAGGGACTTCCAGTCGCTGCCCGAAGAATACTTGTTGATCCTGAATCTGGAAAACGAAACCTATCTGCAATTGGTGCTCGGCGGCAGTCTGGAGGCGCTCCCGGCCAAGCTGGCCGAGGCCAGCCGTGAAGCCGGCAGTTTTGACGCTTGGCGTCGCCAACGCCGCCCCCGTCTCCTGGGCGAACTTCCCCGCCGTCTTCTTCGCGAGGAGGACTTCATTGACCACCTCCTCGAAACTTGCGTCCATTACTGCCAATCCCCCGCCACACGGGCGGCCTAAACTCACGACGCTCTTGAGCACTTGCCGTGCCAACCGACTTTCGGAACAATAGGCACATGCCGGATGGGGTGTGTCCGCACAAAATTCCCTTTCCATCTCGTATTGTACTCATTGGGTGGGCACAGACAATCGACGTGATCGCCTCTATTTCGGGGGGGGATTTGCCCTGCGACCGATCGGAGCGAGGTTGCCCCCACGCACTCTGCTCGCCAGCGGATGATCACCGCGGTCCGGTGGATTTCGAGCCTGTTGATTTTGGCGGCGCTGCTGACGATCGTCCGCGCGCTGCCGATCAACCAGGCGATGGGAGCGATCCAAAGTTGGACCGCCGGTCTGGGAAGCGACGGTAACCCAGATATGACACGGAAACCAGGCAATCGCGCCAGGGCCACAGAGGCCGTACC
>Ga0351960_1001_pt1 | contig 87146 bp, 32 predicted proteins | sample TotcelT113001M14_FD_205808 | JGI IMG/M metagenome (GOLD analysis project Ga0351960, IMG submission 205808) | Enriched cells from coal bed in the Powder River Basin, Montana, United States - Total cells T11 rep3 HSBNCT.T11.300.1.M14 ... | reverse complement strand
TTTTACAGATTCAGTTGTCGAGGGCAAAGCTGTGCCTTCGGGAGTTTCTGAACAACCTCTTTCTTTTGAAGAAACACTTCAGGGAGCCAAGAACCGGGCGATAAATGCTTATGGAAATTGTGATTACTCCGTGGGTATAGAAAGCGGCATTATGATCATCTCCGGTGCTGAACAGCTCTATCTCGAAAACTGTGTTTGCGTCATCTATGATGGAAGCCGTTATCACATCGGCCATTCATGTGGATTTCAAGTACCGCCGGCGGTAATGCAAGCAATTTTGGCTTACCAAATGGACTTTGCGCAGGCATTTTTGCATTGCGGTTTTTCAGATAATCCCAAGCTTGGTCAAGCGGAAGGGGCTGTTGGACTGATGACGAGTGGAAGGATTACGCGAAAGGAGTATACGAGCCAAGCGATTATTACAGCTTTGATATCCATCGAACATGGGCGCCTTTTCAACGTATGAAAATACGGTCTTTCAGAGAAGGTAGCAAGTCCGTCCCGGCCTTGAATATATTAAAACAAGATCGGGACGATCCGGTTACCTTTTTTGCCATGACTTTTTAAGGACGTACCATTTGAGTTGATTTATACTGCGAACTTCTAGGACAATCTTTTCATAACGAATCGAACACTATTACCAAAGAAAAACAGGAACCGACGTTTATGACCCTTCCGTTTCTCCCATATGCTCACCAATCGATCGATGCATCTGATATTGCGGCTGTGACAAAGGCTTTGTCTTCAGACATAATTACACGTGGCAAAGAAGTTGAAACTTTTGAACAAGGGATCGCAAACTATTGCGGGGCAAAGTTCGCTGTGGCGTTTAACTCAGGCAGTACGGCATTGATTGCTGCCTGCCATGCCGCTAATGTCGGCCCTTCAGACCGGATCCTTACAACCCCCAATACTTTTGTCATCACAGCCGGAGCGGGTACTCAACTAGGGGCAACCCCCGTGTTTATTGATATCGATAGACAAACAGGAAATATTGACCTTTCCATTCTCGAAGAAAATTTGGATTATCCTTCCACACGCGGAAAACCAGTGATCGTGCCTGTGCATTTTAGCGGGATTGCTGTGGATATGAAGCGCTTGGACACTATGATTAAAAATCCGGATACGATCGTCATCGAAGATGCTTCTCATGCACTTGGTTCTTCTTATCCGTATGGCGGTCCTAAAGTGGGTTCTTGCGAATGGAGCCATATGACGGTTTTTAGCTTTCATCCGGCCAAGACGATGACTACCGGAGAGGGTGGAATGGTCTTAACCAATGACCAAGAACTGCAAAAGCGATTGCGTTCCTTTCGCGATAATGGCATTGAACGAGACTCTAGTCAATTCGTGTCTTCACCCGCACTTCCTTGGGTATATGAAGTCCATGAGGTAACCGGCAACTATAACTTCACAGAATTCCAGGCTGCTTTAGGGAATAGCCAATTGAGCAAATTAGACCGTTTTGTGGAAAAAAGACGGAGCCTGGTTGAAGCTTATCGGAAAAAACTGGCGGGATTTCCCCATCTCAAAATGTTCACATCTTCGCAGGATTCCTATACAGCCTTCCATCTTTTTGTTGTACAGATAGATTTCTCCGCTTACAAAACGACTAAAGAATCATTGGTGAAGTATTTGAAGGAAAATCAAGTGGGAACTCAGGTCCATTACATTCCATTGTACAGACATCCTCATTATCAAAAAATGTGCGGGGATATCGCTGAGTATTTTCCGCAAACTGAAGCATATTATTCGCAAGCTTTGTCACTGCCGTTGTTTTTTGATATGGAGATTGGCGATGTGGAAAGAGTGGTCGGGCTGCTGAAGCGTTTTTTCAGAAGGTAAGCCAGATCGTTTCTATCTGGTGTTCATATTCAAGGCCGGGACGGCCTTGCTACCCCCTTATGTTTTTCGCCATAACTTTTTGAGGACGTAGGGCTTGTGGCGATCACATCATCTACTATATAGAAGGTAGCTAGATCGTCCCGATCTCAAATTATTTCATTTCTCGACCAGAAAATCACTTCTTGATAGTTTTGCTATTGTAGTCCAAAATTTGGCCTAGTTCACATTTTAGAAGAAGATGTCTGTGTGTTTAACCCTTTGCGCCTCTGCGTTCTTTGCGCTTTTGCGTTTAATTTTAGGCGGATCGGATCTGAGATGCAATTAGCAAAGCTCTCAATAATGCCCTTAATGCTTGTCCTAGTGATAAACACAGCCCAAAATTCCTTGTCAGAAATTCTTAGGAGGATTGATGAAAACCCGTTTCGTGCTCTTCATCTGTTTATTTGCCTGCTTGGCAGGCTTGGCATTACCACTGCAATCTGCGCCTGTGGTTTGGAATGGCAAGACTTACGATGACGATGCCACCGCTAAACTTATTACCGTCATCATCACAACAAACCCGATACCCTCCATCCCAAGAGTGACCCATTTATATTCCTGTCAAAAAAGTTTATCCAGGATCCCGGCATTAAAAAAATGTAAAAAAATCATTGTATTTGATGGGGTGCAGCCTGCTTATGAAGCGCGGCAACATGATTATAATACATACAAAAAATGTGTCGCTAAACTTGTCAGGACAAATCCCTATTTTGCAAAAACCAAGCTGGTTTTTTGTCCGGCGTGGGTGCATTTATCCGGTGCCATCAAGGAAGCTATGCAATATGTTAAAACCCCCTATGTATTTATTCAGCAACATGATTTCGAGATCATCAAGGACTTTGATCTTAACGGCATTGTAGCTACTTTGGAGGCGAATCCGAATGTCAAACATGTTAAACTGGATTACAATAACCATAACGATGACGCCACATGGTGGAATGGGCCTGTTGATGAAGTAGTGGAAGGCATTCACTTTGTCCCGCTGACAAGGACCTTTGGCTGGTCAGATGTCACGCATGTGGCAAAAGTGGATTACTACCGAGACTTTGTACTACCTAAATGCGGCCATGGACCTATGGAACATTTTTTGCACAATCCGCTAAAGCGCGATCTGGCAAAGTATGGATACGAGGCGCATAAAATTTATGGCACTTATCTGTATGGAAGGATAAAAGATGGCGGATATATGCTGCACACCGACGGACGCGGTACTCCCTGATCGGCTATTATTAATCGTAGGCGAGAATTAATGCTTTAGCAACGTTGGCAATGCCGATGTCTTTTTCATTTTTTAGAATATGGGCCAGCTTTAACCCCTCATCCTTTTTTCCCAGCATGAAGAGGGCTTTCGCTAAATTCAGCAGTGTAGGGGCATGGTCCCCTTCAATTTTTAGGGCTTTATCAAAGCATTTCAGGGCATTGGAAGGATCATTCAACTGCAAATAAATGGCCCCCAACGTTTGGGCATCATAAGCACTTTCTGGATCTAAAACTGTCAAAGCTTCGAAAAAAGATTTGGCAATATCATATTTTCCTTGCCGTATGTAGGCATAACCTGTGAAACGCAGATCTTCGAGATGTTCTTCATTCCATCCAAGGACATTCTGCCAATTGATTTTTGCCATGTTTATCCTTGCAAGAATTGTCCTATGCGGCCGACTATGAAGCCCAGCCATCCGTTCAACTTATCGATTTGTTTAAAACATCCCAAAATGACTTCTTTTTCCTTCTGGGCTTCCGGCGTTGGGCATTCCATGGCCTCCAATTCAGCTTCCTGTTCCCGCTGTTCCTTCAACGAGCCAAGCGTCGGAGTTACTCGATAGAAGGCAAAAGGTGAGCGGCGCAGGAATCGAATCCTTTTCGGAGGAAAAAAATAAGCCCAAGGCGTGAACAGAGGAACTATACCCAGCAGGATATCTATTTCCGTCAGCTTGGGGTAAATATCAACCATTTGGGTTTGCGGTGGAATGCTTGCGGCTTTATCCAGTTGTAATTGCTGGTTGATTTGTTCGATCATCTTCGTGCGGACAGCATATAGGTTGTACACGCTTATATCCAACTTATCGATGGTCGTCATAAAATCCTCAAATATGAAAAAGTATTTTTAATAATGTACATGTTATATCATACTACAACTTTATTTTATCAATTTAATTATTTTCGAGTAAATGATTATACCTGAAGCTTGGGTTGAAAAATTGGAATATGCGGACCAGACACTTACGAGATGACATATATATATTCATGGCATATACTAGGGACTTGGACAAAAATCTTGTACTTTTCTATTGAAATGCTGCATGTATTCGTCCAAGGCTATATACTAATTAAGTCATTAAGCCTTAGAACTTTAAGTCATATTTTTATTCTCCTACCGAACAAGGATTCCAGACCATGACTCCCCCTCATATTTCTGTTCTTAGCGCAGAAATTCTTTCGTTTTTTAGCGACCATAAATTGCAAGTTTTTGTCGATGGCACTCTAGGAGCTGGCGGGCATTCGGCTGCGATTCTGGCTGCCAATCCTGAGCTTGATCTTTTGATCGGCATTGATCAAGATCCGCAAGCATTGGAAATTGCCAAGCATCGGTTAGCGCCTTGGTCTGAAAAAACGAAACTGATCCGTGGAAATTTCAGGGAGCTTCCTGTTCATTTGGACAAGCTTGGCATCAAAGCGGTGGATGGAATGCTGTTCGATATTGGAGTCTCTTCTATGCAGCTTGATATTCCTGAAAAAGGCTTTAGTTTTTCTCAGGAAGGGCCGCTTGATATGCGGATGGACCCTAGCGCTCCGCTTACTGCTGAAGAAATTGTGAATACATGGACGGAGGAAAAATTAGGATGGGTGTTCCGGGAATATGGGGAAGAAAAACGCTGGAGGCAAGCCGCCAGGGCGATCGTAGTGGCACGAGGTTCGCAACCGATCAAGACCACAACGGAATTGGCTGCTATCTTAAGGCCTCATTTTTTTTGGAACAAAAAAGGGATCAATCCCTTGACGTTGATTTTTCAAGGTCTTAGAATCTGTGTAAATGGCGAACTTGATGCTCTTGAACAACTGATCCCTGCTGCAATTGAACGTTTGCGGCCCGGAGGGCGTCTGTGTGTGATCAGCTTTCATAGTCTGGAAGACAGAATTGTAAAAAATCGGTTCCGTTATGAAGCGAGCGATAAGGAAGATACCTCGGGGGTTGCTGGAATGTTTATCGATAAAGAGCCCCGTGTGCGTTTGTTGACAAGGAAGCCGATTATGCCTACAGAGCAGGAAGTAGAGATGAACCCAAGATCGAGAAGTGCGAAATTAAGGGTCGTAGAAAAAATATGACGCGATCGAATCAAAAAGCGTTGTTCCTTCGACTTTTATTCTGTATTTTTTGTGTCGGATTGACTTTGTATCTCTCCATTAATAAGCAAAACGAACTAACGGAACTACGCCTGCAGATCCCGCAGCTTTCCAAAGAAGTCAAGGCCATTCAGGAAGAAAACATCCGCTTACAGTATGAAGTGGATAGGTTTGAAAGCCCTATCCATTTGATGGAATTGGCTAGGAAACCGGAATTCAGCCACTTGAAACATCCGTTCTTGAAAGATATTATTATTATTCAAGAACTTACTTCGATACCACCTACTGATTAATCCAGGTTGATTGGATGAACATAAAACCGGGAAAACCTCTAAAGAGTAAGGACCGCAAATTGCTTGTGGCCCTTGGCTTGTTCCTGTTTGCTTTGTTTTCTTTGTTAATTGCTCAGTTTTACCGGATTCAGATCATTGAAGGAGACAAATGGATTAAAGAAGCGAACCGGCAGCATATTTTGGTCGTGAATGAGCCTTTCAAACGGGGAACTTTTTATTCGAACACCAGTATAAAGAAGGGAAATCCTGAAACACCTCAAAAATTCACTAGTGATATCCAAAAATTTCATCTTTATATCGATCCTGAATCCATACCTGTCAAGCATAGGGCCCCTATGGCCAAATTTTTGTTGAACGTTTTGGACTTGACGGCCATGTAACAATCTCACTTTAAAGCGCACTTTGTCCGGAAATCGCGCAGCCGCAAGCTCGCCATGTGGCTGGACCGCGACACGCGCGATACCATTACAAAGTGGTGGTTTCCCTATGCCAAGAAACATAAAATTGCCAGGAATGCGCTTTTTTTTGTGAGTGATTACCAGCGCTCTTATCCATTTGGAAAATTGCTAGGCCAAGTGTTGCATACTGTGCAAAATAATAAAGATGAAGCTAGTCAGCAGGCTGTTCCTACGGGCGGCCTTGAACTTCGATTCCACAATTTGTTGAAAGGAAAGCAAGGTAAACGGCGGTTGATGCGTTCCCCGAGGAACGCAATTGAAACCGGAGAGATTATTGCACTGCCGGAGCATGGTGCGGACATCTACCTCACGATCAATCACTACATACAAGCGATAGCCGAGGAGGAATTGGCAATCGGGGTTAAAAAGTGCAAGGCCAAATCCGGGTGGGCTGTCATGATGAACCCGCGGACAGGGGAAATTTTGGCCATGGCGCAATACCCTTTTTTTCATCCTCCGGAATATCAGTTTTATTTTAATGATCCGGAGATGATTGAGCATACCAAAGTCAAGGCTATCACCGATGCGAATGAACCTGGATCGGTGATGAAGCCTATTACTTTGGCGGTTGGCTTGCTGGCCAATGAAGAGAGAAAGAAACAAGGAAAGCCACCTATACTAGACCCTGAAGAAAAGGTTGCTACGGCCGATGGCCATTGCAAAGGCCGGAAAAACCTCAAGGATGGGGTTGTCCATCCTTTTTTGAACATGTATATGGGTCTCCAGAAATCTTCCAACATCTATATGGCTCGGTTGGTTGAAAAGATTGTGGAGAACATGGGCAATGAATGGTACCGCCGGATTTTAGAGGAAGTTTTTGCCTTGGGGAAAAAAACCGGTGTTGAGCTTCCTTCGGAAAGTGCAGGGGTACTCCCCACCCCTGGAAAAAAGCACCCGAACGGGACCTTGGAATGGTCGGTCCCCACTCCCTATTCGCTGGCGATTGGCCACAACATGCAGGTGACGAGCCTGCAGATCGCGCGCCTCTACTGTATATTTGCCAATGGCGGATATTTGGTCAAACCCACATTAGTGCGGAAAATTATCAAAACCCATCCTGATGGCAAGGAAGAAGTTTTTGTAGACAACACCTCCCCTGAAAGAGAGAAGTCTTTTCCGCGGGTCCTTCCTGCAAAAAATGTAGAGACTGTTGTCAAAGCAATGAAATTTACAACCAAGCCAGGGGGGTCTGCGAAGCGGGCGGATATTTGGGGGTATACCGAAGCAGGTAAAACAGGGACCGGCGTCAAAATAGATAAAGGTATTTATAACGAAAGGCTCAATTCTTCCTCATTTGTCGGTTTTGCTCCGGCAGACGATCCCGTTTTTGTCTTAGTCGTGACAATGGACGAACCCGAATATCATTTTATTCCGGGAATAGGCAAGAACCATCATGGTGGAGTTTGTGCAGCCCCTGTATTCCGCGAGATTGGAAGGCGTACTCTCGAATATCTAGGCATTACCCCTGATGATCCTCATGGTTATCCTCCAGGGGATCCGCGGTACGATCCTGAAAAAGCCGACTGGATTCCTGAAACGAGAAGGTTGCAAGAAATGTATGAAAAGTGGAATAAAAGTGCGGAGAAGATCTAAAGAGGTCATTGATAAAATTTATGAAACTAAAAAAAATTGTAAAAGAAATTCCTCTGAAACAATTCAAAGGGTCCAAAGAAATCGAGATTACTGGAGTATGTGCAAATTCGAAATTAGTTGCACCGGGGAATTTGTTTGTCGCCAGAAGAGGGCGCATGGAGGATGGAACGAAGTATATTCCCGAAGCGATTTCTGCCGGGGCTGTGGCTGTCTTAACGGATATCTATGATCCCAGTTTAAAGCAAATTGCCCAATTGATCCATCCGGATGTCTCTTCATTGGAAGGCCTGCTTTCCGCTCATTTTTACCAGCACCCCTCATCTCAGCTGTTCACCGTAGGGATTACCGGAACGAATGGAAAAACGACTACATCGTTTATCATTAAGCATCTTTTAGATGTGTTGAGAGGACCATGCGGTTTGATCGGCACAATAGAATACATTCTTGGGCAGCATCGCTATCAAGCCACCCGAACCACCCCCGATGTGACCACAAATCAGAAAATGCTTAGGGAAATGGTGCAGCAAAATTGCCAGTCTGCAGTTATGGAGGTTACTTCCCATGCTCTTGATCAAGGGAGGGTCGACCATGTTGATTTTGACGTCGCGGTCTTCACAAACCTGACTTTGGACCATTTAGACTATCATCGGACAATGGAAGATTATTGCAAGGCGAAGAATATGCTGTTCAGGCTGCTGTCTTCGAATCAAAAAAAGAAAAAAAACTACAAAAAGTCCGCTGTAGTAAATATAGACAGCCCCTGGCATCAGAAAATTCTTGAAGGGTGTTCTGCTTCGGTATTTACCTATGGTATTGCCAGCAAAGCAGACCTCTATGCTGATGATATCCTATTAAACTCAGAAGGATCTTGTTTCACTGCGCATTATCAAAACCGTACAGTCAAGGTGCAGATCCCCCTGGTCGGCCGGTATAATGTCTATAATTCCTTGGCAGCCATGAGTGTTGCCCTTACGCAAGGATTTGACATCGAACAAATTGCACCTTTGATGAAACTGGCCCCCAAAGTACCAGGAAGGCTCGAACCTGTGGCAAATCCTCTGGATCTGAAGATCTATGTCGATTTTGCCCATAGTGATGATGCTCTCATCAACGTCTTCGAATGCCTGCGCGAATTTAAAAAAGGACGCATTCTTTGTGTATTCGGCTGCGGAGGAGAACGCGATCAATCTAAGCGCCCACGGATGGGTCAAGCGGCTGAAGAATACGCCGATTTTACGATCATTACTTCAGATAATCCGCGTTCGGAATCACCCGAAGCCATCGCTGCACAGATTGCAGCCGGATTTAAAAGAAAAGATTCCTATATTATGGATCTTGACCGCAGGGCGGCCATTGAAAAAGCCATTTCAATGGCAAATCCGGATGATATTATTCTGATTGCAGGCAAGGGACATGAACCCTACCAAATTTTTGCACATAAGACTATCGAATTCGACGACCGCAAAGTTGCTGCAGAAGTCTGCCAGCAACTAGCTCTAAAGTAGGAGTGCCGATTTTGAAATCCACATTTTTGAGATCCGTATTTTTTGTATTCTGGATCTTGCTGGCCCTACAATTGGAGGCTTGTTCACATTCCCGACAAGGGATCATGGATGATCCTCAGCATATACCGGGCCCCTTTATTGTTAGGAAGCCGGAACCTAAACCAAAACATAGACCGAGGCCTAAGCCAGAGCCTCCGCCTATTGAAGTGATGATGCCTCAGCCTTTTAAAAAACCGGTCATTGTCATTGATCCGGGGCATGGAGGCGAGGACTTTGGAACGCATTCATTGACACCGCCTAAGTATCATGAAAAGTATTTGAATTTGGCGACAGCAAAAGTACTGAGGGGCTATCTTGAGCAATTAGGCTATCATGCCATTTTGACGCGGTCAGAAGACGTGTTTATTTCCCTTGATAAAAGAGCGCAGCTTGCGAATGGAAAAAAACCAGTTTTATTTGTCAGTGTACACTATAATTCTGCGCCCAGCGAGGAAGCTCATGGAGTAGAAGTATATTACTATCAGAATGAGGAAGACCAACAACGGTCAAACCAATCAAAAACGCTTGCCCAGCATGCTTTGATTCAGATTCTTGCAAATACGAAAGCCAAATCGAGAGGGGTGAAGCATGGCAATTTTGCTGTCATCCGGAATACCAAAATGCCCGCAATTTTGATAGAAGGCGGATTTTTGACGAATGCTGGAGAGATGCAAAAGATTAAAAATCCTGACTATGTGAAGAAATTGGCGTGGGGAATAGCGAAAGGCATCCAAGACTATATGAATAAGAATATCCTGACAAAAGTACCGTAGTAAAAGATCGTCCTCGGCGCGATTCGAACGCGCGACCTGTTGCTTAGGAGGCAACCGCTCTATCCTACTGAGCTACGAGAACACATCGATTTTTGCTATAACTTTTTAAGGACATACTGTCGCACTAATGATACAGCCAGTAGTGAAAGTTTGCCTTCTTTTTCTATTTATCTCAAGGGATTTTCATAGATTCTTTAAGGATACTACTCCTAGGAAGACATTCCTAAAAGCTATTGTACTGCGGTAGCAGTACCTCTAGAGTAATCCCAATGGTATTAAGTTAACATAATTTCTATACATTTACCGCCGGTTCATATGAAATTTTCTTCGAGTATTTTTGCGTACCCTTTTCGGCTATTGTTTTAATTTCGTCCAATGAATAAAAAGAAGAACCCCGCGTGCGGGGTTAATTCGTATTTATGGCTTTACCCGTAGCTGCAGCTCGTCTCCGCTTCGCTCGCGAGCCTTGCTGACGGGCTACAAAATGAGGCCCTACTGCGTAGGGCTAGCTACATTGCATTTCCATGTGAAGTCTATACCTCGCGCGGTCTAAAACTTGAAATTTGAACTACGCCAAAGCCCCGGGGTTGAATCGATCGAAAGAGACTCAATATTGTAATATGGGGTCGCTTTCGATCGTTCAACCGCGGGAGCTTTCGCGCTTTCAAGTTTTAAACCGCGCGAGGTATAAGTTGCTTTTCACAAAAAGTGCTACCTAAATTTGAACCCCGCCGTTTTTTATAAAGATAGCCAGAAAACCTCTCAAAATTTATATATATACTATCGAAGTTGCCTTATTGCCTTACAACGAAAGACGGTGGTGCATACATAAATGAAGAAATACTTACTGGCTGTCTATCTTTTTCTTACCTCAGCTTGTTCCAGGGAGTCTCAAGTTCCCAGTTCAATCCCGGAAACAGCCATACAGAATGAAATAGATCAAGCCCTCCTCTCTCCCTCTTTCGAATATGGTCCCTGGGTGTCAAAAAAATGGTGGCGTTTGCTGCATGATTGCCAGCTTGAAACATTCATCCAGACTGCACTCTATCAAAATCCGACATTGAAAATGGCAATCGACCAGGTATTGATTGCCGAACAGCTAGCAGAGGGTCAAAGATCTCCGCTGTTACCATGGGTATTTCTAGAAGCTGATTCCTTGAAGGCCAAAGTGAGTAAGACAGGCCCGCTAGAGAACATCCCGCCAACTCTTTTTCCATTTTCTTTTAGGCAAACGCAAACATTTCTGAGTTTTTCTTTTATTATCGATTGGTGGGGAAAAAATCGGAGCGCCCTGAAAGCTTCTCTAGGTGATATGCAAGCTACTATTGCGGAGTCTGCAGTAGCTAAGCTTATGATTACCATTAAAGTGGCGGAAGCCTATTATCAACATCAAGTCAGTCTGAATCGCTTGACACTTGCCCAGCAAGCCGTTCGGAATCGAGAACGATTCCTCGCCCTTTCAATGGCGCGAATGGACAACGGCCTCGATTCCGATTTCTCTATTCAACGGGCCCAACAAGCCCTTAGCCAAAAAAAACAATTATTGTTTTCACTGCAGCAAGGAGCTTCAGCCTCTCTCAACAGTTTACGGACTTTGCTTTCCGGTGATTTCCAAGAAGAAGTTTTGCCTGTGGACCTCGATGATATGGGCACTTCACCTTTTGCACTTCCTCCGGAACTTCCTTTGGACCTGATCGGGCATAGGCCTGAGATCATTGCACAGTTATGGCGCATACAGGCAGCCTCGCATCGCATTCATGTTGCCCGCACAAATTTCTATCCAAACATCGACTTGCTTGGACTGTTTGGTTTTCAGACCATTCATCTCAGTGAGCTGTTAAAAGATCCGAGCCGCTCAATGTTATGGGGACCGGCTCTACAGCTTCCCATCTTTCAAGGGGGATTGTTGACAGCGATATTGAAGGAAAGTGAATTCGAGTATGCCCTCGCGGTCGATCAATATGAACAACTTGTAGACCGCGCCGTGCAAGAAGTTCTCGATGGCATCACTGCTGTGCGCACTACAGCTGAAATATGGACAGAAACGAAAGCTTTTCAAGACATTGCTTATGAGCTCACAATACTGGCCCAAAAAAAATTAGAACATAATATCTCCTCGGAAATTGAAATTCTCCAATTGGAGAAAGATTGGTTGGAGGCACGCGATGCGGCCATTCAAGCAAAAGGGCACCAAATATTTTCTTTTTTAGCACTGGTCAAATCCCTTGGCGGCGGTTATGATGTCGAACAGCTTTGATGTAAAGGAGTAATTCGTGAACGAAAATGAGCCTATGGAGCCACCTAGCAACAATATCAAGAAGCGGAATAATTTATTGGTGCGCATCATTCTTGTCAGTATTGTTGCCGGATTGCTTTTCTTCGCATATTGGTGGATGTACCTCACCGGTTATGAATATACCCAAAATGCCTATGTGGGTGGTGATATGGTCGGCATTTCTCCAAAAATTATGGGTACAGTGGTTTCTTACTATTGCGAGGACAATGATTTTGTCGAAGAGGGGCAATTACTCGTCGAGCTGGATCCTACCGACTACAGGATAGCCTTCGAAGCTCAGAAAGCTGCTTTTGCTTCATCTGTTAGACAAGTTGTTAACCTCAAGCAACATGCGGGACAGCTCCAGGCAGGCCTGTCGGCCAAAAAAATCTTGCTTGAGCGCGCAAAAGAGGATTATTTTAATAGGACACGTCTGATCGATTCAAGGGCTATTTCTAAGGAAGAATTGGAGCATGCAAAAGCGGAATTCGATTTTGCCACTTATCAATACATGATCACTTTCCATGAGTTAGAAGGCACTTTAGCCCTTCTAGGAAATACCTCCTTACGCGAGCATCCCCAAATTATGGGCGCCAAAGAAAATTTGCGGAACGCTTATCTCAATCTGAAACGATGCCGTATACGTTCCCCAATCACAGGTCTTGTTGCCAAACGTAGCGTACAAGTGGGTGAAACCGCCAATCCTGCCAAGATCATGATGCAGGTGATTCCTTTGCGAAATGTTTGGATTGATGCGAATTTCAAAGAAGACCAGCTCAAAAATATCAGAATTAATCAAACAGCCACTATCCAGACAGATCTCTATGCGAATAAAGTCATCTTTCAAGGAAAAGTGCAAGGCATTCAAGCTGGAACAGGAAGTGTATTTGCATTGCTTCCGGCGCAGAATGCAACAGGGAACTGGATCAAGATTGTACAGCGTGTCCCGGTCAGAATCACTCTTGATCCCTCTCCCCTAAAAGACTTTCCCTTGCTCATAGGGCTTTCGGCATCTGTGACTATCGATATCAGTGATCAAAGCGGACCGGTTTTAATGAATGTACCTTCACAGCAGCAAGTGACCAAAACCCCTATATTTGAAATCCCAATGGAAGAAGTTGATCAACTTATTGAAGACATTATTCGACAAAATTCCCTTTCCGTGCATGCATCGGATCACCCTTTATGAAACGTAAATATCTTGAAGGGGCTCCTTTGATCATTATGACCATAGGCCTGGGCCTTGGAACCTTCATTGAAATCCTCGATGCCTCGATTGCCAATGTCGCTATACCTAATATTGCAGGGGATCTGGCTGTGGCCACATCTCAAGGAACTTGGGTAATCACTTCCTATGCAGTCAGCAATGCCATAGTGCTTCCGATGACCGGTTGGCTGGGAAAAAGATATGGAGACGTCCGAGTATTCGTAGTTTCAACAGTGTTGTTTTCGTTCTTTTCGTGGACGTGCGGCCTTTCCTGGTCCTTACCCATGCTGATCGCTAGTCGTATTATGCAAGGTGCGGTAGCTGGTACGATGATCCCTTTATCGCAAAGCCTCCTTTTACAAAATTACCCCCCTGAAAAATCGAGCCTGGCTTTAGCTTTTTGGGGAATTGTAGTCATTGTAGCACCAATTTTAGGTCCCGTTTTAGGGGGCTGGATTACCGAAAGCCATGGATGGTCTTGGATTTTCTATATCAACGTTCCTATTGGGATTTTATCGAGCTACCTTACCTGGAGTGTCTTGAAAGATTCCCCTTCTCAGACACGCAAAGAGCCAATCGATATCGTCGGTTTTATCCTATTGATCATCGGTGTAGGCGCCCTCCAAATAACCTTGGACAAAGGACAGGAACTCGATTGGTTTAACTCGCAAACAATTATCATTCTCGCGTTGGTTGCTTTTTTCGGTCTTCTTTTTTTTACGGTCTGGGATATCTACACTCCACATCCGGTTGTGGATTTTACGCATTTCACCCGAAGGAATTTTGTCATCGGCACGCTCGCCTGCGCAGTAGGATGGATGTTATTCATCGGATGCATGGTGCTATCCCCTTTATGGCTTCAAACAAGAGAAGGATATACGCCCTATTGGGCGGGCGTTACCCTCATGACAATTGGGATTTTCCCTCTCCTGCTTGCAACAACAGTGGGAAAAGGGGTGAATAAATGGGATCCTCGCTTATTCACTTCTCTGAGTTTTTTCTTATATGGAATTTCTTTTTTTTGGATGGGAAGTTTCACAACATCAGTGAGCCTATATTTGCTTATGATGAGCCGGCTTTTTTTAGGATTGGCCTTGGCATTTTACTTTATTCCTCTCATCGCTATCGCTATGTCCGGTATTCCCGAAGAATCACTGACAAGTGCTTCAGGAATTTTCAATTTCGTACGGATGATGATCGGCGGAGGATTCGGACCCGCCATCTTTGTGACTTTGTGGGAAAGACGAGAAATTTTTCATCATGCCCGTCTGGTCGAATCGGTGAATTTTAGCAGAGAGCCAGCTACGGCGATTTATGCCCAACTTCAAGCGAAGGGTTTGTATAGTCCTGAGTCAGATGCGATCATCAATACAATGGTGACCTCGCAAGCCTCAATTCTCTCGTTAAATGATGTTTTTTGGCTCGGAGGTTTTTGCTTTTTGGTCATGATCCCATTTATTTGGCTGAGTAAACGCGTGGATCCAAAAAACATTAAGACGGCCATCATTGATTAAGAGGATCAGCGCTTAGAATCACCTAAAGCAATCTTATGCGCTTCATGTGTGCGTCTGATTTGATTTTCAATAGGACCTGCGCCATATAATTGTTTGAGGACTTCTTTTTCTTGAGGGACATTGAAATCGACGATCCTGTTCCAGAATGTATCAATATGCCATCTATTTCCTTTTGCACTCATGAAGGTTGCCCATATATGAGCGCCTTCGGGATGTCTCTCAGTTTTTGGTAAGTTATCCCGCATATGCTGAACAATCCCGTAGATGAAACGGTCTTGTTCAGATTCCTTAGTTAAGCGATCTAAGATATAGCAAACAACTAGAGCATGGTGACGGCATACGCCGATTTTCTTTTTTATGAATTCATCAATTGGTATCACGGGTATCTGCCTTTCTGAGATACCATTGCTGAAGGCAATGGTTTTGCCTGTCCAATTTGTAATAATATTTTCGACGTTTTGAATTGAATTTGAATTTCGTGGGAATATGATCTGATTCGTATAGGAACTTACCAGATCTACAACCATTTTTTCGGTGAATCCATTTTTAGTTTCTCTTTTCAAACGACAAAGCAGTTTGTTTATATGCTTATAGTGTTTGTTTAATAAAGCCGAATTTTCCGGATCTAAGACTGTAAGTTCTCTATTGATAGTGGACCCGCATGAGATAACAGGCTTAGTAGAAATATGGGGAACATTCCCGGTGAGGGGAACATAATGCTTCCCATCAATGACGATTTGACCGAATTGATAATTGGGAAAGTTGCTCAAAAAACTTCTCATCTGGATTGATCGCGCAGCTTCCCCATTCAAATCTTTTGCCTGTATCTCTTCCGGTGTTAACTCCATAACAGGTTCTACAGAAAGTTCTTTGATGATAAAAGGGGTGCAAATGCGCAAAAATCCTGTTTTGTGTTTTTTTATATATTGGTCTGTGCCGAAGTCGAACACTATTTCATTATTAGCATTGACGTCTGTGATCTTTACAATTTGATAAAAGGGAGGAGGGCCGCTCCTATGAACTAATGCTAGGGCGCCTACCGGTAAAAGCGGATCATCAGGAGAAACTTTCTTGGCATGGGCCAGCATGTAAGGACTTGGTCTTTCCCCAATAGCAATTTCTTCAGGTTGTGACACTGCATGATTGCGAAGTTTGTAGATGTCCGCTGCGTGCTTGTATAACAGATTATTGCCATCGCTTACCATAACGAATTCCCCATCGAATACCTGCAAGAGCTTTAGGAATTGAAATTGGCCATTTCCTAAATTCCCCAAAACAAGTTCTTCGCAATAAAATTCTTTGTTGCCAGTATCGAGTTGCTTCTCCGCTTCTTGTTTTGTTAGGACTTTTCCGATTGCGAATATTGTTCCTTCGACAGGCGTGGTTAAATCCATGAGAGCTGGAATAGGCTCCGAAGGTAGGGGATGTTCCGGTTTTTTGCTTTGATCAGGCTCTTCGGCACATAAAACTTGATTCAGCGGCAGTTTATCTTTCTCCACATCATCATTGAGGTGATTATTTAAGTGCTGATGAATGGAGATAGGAAGATTTGATTGATGTTCCGATTCTAGAATGGCATAACGAATATGTTTTTTTTGTGCGGTAAAAAGATGTTGTATTTTGACAGAACAAAGAGCAAATCCCAGCGTAACAATGATCGCCAACAGTCCGAGACAACAGCGAGCGGTACGTTCCATACAGGAATAGGGACTCTCTTTTTTTGATACCAATTTATATCTGCGATCATTTTTATAAACAAATTGATCACGGTGATTAAATTTTTTCGCCTCAACCAAATTTGCGGGGATTTCATACAGATTCTGTATTATTGTAAAAGCAGGCATTTTATATATTGTTGTGTGTATATTTTATAAATTGAATAGAGTTTACTTCGTAGTATTTAAAAAAGTCAAACTAATTCAGTGTATTATGGATTCTTGATGGTTCATAGAAAAATAGTTAAATTGTGGGGTGTGACACACTTGTAATTAGCGCGAGGTATAACAGCGGGATCGTGAAGATCCGGCTAGCTTTTTTGCCGTGACTTTTTAAGCTAAAGTTTACAAAGCATCGGATGCGAAAGCCATTTGGTGCCATTAGGGACATGTGTGTTTAATGAAAAAGGGACATTGTGGCCTTTATTATCGAGATAGGAGACGACGTATTGACATCCACTGTTCAGGGGGGTGATTGCCGCAATTTGTTTGCCTACTAAACTCAGTGCCGGAGACGTGTCCGCCAGGATTAATTGATTATTTTCCTTACCGAAGTCCACGCACATTTCCAGGTTTATACGATTGTCAATATGAGGATTAACAAAGCGAGTCTTAGTAACAGTTCCTACCCGAAAATCTACCACGGACAAATCCTTCCATGTGACATGGAGTTTATCCTTGTGATTTCCAAGTTGGAGTCTTTCATTTATTGTGAACTGCTGGTCTGTATGCAAGAAAGCAAAAACGCAACCTTTTTGGAAAGCGACTGGATATGGAAAAAGAGGTTTTTTTCCCTCCATCAAATTCGTAATAGCCAACGCATATACTTGTTTTGTCAAGCATAGGTATTTTGCTTCGTGTGGTATCTGAGTTTGGATGGTTCTGATATCCTCATTTTCCATAGAGCTAAAATCGACTAGTCGAAAAGAGATCCTATCCAACTGTGAAAAGGAACCGGGTGTCATCAATAATTCTCCTACAGAAACATGGATTAGCAAAGATTAAAGCATGTTATGGGTAATTATCCATTTATGGGTAATCATCCAACAAACGACCGTTATATAGTATTGATTTTTAATGATTTATGCAACCTTAAACCCGTTTTCGACATTTTTTGCCGGTTCAATGAAAGCTTTACCTCCAATCGTGCATAACACAGCACCTTCATCTTCACTATCAAAATGTTGTTTTAAATCATCAGGGCATAGATTGGCCAACACCATTAGTTGTTTCCCGATCATACTATCTAAAAGGTTTTCTGTGTGCAGTAGAGCGACACAATTCATAGTCCCTAAAAGGCCAGCATTGATTTTAAAGACAATTCGATGGAGTTCTTTTGAAAATCGATGTGAAGATAAGATATCCTGGACTGTCACGATACGGAGATCTAAGCGCAGAAAATTTTCCCAGACAAGCTTTCTTTCATTTCTTTCGAGCATTTGGTCCTGACCTAAAATTCCGACACGCGAACCTGAATCGACCATCCAAGATGGTCGCATATAAACAGTTGTCAATCGCTTCTCATCATGACTGCCATCTGCCTTCTGTGCGCCTGTGATTAAGCAATCGGACATTTTATTGCCGATTTGTTTTCTAGGAAAATTAACCGCGCACATTATTTGTTTATCAACGAGTTCTTCTGCTGTGTGATGGATGCAGATTTGTGCCGAACTAAAATAAGCTTTCTTATTATAAAGAAGAGCGTGTTCAGCATCTAAGGATGCTCCAAAGGTTATATCGACGGCCAAAGCAGGAATTTTTGCTTTTGGATTTGGAGCTGCCTGTAGAACTTTGCCAATAGTCAGGTGGGTTTCTTCAAAGAGCACCATTTTGATTTTTGACGGGATAAAGCTCATGGTCATACGTTTTGCCAAAATTGAATAAATTATCCTAGATTATGCCTCGAGGGGTCAAAATGTCATCTTTTTGGCCGCGCGAGGTGGAGCTGAACATTGCTTTGAGAATAATCTATTAAAGCGTTTCATCAAAACGAATTTGAACTATAATCATTCCGGACCCACTTCGTGGGTCTATAGCATGTCCTCAAAAAGGTATGGCTGCAGACATAAGGTAGCAAGGCCGTCCCGGCCTTGACTATTAACAACCAGATAGTCCCGATCTGGATTCAAGGCCGGGACGGCCTTGCTACCTTATTTCCTTCGCCATGACTTTTTAAGGACGTACGGTCTATACCTAGCGCGGTCTAGCTGCATTTTTCATATTCCACTTGAATCCAGTCAAGGTTTTTTAACAATAAGATGCTTTAATATACTTTAATTATTAAACTATGATATTTTGAGTATTTGAGTTTATCAAATTTAACCAAAAAGGTAATTACATGAATTATTTATGTATTTTATTTGTTTCTATGCAATGTCTTCTATGTAGCTATGCATCAGCAGAAAATTATACTGCTATAACTTCTGATTTAGAAAAAAAGGATTTCATTATTGAGAATGGAAGTTTTATTTTTTCTCCTGATGAGTTTAACAATAAAATGACCCATTTCCATTCCCTCAACGACTTTTCGGTTTATGCCATTTATGCATCAAGTTCGTTTTGGCAATGTTCTGAATATACATTAAAATCCTACATTCCATCTGAAAAATTCCCAGGTTTTGATTTTAAAACTTCAGGCGAAGTAGGATTTGGTACTTTCAGTTTTCAAAGAGGTTGGGGCTTAAACAAAGGTCAACTCGTTTTGGGCAAATCATTATCCCAAGATGTTCTTGAAAAGCTTAAAGCTGAACAGGCTCTTTTTTTTGAAGGCTGTTTTATTGCTGACGAAAGTGAATATTTCTTTTTGAAAGTATCTCCTCAAACCGGTTCATTAGAAGGGGTTATGGGCGATTATTTGGTTGAGTCATCTCCCAAGGAATTTGACGGTACCTTTTTCGCAACCATTTATTCCCAGCAGCCGGATTCTACAAAAAATATAGTGGGACACCTCATGGTAAATATTTATGGTGAAGACACTTTCGCTCTTGCAGGAGCACATGTTCGGGGAGAGACAGATCGAAGCCTCGTTTATTTACAAATGGTTGATCTACAAGAAATAAATGACTAATTAGACTGCGCGAGATATAGATTTTCCCTGGATCCGGTCTATTGTTATTTTCGGGCTGAAAGACAAGACTTCTGTACGTAAATTCGAGAAAGAATAGAATGCAGATAAGTGAGGATTTAGATCCCGGGGAGGTTTACCTTGTCTGATGTCATTCTGCCGAATTATACAGACCCTTCGCAAAATTATATTGCACGCTATCCTCAGCCGTTAGATGCGATCTTCCTACCAAAAAATGTGGCTGTCATCGGTGCAAAAGATACTATTGGAAGCGTCGGACGCACAATCATGTTGAATCTTCTTTCCGGTGCATTTCCAGGGACCATTTACCCTGTCAATCCGAAGCGATCACAAGTACTGGGCCATAAGTGTTATCCGGACCCCGCCAGCATCCCAGCTCCAATCGACCTTGCCGTCATTGTGACACCAGCTCATACTGTACCTGGGGTTGTTCAAGAATGCATAGATGCAAAGATCAAAGCTGCCATTATTATTTCAGCGGGTTTTAAAGAGCTTGGAGAAAAAGGATTAGAGCTTGAAAGGCAGATTCTTGAGATTGCAAATAAAGGAAACCTGCGGATCATCGGCCCTAATTGTCTCGGAGTTATGAATCCTGTATATGGGCTGAATGCCACCTTTGCCAAGGGCATGGCGAAACCGGGACATATTGGTTTTATCAGTCAATCCGGGGCTATGTGTACAGCCGTCCTGGATTGGAGCTTGCAGGAAAATGTCGGATTCAGTGCCTTTGTTTCGGTCGGCTCGATGGCGGATATCAACTGGGGAGACCTCATCAATTACTTGGGGTCAGACCCCGAGACGAACAGCATATTGATTTATATGGAAACCATTGGCGATACCCGCGCCTTCCTAAGTGCTGCCAGAGAAATTGCTTTGGAAAAACCCATCATCGTCATCAAGCCCGGCAGAAGTCCGGAAGCTGCCAAGGCCGCTGCCTCCCATACGGGATCAATGACCGGCAGCGATGAGATCTTCGAAGCTGCTATGGAACGGGTAGGAGTGCTGCGAGTCAATACCATAGGGGAATTGTTCGATATCGCTTCGGTGTTGGATAGGCAGCCTCGGCCCAAAGGGCCTCGTTTAGCGATCATAACGAATGCCGGAGGGCCGGCTGTTTTAGCGACGGATGCTGCAGTGGAATATGGCGCTGAGATCGCTGCTTTGCATCCTGAAACGATAGATAAGCTGAACGCATTTTTACCGCCTGCCTGGAGCCATTCCAATCCAGTGGATATTCTAGGTGATGCGACCCCGGAGACATATGAAAAAACCCTAGAGGTAATTTCCGATGACCCGGGGAATGATGGCATCCTTGTCATATTGGCACCTCAAGATATTACCGGGCCCGTTGAAACTGCTGAGTGTTTGAGGGCTTACAACAAGGGAAAGCCTATTTTAGCCAGTTGGATGGGAGGTTCTTTTGTTCAAAAAGGCAGAGAAATTCTCTATCAGTCCCATATACCTATTTTTCCCTATCCTGATTCCGCGGCCAAGAGTTTTGCGATGATGTGGAATTATACCAAGAGTTTGCAAACCCTGCATGAGCTTGGTTCTGTCCAGGTGAAACAGAATTATGAAATTTCACCGCCTCCTTCCGGAGTCGAGGAAATATTTTCTACATTGGAAAAACAGGAAAGAACGCTGCTTACAGAGTTTGAATCAAAAAACTTATTGAAACTTTACGGGATTCCTGTGGCAGAAACCCTAAAGGCCCATAGTCCTGAAGAAGCTGTCGAGCAAGCCAATAAGATTGGCTATCCTGTGGTAGTCAAACTACACTCCGAAACCATTACGCATAAGACCGAAGTGAATGGAGTCCAGTTGAACCTTCACACTCCGGAGGATGTCGTGCTTGCCTTTAAGAACATTCAAACCAGCGTAACTCAAAGCTTCGGGGCTGAGAGTTTTCAAGGTGTGACAGTGCAGAGGATGGTCAAGCAGGGCGGGTATGAATTGATCTTGGGAAGCAGTGTGGATCCGCAATTCGGACCGGTCCTCTTGTTTGGGTCTGGCGGAATATTTGTTGAAATCTATCGTGATACCGTGCTGGGCTTTCCTCCCCTCACGATGAATCTGGCTAGGAAGATAATCGAAAAGACAAAAATCTATGAAGCACTGAAGGGCTTTAGAGGAAAAAAAGCCATCGACCTGCACTATTTGGAAGAACTCTTGGTCAAGTTTTCGCTTTTGATTGTGCAAAATCGGCGCATTAAAGAATGCGATATCAACCCAATGTTAGCTTCATCAAATGAAATAGTGGCCCTTGATGCAAGGATTGTTCTGCATGATTGGTCCCGCTCAGAAGATAGTCTTCCGAAATTGGCCATCCGCCCCTACCCCATTGATTATTTAGCGGAAGCACACTTGAAAAATGGAAAGGAAATTATTCTCAGGCCTATTCACCCTTACGACGAACCACTCGTCATAAAATTCCATCATATGCTATCTGAACATTCAGTCAGGCAGCGCTATTTTGAATTCATGAAGCTCAGTGACAGGGCTGCCCATGAACGCCTGATCAGGATCTGCTTCAATGATTTTGATCGCGAAATAGCGATTATCGCACAAGAAAAAGAACCGGAATCACCCATAATGGGGATGGGACGTCTTTCCAAAGTCCCCGGGACGGTTTATGCAGACCTTAAGTTATTAATTGCCGATCCTTTTCATGGTCAAGGACTTGGAACATTGATTGTTAAGCAGCTGATTGAAATTGCAAAGCAAGAAAAGATTGGAACCATAAAAGCAAAAATCTTATCAGAAAACCATGGGATGATAAAAATCTGCAAAAACCAAGGCTTTCATGTAGAGGAAGATGGGATTTATACAACAGCCACATTAGAACTAGGATAGCTAAAAGACTATCTTGACAAGTCTTACTAGAACAAGGAATATCAAACATGCGTAAAGAGACTTTGAGCAAAGAGCGGGATAAGATCATTAGAGACTGTCTAGAAAGATATACAGGCTCTGAAATCAAAGACTTTCAGCCTTATATACTGCTGACGAATTTTCGAAAATACCTCACAATTTTTGCCGACCATTTCAAAAACGATGCTATCCAATGCGATGGGGGAATGTTTCAGGTTGTCCACAGTCCTTCTGCAGGCATCAGCTTTATTAATTTCGGGCTTGGCTCGCCTGCAGCAGCCTTGATCATGGACCTTTTGAACTGTTTGCCGACAAAATGCATATTGTTTCTGGGAATGTGCGGCGCTCTCCGGCACTACTATGTTGTCGGTGACTATGTCGTGCCTATTTGTTCTATTAGGGCGGAAGGGACATCGAATTACTATTATCCTCCTGAAGTTCCTGCTTTGGGAAATTTTCTTGTGCAACGTGCTGTCAGCCAAGTTTTAGATCAGAAAGGATTGGAGTATCATCTTGGGGTGGCTTATACCACGAACAAACGATTTTGGGAATTTAGCGAAGAGTTCAAGGAAAATCTCAAAGTTGCAGATGCCCATGTTATTGAAATGGAAAGCGCCACGCTTTTCGCGGCTGCCCGTTACTATCGAATGTCTCTTGGGGCCCTGTTCTTTGTTTCGGACCGTCCTCTTTCAAAGAAGGGGGTCAAGACAAAATGGAGCTCCCGTTTTATCATGGAAGAACTGGCTAAAGAGCATATAGAAATCGGGGTCGATGTGTTGCGTCTGTTTGAAGAAATCCAAGAAAATCGGAAAAACATGATCACCAGGAAGGAGCTTTGGCGAAATTTGCCTCATGGCTTTGATGATCCGGAAGATATTTCGGGATCCTAGTACATTGTACTAGACATCATTCAGGTGGATTTGGCTGCAGGCAGTCTGGCAATGCAGGTTTACTACGTTTTCTTATTCCACACAATTGAAATATTTAAAATTTTAATACAAATAAAAAGTGGAGTTTTATTTTGAATATATAATTTATAGAAGTATAATTAAAACGACCTGTTTACTTTCGTGCTATTTATAAAACAATTCAGGTTAAATATCTGTCTGTTTATTTTCTTACCAATACCCAAAAAAATCCTCTTGCCTCTAATTCTCTTTGACGTCATACTTGCACTGAGTCCTAGTGTGTTGAAGAAGAACAAAGGAAAAATTTAATGGTTTTGGCTTGTTTAAGATGATGATCACACTTGTCCGAAAAATCTCATCTTTTACCTATCTGAATGTCACCCAATTTCTTGGGGCATTGAATGACAACATCTATAAGCTGCTGATCGTTTATTTTTTTATTACTTTAGAAGGGATAGAAAACAGCCATTTTATTTTGGCTACCACAGGGGCTGTTTTTGTGCTCCCGTTCCTTTTGTTCTCGGCTTCTTCAGGAGTGCTTGCGGATCGTTTTAGCAAACGCAACATCATCGTTCTCACCAAAATCCTCGAATTGATCACCATGACCCTGGGTGTTGTGTTTTTCCATTTCGAAAGCATCTTCGGTTCTTATTTGGTGCTCTTCCTTTTGGCTACGCAAAGTGCAATTTTTGGCCCATCGAAATATGGCATTGTCCCGGAATTGGTTTCTTCGGATAAGATTTCAAAAGCCAATGGCTTAATGACTTCGTTTACATTTTTAGCCATCATATTAGGGACATTTCTAGCTTCGTTTATATTGGACGTTTCAGGCCGTCATTTTATCTTGGCAGCAATGATGTGTACTTTGGTTGCCTTAGTTGGGCTCGTGACCAGCTTTTGCATTGAATACACTCCGCCATCCGGTTCATTACAGAGATTCAATATTTTCTTCGTGAGGGAAATCTATAGTACATTGAAATTCACCAGCACTCTCCCTTCCGTGTTGATGGCGGTCTTTGGTTCTGCATTCTTTCTTTTTTTAGGTGCATTTGTTCAATTGAATATGATCCCTTTTTCCGTTCAGTCGCTCCATTTGACTGACGTGCAGGGGGGGTATTTGTTTCTATTGACTGCAGTAGGTATCGGATCCGGGGCAATTATTGCCGGGAAAATTTCCGGAAAGTATGTTGAATTGGGAATCGTTCCGGTGGCCGGAGTTGGCGTTGTTGTGTCTTGCTATCTTCTCGATCTTTTTTCCGATCAATTGTTTGCCGTGATTCCGCTTGTCACACTTTTGGGAATGTTTGGAGGAATGTATGAGATTCCTTTGGATTCCTACATCCAGGTGGTGACGCCGAAGAAAAACCGCGGCCAGGTTGTGGCTGCCACAAATTTTTTAAGTTTTTTCGGCGTACTTTGCGCTTCCGGCATGCTGTATCTGATCGAAATGCTGGGATTCAAAGCCGATAAGGGCTTCACCATTGTAGGAACCATAACGTTGGGAATTACAATTCTGGTAGGCTATCAATTCTTTGATTATTTGACCCGCTTTGTGGGCTCGATTTTATCGAGACTGCATTTTCAAACTACCTATACCGGATTGGAAAACATCCCCTCCTCGCCGGTCATTTATGTCTGTTCGCATACTGCATGGAACGATATGTTGTTGATGCTCGGTGCACAAAGGCGCAGGATGCGCTTTTTAATCGAACAAGAACAAGATCATTCGAAATGGATGAAGAGAATGTATCGGTTATTGCGAGTCGTCTTGATCCCCGCCATCGAACCTTTGGAAAAAAGTCAGGTGTGTTTAAATGCTATCCGCAGCACATTGGAAAAGGGTATTTCGGTTTGTATTTTCGTTCGCAATGATGATATTTGCGAGGAGATTGAAAAACTTAAACATTCCTATTCTTTTAGAGTTTTGTTAGAAGAGACGCATTATCCCATGCTCCCAGTGGCGATACAAAAGGGAGAAAAGAACAGCAATTCCCGTTTTTTCACAAGGTTGTTAAAAAAGCTCTGGGTACCTGCTGCTTTATCTTTTGGTTCTCCTATCCAAGGCTCCTTGCCAATGCCCATACGTACGTTGTCCGATGATGAGGCAATCGATCCTGACAGCTACGAGAATCCCGAATTCGCGTGAGCTTGACATATCCCTGTAGCTAAAACCTTAAAAACCACCACAGAGCCCACAGAGAACACAGAGGGGGTCTTATGGATTATTTAGTTCATCCGGACGTGTCTGAAAAAATCGATAACCATGAAGCTGATCCTTTAACAGGTAATATTATTGGAGCCGCTATTGATGTACATCGTACGTTGGGGCCGGGTCTGCTTGAATCGGCATATGAGGCCTGTCTTGTTTATGAACTAAGACTCCGAAGGTTGAAGGTTGAAGCGCAAAAGCCCCTACCTATTTTTTATAAAGATGTTATGCTTGACTGTGGCTATCGTCTTGATTTGGTTGTAGAGGATCAGGTAATTATAGAAATTAAATCTGTGAATGCAATAGCTCCAATACACGAAGCGCAACTACTATCCTATTTAAGGCTCTATGGAACTTGCGCTCGAGGATTGCTTATCAATTTTAATGTAAAACGATTGGTAGAAGGTATTCGCCGAATGAAAATATAAACCTCCCTCTGTGTTCTCTGTGGGCTCTGTGGTAGTTTATTTTAGACCGCGAGGTATAATTCATTTGGCAACCATCACGCTATGAGGAGCTCTTCATTCATATCGCAAGGAGATAGGCCCTTTGTGGTGGTGGGCTTTTTTATCGGTGATTTTGCCTAGTTCTACTTTGAAAACATAGTCAACTTGCTGGGTACATCCCGGAGAGACCTCTACCTTTTGGATGTAACGGTACTCCTCTGTCTCCATATCGACGACACACCGATCGAAGGGCATCCCATATTCGGCTTCTAGATCGTTGATATCCATTCCTAGAGGAACAGCTTCGAATTTCTCCTCGGTCATCACCGGAGCAAACTTCAAACTGCATCCTCCTAATAAGATAAAGACTAACAAAGCTGTAAGATAAGTAATTAATTTTCTCATGATTTTTTCCAAATACGTCCGTCAATAATTGTCCTAAATTGATCTGCCGAGGAATATTCAGCATGTACCATATAATCTCCATTTTCCTGTAATTCGTACACTTCAAATCCTTCTAAAGGGCCGCCTCGAAATTCCCAGGCAATGGTTTTGTCATCAATGACACCTTTGCCATTGACTTTGCCTACCAATTCATTGTTTATTTCGATTTCGAAAGAGGTCAATGTAACATTGCTTGTAAAAAACAGGTTTTGCAAACTTTGGACTCCTCCCTGAATTTCTACACTTTGAACACATTGTGAAAAGGAAGAGGTTCCTTCTTCGATGATCCATCGAGTATAGAACCGCAAATGGTCCGGAGAAGTGCTAAAAGTAATTTTGCCTTCGCCGACCCATCGGCTTGGCTGAAAAAGAAAATCATGCTTGAACATCAAAACATAAACCTCCGGCTATAGATGCTTTGTAAAATTCCAAGTGCCGTCATTGTAGACAATATAGAAGATCCTCCATAGGTTACTAAAACCAGAGGTACTCCTGTGATTGGCAATAGGCCGGTCATCATACCGATGTTTACCAAAATATGCATTGCCAAGTATACCGTTATGCCGGCTGAAAGTAAACGTCCAAAATGGTCGCCCGCTACAGCGGCTACTTGGAAACTGAAGTAGATCAAGGAATAAAAAAGGACAAGTAAAACGACCAAGCCAACGAATCCGAATTCTTCTCCAAAAGCAGGGAACACCGAATCGGTATAGGGCGCAGGGAGCCACCCACCACCGGTAAAATCGCTTTTCCGCCAGCCCTTTCCGGTCAATCCCCCTAAAGCAATGGCGGTAAGTGCTGTTTTTTGATGGTGTGTATTGGGATCCAACCGGTCGAATTGATAATCTTTTAAAAACTTCGTGGCGTAGGGACGAGCTTCTTCATGGCTGATGACCCCTAAAAAAAGGACAGCAACAACAAGAAGGGCCGAAGCTCCGATCCAGGTCATTATTTTAATGGCAAGAGGAGGAAGGTTGCCGAAATAAAACATGACCAGAGTGATGGGGAAGAGAATGAGGGCTGTGCCTAGATCGGGTTGTTTTAGGATCATGACGAAGGGAATGCCAACAATAAGGGAGCCGAAAAACACAGTGCTCCATTCTTGTGAGAGATGCTTTCTTCTTTCTAAGTACCAGCTTAATGCAATAACAACAATTAATTTTGCATATTCGGAAGGTTGGATGCTGATGTTGAGCAAAGGGATTTTGTACCAGCGTTGGACTCGTTGGATAGGATCGGTGAAAAATAAACCTAAAAGCGATAAAAGCATGATAAAGTAGAGAAACCAAGTCCACTCGCGGAGTTTATTATAATCAAATCCTGCAAAAAAAAAGAATACTCCCCATCCAAGGGCGAAACCTTGCAGCTGACGCTTGACCATAGGAGTAAAGAAAGTTTCATCTTGGTTATCCAATGTATAGTCGATCGAATAAGAAGAAATGACAAGCAATCCGATGAGCATCAGGGCTAAAATCACAGGAATGACCCGATAATCAATTCGGGAGATCTGCTGATAATTCCACATACGGAGTGACTTCTGGAGTGTGGTAAGGTTTGGGCTTAGTCTGTTATAGTATTTCAGGAATACCTATATACCGTGCACGGTATAGCATGGTCATGATACACTAGATTCACAAAGTTCCGCAATGAATTGTTCTGACTAAAAGAAGGGAAATTATGGAAGTCATTCGCACACATTTCGAGACAATTGGTTCTACAAATACATGGGCCAAAGAGAATGCAGCTCTATTTCCTCAAGATAAAGTATCATTAGTCACCGCAAATGAACAAACCGCCGGAAGAGGGCGGTTTAAACGAATGTGGGTATCGCCGTCCGGATTGAATATTTATGCGACTTTTTGTTTTTTTTTAGATAGAAACAGGACCGACATAGGGAATATTCCTCAAGTGTTGGCCTTATCTATTGCGGATGCTCTAAGCAGTCTATCATTTTCTCCTAAATTAAGATGGCCGAACGATGTCTTGTTGTCCGGCAAAAAAGTTGCCGGCATTCTTTGTGAAACAACTCCTTTAGATAAAGCGCTTTGTGTCATTCTTGGAGTGGGTCTTAATGTCAACATGCCTTTAGCTATATTGGAAGCTATCGATCGTCCCGCAACCTCCATGCTTGTGGAAGGAGGGAAGGTATATGATCTTGAAGATGTACTAGCACGTTTGCAAGAACTATTTATTAAAGATTTGGATCTGTTTCTGGTTCAAGGATTTCAGTCGTTTCATTCAAAATATTGCCAAATCAGCTCCCATCAACAAGGAGATCTCATTCGGTTTACAAGTCGCTGTGGAATTGAAGAAGGAGTCTTTCAATCCATTGCCGAGGATGGTTCTTTAGAGCTTCGTTTTTCCACAGGTGAAAAACGACTGGTCCATAGCGGTGAAATAGTACATTCAGCTATTGACAAGCTTTTCTTTAATCATTAAATCTTGAACTATACCTCGCGAGGTATCGTTTAAATCCAATGAGCTTTTGTCCCTACGAGGAGGATAAAGTTGTTTCGCCGTTTATCTTTGAAACAGAAAATCGTTAGCTTAGTCACATTGGCTGCTATTTTCCCTATTTTCACGATGCTGGTGATTTCAACGTTTCAATCCAATGCAATCCTCAAGAACACCGCCAAGGAAATCGATGAATCGAACAAAAACTATCTTACACAGATCGTGAATGAAGTGTATGTGTTGTGTAAAATAGCGAATGATTTTCTCAAAGAAGACCTAGTCCAGAACCTGAAAGTCGCCCAGAATATTATTCAACATACCGGCCCTATAAGGCTGGATAAACAGATGGTATCCTGGGCAGCCATCGATACTGCCCAACGTAAAACCGTATTGATTGAACTACCTAAAATGTACATTGGTGATCAATGGCTTGGTCAAAATTTCACACTATCCGAACCAACACCCATTATCGACGAAATTGTCAATATCACCGGAGGAATTTCCAGCATCTACCAGAGGATGAATGAACAAGGTGATATGCTCGCCATAGCGACAAATAGAAACACGACTTTCGCAGAGCGTTCGATTGGAGTCTACCTGCCAAGTGCTTATACAGAAGACCAAGCTAATCCTATTATAGCCGCCGTTTTAAGAGGTGAAGACTATTTGGAATCGGATTCCCTGCCTACGGGTGTTTTCTTGATGATGTATAGTCCTTTGAGAGATGAGTCCGGAGCTATCGTTGGCATGTTAAGTGTTGGGGTAAAACAAGAACCTCCTCCCAATTTGAAGAAAGCTATTTACGACATTAAGTTCGGTAAGACCGGATATGTTTTTGTTCTTGGAGCAAAGGGTGATGATATGGGACGTTATCTCATCTCTTCCGAAGGGATGCAGGATGGCGAGAAGATTTATGATGTGGTCGATAGCCACGGGAAACACCCTGTCAGGGAAGTTATATCACAAGCAACCCAACTAAAGGGAGATGAAACGGCCACCTTCCATTATGAATGGAAAAATTCTCTCGATGATAAAACCAGTACAAAAATCACCGTAGTGAAATATTGGAAGCCTTGGGAATGGATCATAGGGGCTGGGATGCAGGAGGAGGATTATTATTATCTGAACCGACTGATGAACGTCCAATTAAATAAATCACTTTTGTGGATCTTTCTAAGCGGAACCCTTTTATTTGCTATTGTGATTGCTTTGGCTTTCCTGCTTGCTAATAAAATTGTCAAATTAATAGTCGGAATCACACAGATCACTGAAAGTATTGGTCAGGGTAATTTATTCCAAGCAAAAATAATTGCCGGATCACTGGAAACACCGGAGATGACAGAAGCAAAAGAACAATATACGATTGTGCAGGATGCGTTTTTTGTCGATGAATCCGAAAAACTCCTCTATTCGACGATCAATATGGCAGAGAAGTTATATATACTTGTCAGTCGAATGCAGCAATCGGGAAAAGAAGTCAGAAATTCAACTGCGCAGATCGCTGAGGCTTCCAAAAAATTGACCTCAACAGCCACAGATGAAGCTGTTTCCGTCAAGGAAGTCGTGGCGACAACCAAAGAAATTTCTTCAACTGCGCAGCAGCTAGCTATGACGATGACGCAAGTGAAAGATATAGCCACGTCAACGGCTTCATATGCGAACGATGGCAAAAATAAGTTGAACATTGTCGAAGCGACCATTCGGCTATTTGTGGAAGCTACAGTGTCGATTGCTTCCAAGTTAATGGTCATCCGAGACAAAACAAAGGATATTAATAGCGTCGTTTTTACTATCAATAATGTAGCTGAGCAAACGAACCTGATTTCTTTGAATGCGGCTATTGAAGCTGAAAGAGCCGGTGAATACGGACGCGGTTTTGCTGTTGTAGCCAGAGAAATACGGCGGTTGGCAGACCAGACGGCAATGGCTACTTTCAATATAGAATTCATGATAGACGGCATGCACAGTGCCGTTTCATCGGGGATTACTGAAGTAGAGAAGTTTACCAAAGAAGTCGAAAAAGGGGTAACGACTATTAAAGTCATTAATGAACAGTTAGAAAAAATTATTGAAGAGGTACAAGTACTTCCTCAGCGTTTTGAAGTGGTAAATCAAGGTGTGCAATTCCAATCGACCAGTGCCAAGGAAATCAGCCTTGCATTATCCCAATTAAGCGACTCGATGAGAATCATGACGGAGGCCTTAAATAATTTTAACAATATTACCGAAGAGTTAAATCATACCGCTAGCAGCTTGAATGATGAAGTATCGCATTTCAAAATTACGTCTCCTATCTTATATGATCTGTGAACAAGAAACTTTTTGTCTCTGATTCCCCAAAGCAATGTTTGTCCGCAGAAGCTTTATGTTACTTTTTAAATGAGGGCTTTCTAATATGGCAGCAAACTCTGGTATTTTAGATATGGAATCACTGTAATTCTGAAATTGAACTTCCAGCATTTTTAGTTTTTGCAAGGCTCCTAAAAATTCCTTGGTCCCTGGCTTTCCAATCTCGATAATTTTTTTAGCTTCTGTGACTTCATTCGAATCAAGCTGAGTCTTCCATTCCATAAATTGAGCCGCGCAACAGTTCTCATCGATTTTTTCGACCAGTTTTGTCAGCATGTTTTTCGATTTTTCGAGCTCTGCAGCAGCTGTTCCAGTAGCATGAGACATGGCGGTGTTCAACAACAAGGGGTGGCGCATAATTCTTTGGGTCGATAATGTTGTTGGATTATGATCATTCTCCATGTTAAACCCTTCAGTAAGTTTGCCTTCCTCATAAGCTTTTTTGGCAGCAGCTTTGTAAAAGCTTTGGAATTTGACAAGGTCTTTTTGTAAGAGATTCAACTTAGACATAGATTCAAAATATTTACAACGTTTTGAATCACGATACAATTTAGCTATTGAAATTGCTTTCTGATCAATCCAACTTTTGTCATTCATAGTGATTGAATCCAATTGACATTTGTCAGCTCTACTAATTTCTGCCAAATCATCAGCAAATTCTAATAAGGTTTCTTTGGACCTTCCTAATGCATCAACGAATTCATTCAAAGCTTTTTTCGCCGGAGGATCTTCCACATACTTTACAACTTCCGGATAGTTGGTGCAACCAAGTTGCAATACTCTTGCATAAGTGGCTTCGGTCGTTTCAATTTCTTTCAAGATATGTGCTAACGTACTATTTGCCTTCGCCGGATTTTTGATTCGCCCGATTTTTGGGCTTTTATTTGGTATAGGTGGGGGAGGCCGTTGAGGAGGCAATGGTTCACGAAAATTTCGGTGTAGTTCTTTTGAAGGTGTGCTTGCATTGACGGCCGCTTTATTTTTTCCTGTTTGCGGGCTTTTTGGCGGAATTGGAGGTGGAGGTCTTTGAGGTGGAGTCTTTCTGGCTGCTTCCACAATTTGGCATTGGTTTCCTGAATTATTTGAATGACTTCGCAGGATTTCTTTAGCTATTCCTTGCAGCTCTTTCTTTGTGGAGATCTGTGATCCACTTTTTGGATGTGCATCGCGGGTCGCCGGTAAAATATGAACCCCATTGAAGGCTCGTTTACCCGTGTTTGTGTCTTCACGGAATGGTTTTATCTGCGGCCTAAATGCATTGTTTAATGGAATCCCCTGAGGCTTTTTATAAAAAAGGTTAGTTCTCTCGTAAAGCTGATTGGCTGCTCCATTGTTTTCTGTTGAATGCACTGTCATAACAAACTCCAAGTGATAATAATTATTTTTATTTCAAATATTATTATTACATAGTAATGTTAAGTATTAATTAACAAAGTGTTAACATAATTCAATGGAGTAATTTTCGGCATTTTGGTAGAGTCATTCCCGGAAGTTTCAAGATTCAAACGTACGTCCTCAAAAAGTTATGGCGGCGGACATAAGGTAGCAAGGCCGTCCCGGCCTTGAAGGTATACCTAGCGCGGCCTATATTAATAGCTAGATCGGGACGATCTGGTTGCCTTTTTTGCTATGACTTTTTTAAGAGAGCGTACATTCAAACAAGGTGGACCAGTGTGAACATGAAGACCCTCTTATTTTATTTTGGCCTTTGCCTTTTGTGCGCTAAGACAAGCTTGCTATCGTCTAGTGAATGGATTGCTCCTCCAAACGGAAAGACCTATGCTCTCGAAATGATCGATCCAGTGGTTCATAGTGCACGCGATTATGAAGGGATTCGATCGTTCTTCACTGAGAATGGCTATGTTGTCGTTGACAATGTTTCCAAAAAGATACATCGAGATGCATTAGTCGTGCTAATCGATGAAATCATACAAGAAAATATTCCTTTTTCACGCCGTCTAGGCTTCTTAGATCTATATCATGATCAGACATTGGCTGAACTGAGGCAAAATCCGGATTGTTACAAAGTCTTCAGTCATCTTTTTGGCAATAACAAACTTTGGGTAGTCTTTGACAGAGTGATCTATCAAGCTCCCAATGAAAATGAAGAGGCATTGAATCCACACGTCGATCAAAACCCTTTGACCCACCCCGGTTTTTTTAACCTTCAGGCAATGATAGCTTTGCGCGACATGAACGAATTTACGGGCACTTTAGCCGTGGTTCCAAAATCGCCAGTATTTTTTCACACTTATGGGCAATGGGCTGATCCTAAAGATGGTTACATCGAATATCAGGATAATGATCTGCCCTCCTTTGTAGGCCTCCGTCTTAAAGAGGGACAAATTGTCATTTGGGATTCCCGCACAACCCACAGCCGCTTCCGAAAAGAAGGTGTATCTAAGCGCTATGCGGCCCTTGTGACATATACCTTGGCTAAAAATGATCCCGAACTTGTCACGCGGCGTCTCAAGTATTTTTACGAAGGAATCGGATGGAACGACCATGATGCGGGCCTCAGGGCCACAGCTAGGCCGCGCTGCCTGCAATCTTTAAGAAAAACACCGGAGCAACTTTCCCCATTGGGTCGGAAGCTTTACGGTTTAGACAGTTGGTTTTGACTATGCATTTACTCATTGTTTTCCTCTTATACGCAGCATTTGGCTTTGCCGAGTCCCCATTTGTACAAACATGGAGCTTAGGAGGCGGGTTAACTGTCCAATTCCAGAGCGATGCGCCGTTCGACTTCAATGACGAAGACCGCATCAAACTGTCAGCGCATCTTCCTGGCTTTCAAGTAGATAGCAAAGGATTCCATGAACTGGTAGTCAAGCATATATTTTCTGATAGCTGGGGTCTTAAGCAAGAACCAGGCAAAGTAGAGATTTCCTCGACATGGCGTGAAAAGCTCCCGGCAGATTTTATTCATCTGCTTTACGGGGCATCGCGCTTAGAATGGCTGCAGCGAGATGTATTTGCAGTGCATGCCGCATGCATTGGAAATGATCGAGATGGTTATGTGTTGCTGATGGGAGTTCCTGGATCTGGAAAGACAACTTTGACCTTGAACCAGGCTGCTCATCATGGTTACAAAGTATTTTCCGGGGATAAGACCCTTCTTCGATTTACCGAGGATGGTCAAATGGAAGCGATCGCAGGCACGCAGACGATTACAATACGTGCTAGAGATATCAGCAGGTGGGCTGCTTTGGAAAAGGTCGACTCCCATTCTTTCGACAATAGATTGGCCTTCCAACTCAAGCCTGAATGCTATTCTAAATTAAAATCGGTTCCCATCAAACAAATTTTCCTTGTTGGGTTAAATGAAGGGGGGACCACGCATTCCATGTTGACTCCCTTAAGCGCGCTGCATCATCTTTATCCGTTATTTTTAGACAAACAGCGTGAAGATACATTGATCGGCGGCGGGCTCGTTTTTTTTGACGGATCGACTCCGAAAGAAGGGCGCGAAAAATTAGCTAAAAACCTCAGCGCTGCCCTTCAAAAAATCCCTGTCTATCAGACCATTGGATCGATGGAGGATGTCAGTGCCTTTATTAGATCGAAAGGAGCGCCTAAGAAAGTTCTGATTGGTATTTGCGGTATTGGCAATGGCCATATCAATCGCCAACTGCCCGTCATCAAGCATTTGCTCGAGAATGGACACGACCTCCTTATTTTTACGTATGGGGAAGGGCTGACCTATTTCAGAGATAATTTTCCAAAACACCTGCATTTAACTGTTTTGCCAGTCGCAGACCCCTATTACGTCGGATCTCCTGAAGGTCTCGATTTTGAAAAAACGGCACGATCAGAAAAAAACAAAGTCGATTTTGTTGAGATTAATTCGATGGCAATGTCTGAAGCCGGAAAAGTATTCGGAAAACCTGATCTGGTCATTAGCGACTATGAGATGGTGGCGGCGCAGTATGCCTACGCCAAGCAAGCACGCCTACTCACCTTTGATCAGCAAAGTAAATATCTGGTAGGAAAATTTTCGCCAAACCTCAATGGGACATCCTATCTGGATGAAGTGGAGCGTTTATGCATGTTTTTTCCAAAAGCTGACAAAAGGATGGCTATTTCATTTTTCAAAGTCGAAGAAAATCCACGGAACAACAACCTCGATGTCGAGGTGCTTGCCCCTATGCTTCGTCCAGAAGTTCTAGCGGCTAAAGGGCAATCTCGGAGTATACAACCTTCAATTGTAGTCTATGTGACTGCCCAGCAGCTGGGAGATCAACCCGTCCATGAATGGATTCAAACCATCAAGAATGCCTTGCCTAATGATTTTGAGGCTCATCTATTTTTACCAAAACGGATGGATTTGCCGAAGGATGTGGGATCTTTGCATTTCTACCACCATGGAGATAGCCGTTTCGACCCCATTCTTTTCGTTTCCCATGGAATTATCTCTACGGCTGGGCATACATTATTGTCAGAAGCCATGTATTTGGAAAAACCTGTACTTGCATTGCCTTTACCGCTTTATGAGCAGCAGTTGAATGCCTATATCATGGCAGCAGGCGGATTCGGTCTGTGCGAACAAGATTTATCCGAGGAAAGTTTAAAAATATTCTTTAATAATTTGGATGTGTATTCCGATAACATCCGCAAGGACAAACAATGGCTTATCAAAGAACCCGGGAATGCAATTATCCTCCAAAAAATCGATCAAATGTTATGATCCGGGCACTATTTTTTATTCTTTGTTTTCTAGGTCAAGGCTTTGCCGAAAATCCTGCTATTTTGATGAATGCAGAAGCTTTCGGTTTTGGTCCTTCTGCAGCTATTGGAGAGATATTTCCTTATCTACGGGAGCGTGTGGATCGTTTAAGTTATATTGGGACCGGCCATACCTTGGACATTCAGCGGGATTTCCCTTATGATAACATCTTTGATATGAGCGCCCAGGATCCTATCGCCAGGAAAGCTCGTTTTGACGAAATTGCCAAAAATTATGATATTTTTTTGACAGCCTGTGATTTTGAAACCGCACGCTGGGCCAAAGAGCTGGGACTTAAAGTTGTAGTTTATGATCCTTTGACTTGGTATTGGAAAGAAATTCCTGGGATCATTGGTGATGTGGATTTGTATATATCGCAGAATTTTTTTGGTGTTGAAGAGAGATTTAAACAAGAACCCGAGAAATTTCCCTCGCACGTTATCGTCCCTCCACTAGTCTCTGGTTACGGGAAAATAGAAGAGCATCCTCACAAAAAACTATTGCTCGTTAATATGGGTGGCCTGAGCAACCCTTTTTTAGAGAACCAAGAACTGGTATCCTTAGCCAAGGTAATTTTTGGAATTGTCAAAAGGGAGTTGGAGCCTGCTTTTGAGCAAACCGTCTATCTGACTAGCAAAGCTATTGTAGATGGATGCCAAGAGGTATGTAAAGCCGAAACCTTGCAGCCGTTGCAAGTGCAGGCACTTCTCAAGAAGTCGACGTTTGCGTTTATGACTTCCGGTCTTGGAAATCTCTATGAGGGCGCAGCACTAAAAAAAACCATCCTTTGGCTTCCTCCGGCCAATGACAGCCAGGGACAGCAAGCCAAGCTCCTTCAAAAGTATGGAATGATTGATTATGCTGTGGATTGGCATGATCTTTTGGACCAAGATCCCATTGATTACTTTGCGCCACAAGAAGAGGTCTTGAAAAGAATAGCTGCATCTATGAAAGCCCTTGCCATAAATTTCGAAGCTCAGAAGAGGCTTGCCGAATATTTTAAGATGGCATGGGAGAAATCTAAGGGAGCTAGGGGAACAAATCCTGTGTTGTTCAAATTGACAATGAAGTTTGGGGAAGGCGGAGCCAAGCAGGCTGCAGAGTGTGTTCTGAATTGGGTGTCCTGTTGGATGTCTGACATGAACAGCGTGGACCAAATTGCCAGTCAACTTGCTGAATAAGTCCTAAACATGTACCCGTATATAATTGAGAACAAATATGCATAACATTGTATTAGTTGAACAATATTCAAAAGCAAGTTATTTTTGGAGCAATTTAGTTAAATTAAATAAAACGAACTTTAGTGTGGAAGAAACTATCAGAAGGTATAGTGGATTTGAAGGAGAATTACTTCTCTATTCAGCATTTGATCTCAACAATTTGAATGAGTTCATTAAATTTTATGATGAAATTCGTGAATCAAGTCATAATTTACTTCTTCATGTTCTCACTGATTTCTCTTTAATGCCAGAATCTTTAAAAAGTAAAGCAGTTTTTATGGGATATGATGTAGGAGTTTGTGAGGAGAAAAAAACCCTGTATTCATCCATATTCAATGAAATATTATTTGGAAATCTCCATGATTTAATTTGTTTTGTTAGTCTTTTAAATGAGAATTTATTGTTTCCAAATAAAATGTTAGCTAAAGAATATATTAATTTTCATAATGAATTATCTGCTCAAAATAAAGGAGTAGAAGATTACGAGGCAATGAATCTATATGAAATCTGGAAGTATACCTCGCGCGGTCTAAAACTTGAAATTTGAACAGCGCGAAAGCTCCCGCGGTTGAACGATCGAAAGCGACCCAATATTGTAATATGGGGTCGCTTTCGATCGATTCAACCCCGGGGCTTTGGCGCTGTTCAAAATCCAAGTTTTAGCCCGTGCGAGGTATATCTTAGCTAAGACGCAATCTAAAATGTCAGCCATTATCTTTTCTAAAAAGATTTTTATTTTGTAACTATCGCTTTAATCTTGTCCCACGAATGGTTTCACAGTGAAAAAAAGAAGAACCCCGCATGCGGGGTTTTTTTATATTGACTTCCATCCCGTAGCTACGAGGCTGTGAAAAAATCATAAACAATTAATTTTTAGAGATTTGTTGCGTAAAATCCTTCTTTGAAATATCCTTTTGTTTTTGTGCAAAATCCATTCAAAATGTATTATGAAACAGTAAAACGTTTAAGGGTATCTGTGAAGGGACAATTGACACTATCTACGCCTTCTGAAATCAACCAAAAGCCTACTAATGAAGCAATTTTCGGTAAACCACGGTTGAATACTGCTTGCCGGAATCAATGTATCGCTTCTTTCAATACATTAGACGATATCTTGCCAAAAGATCATCTAGCTCGTTTAGTATGGGAATATGTGCAATCTTTGGATTTATCAATTATTTTGGGAAAAATCCTAGCTGTTAAAAATCATGCCGGACGCCCAGCTACCGATCCTAAGATCTTATTAGCTCTTTGGTTGTTTGCTACAATTAAAAGTATTGGAAGTTCACGATTAATAGAAGAATATTGTCAGGAACACGATGCTTTTAAATGGATTTGTGGGGGTGTGAACATAAATTATCATACAATTTCAGACTTTCGTTCTAATAATAGAGATCAACTAGATGCCTTGTTAACTATGAGCGTTGCAGCGCTTGCTAACGCGGAAATTATAACACTCGAAAAAATTTCTCAAGATGGAATGCGCGTAAGAGCTAGTGCAGGTACATCTTCGTTTAGACGTGAGCCTACAATTGAAATGCAATATGAGCTCGCAAAAGCACTTGTTGAAGATATCAAGGAAGAAGAAAAAAAACGACCTGGGGCCTGTAAAAAAAGGTTAGCAGCAGCAGAACTTCATGCAGCTGAAGATAGACTAAATAGATTGGCTCAAGCAAAGAGTGAGTTGGAAAAGATAAGAAATGAAAAAATAGCATACGCAAAGAAAGAATATAAAAAAATTGATTCCAAAGAATTAGAAAAAATTCGCGTTTCAATGACTGATCCAGAAGCGAGAATAATGAAAATGGCATGTAGTGGTTACCGTCCTGCATATAATGTACAATTTGCGAGTACTAATAAAGGAAAGGCTATTATTGCAGTGGATGTCAGCAATAAGGGGGCTGACAATAATTTGTTAGGCTCAATGCTTGATAAAGTCGTGCAAACTTATAAAGTAATTCCTCAAAAATGGTTTGTAGATGGGGGTTATGATTCTCATGACGAATTGAATAAGGTTGAAGCAAAATATGAAACATGTAAAGTGTACATGCCTGTAAAAATTACATCTAAGAATCAAAATAATCCATACTTAAAGCAGCCTAAAGATTCTAAGATTGTGGGTGAATGGAGGGAACGAATGGGTACAGTCGAGGCAAAAGAACTATATAGAGAGCGGGGGGCAACAGCTGAATTTGTTAATGCAGCAGCAAGAAATAGAGGATTCCAACAATTTAATGTGAGGGGGATTGAAAAGGCAAAATGCGTAGCATTAATCTTTGCATTAACACACAACATGGTTCTGCAAATAGGGTGTGGTGGCTTTGATCTATTGCAGCTAATAGGATCGTAAAAGTTAAATGGAATACGTGGTGGAAATCATAAAACGAGGAACTTTTTGCAAAATCGCTTGAGTTATGCATAAAAAAACAAAAAGTAACCATAAAACAAAAAAGAGGATCTGAATTAAATTTAAAATTTTTAAATTAAAAAAATCTAACCCTCTTGAGAATTTTGATTTTTTCACAGCCTCTACGGCACGTCTTCGCTGCGCTCGCGAGCCTTGCTAACGGGCTACAAAATGAGGACCCACTTCGTGGGTCTATCTACATTACATTTTTCATATGAGGACTATCTCAGCATAGAGTCGCCCATTAACTCTGGAGATTAAGGAATTGTCAAATTACACTACGGCGTAATTTAGCAAAAGAGGGTCTTGGGTAGGGGGATTGATGATAGAAACACAGAGGCACAGAGGCCACAGAGAATAGACATGGAGAACATCTCCGTGTCCTCTGTGTCTCTGTGTTTTAAAAAGGTCAAGGACAACATTTGACAGACTACATTGCGAGTACGTTCGCTAATGGTTCATCTCCTAGATCTTAAGAAGGTAAGATGCTTTTCATAAAAGCCTTTCGAAAAAAAATATTTTTCTGTAAATTTATACGCCATTTGCTCTTTAAATATCCTCGCTTGCAGAGGTCTCTAGAAAAGTCTATAATAAACAGATTGAGCGTTTATCTTGTCTATGGATCGTATAGGATTCTGCAATTTTCGAGGGGGATCTTGAAGCTAGGACTATTTTTTACTCCACGGTTTCCTAGTGCGTCCACATACTCCCAAGGCGCAGGCCCCCCTTTGGATTCCAAAAATCCATCTCCTTCCGCTATACTGCCAGGGAAGAATTCTAAAAGCTGTACGCCAAGCTCTTCAGCCGTTTGCAGAAAAAATTCATCAAGCAGTGGATTTAATTCTTGAGGAATGGGACGCTGATAGTTTTTTTCTTTGAACAACACTGGAGTAATTCCATTTAAGAGCAGTAGTCTGCCTATGCATCGCGATTGTATGCGTCCTTTATCATCGATGAGTACAAAAGCCTGATTTTTACCATCTTGAATATAGCTAAAAAGACAGCGATTGACTTCTGGATCTCCATGAATATCTTGACAGCTGCCGGGCACTTCAGTGCCTACAAGAAGGAGGTCCATCCAATCGTCTGTTCTTTTGACAATCCAATCTTTATATCGGCTCGGATCGAAAGCATGCTGCTGGACAATGGCAATCAATTTCAACTGTACGTTTTGAAGATCTCCGACGAAAGTATTTTGTTCACCCAAATAATCCACTGCCGAGTCAAAAAGGTCATTGAACAAGGGAATAAGTTGTTCGGCCATCTGTTTTGGCTGGTTTTTAGCTTGGATTTGAACGACATGGGTTTGCATGAGATATCCGATCAATTTTTCTTCGAAGGCCAGTCTTTTTAAGATGATCTCTAGAGAAGGGGATCGTGTCATTGTAAAGTGCTGTATTTTTTGTTGGAACGCATCAGCCAACGCATTTGGATGGATACGTCCTGATAGATAAAGCTCCAGTAAAGGATATTCTAACCAATACTCAGCTCCCAAGTGATGATCTCTTCTAATTGCATTAGATAGAAGTTCACTACTGTTAAAAAAAGGAGTTTTTTTGCTTACTAGCTGTGCTTCGGTCAACCATTCTTCGATCGAATAGCTTTTTGTATCATAAACCCACTTTTTGTAGACTTCAGGTTCAGCAGAAGCAATTATGGAGAGGTGGTCATTGTTTTCAATGGCGTATCTACAGGCAGGAAAACGGCCTTCTAAAATATCTTTTAACAAATGAGAGATCTGTCTTTTATAATCTTCTAGGCTATTAGGAACCGAGAAATCTTCTTCGGATAGGTCTGGATCGGTCACTTCTTCAACAGCTTCTCCAATTTGTATAGGGTGATCTATTTCGATTTGAGGTTTACGCAGATTTTCAGCCCAACTTAACAACTGTACGCAATATATGACCAATGCCGTTGAATCACGTTGATTGGAAATGTTTTGTGCAAATTTTTCGTTAAAATTTTCAATATGATTGATGTCAAATTTTTCCTGTATCGCAGATCCTAGACATTCCTCCAATGTTTTTGAAAGGTCGTTTTCTTTCTGCTCTACAGCTGACAGCAAAGTAGGAATTGCCTGTAAAAGCAGAAAAATTTGTACGTAATGCAGCCGATCTTTGAAGGCAACCATATCATTTTTGGTATAGACAGCTTTGCGTCCTGTCTTCTCAGGGGGCCAGCATGTTGTCAGAATCAATTGTTTTTGTTCTTGGGATAGTTGAGTTGTTGTCAAAAGATTGTGCAAAATTTCCAAAACAGGATCGCGTAAAGCTGCATCTTTCCAAATATCTCGTTGCAATCGTTCAAGCGGGATGTTTGCGTTTCCGAAAGCCGATATAATGGCGAGTAGTGGCAAGGCTGCCGGAGGATATTTTGTTAGCCTATGTTCTTTTATTTTTTTCATGAACTGCGGAAAGTCTTCTGCAAATTCACAAACATCAAATAACCATTCACAGAGTTTATCAGAGACCCGTTTGGTACCGATGCCTTGTATAGCTGCAAACAGAGGTAAAATCAGGCGTTGATCCTCTACACGCATCGGCAATCGAAGCCATCTGACTAGTACATCACCATCAATAGCCTTGCCCCGAGGTGTCGAATTAAACGGTGATAACATCTCTTGGAGTGTATGCGACAAGATTTCATACGTGATCGGGTCAGCATTAGGCACGAGGGCTTCTATACATTGATGCATGCGCTCCTGTCGTAGGTTTTCTTGCTTTGGCTCGTGGTCGATGATCTCTTTTATGAGTTCAGGGAATTTTTTTTGGCCTTTTTCATCAGCTGGCAGGCTCAAAAATGTTTGAAACAAGGTGCTTAACATCTTGTTTTTTTCCTTCACCGATAGATCATCAGAAAACAACTGATTAATGGGAGGCTTCTCTAAGTTAAGCAGCCAGCGTATAGCTAGGCCTTCATGCGCGGGCTTGAATTTTTTCCATGCGTCAAATAAGGAGATTTTCATTTGCGGATTTTTTTTCTTGGATCTCAGGAATTGGGCTACATCAGAGAGCTGTACATCCGGAATCCATGCCAAAAAATTGATCGTTCTATCATAAATACCATTAAAAGACCCATTTAATTCATGTAATATATTTTCTTTATATTTTGGATCCCTGATTTTAAACAAAGACAAGGGAAGTTTTTGGAAAATATCAGCGAGGTTTTCGGGTAACTGAAGAAAAATTGAGTCTAGTTCCTTCGGCACTAATCCGCCATAAACCCTTATGGCCAGCATACTTAATCCGCCTTCGGGCATATCAATTTTTTGTATATAGCTTTTCAACAGTTTAGGACTAATTTTGCCATCTCCGGGTTGGGGAGTTAGGCTAAGAGCGCTACACAATTGACTAAGTAAAAGGAGGATAAAGAAGTTGGATTTTTCCTCTGAATTTAGTAAAGCATTATCAAACAATATGTCTACGGCTTGTACAGGATATGTTTTAGCTAGTTTTTCTATGAAAATTTTATATTCTTTTTTATCTGTGATCTTTAGTTTTTCGATGAATTGGTTTGGCGTGAGTGGATGAAAAATATTAAAACCTGAATGTTCGACTACATGGTAAGCGACTTCTTTGAATAGACGATGTTGCTCCTCAGGAAGAGAATTGATAGACCAAGTTGGATCCAAAAAATGGGAGTGGATCACTTTTGCGGTTGTTTGCATCTTAAGCTGCAGATCAGCTTTTGCCTGATCGATTTTTCTTGCTAGTCCTTTATTTTGTCCTTTATTTGTGAGAAAATCATTTGATTCTTTATAATTTTTTTGTTTTTCGTTTTCTACAGCTTCTGATTTGTAAATACAAAAATCATCTGGGTTTGAATTAGTTATACTCATATTATCCTAATAAAAAATGTATAGTATTTTATGTGTATAATCCTATTTTACATCTTTGTTTGAATATTTTCTATGTGTATAATTAAGTGGTTTGGTATTATTCCGTGTATTGTTTTTAACAAGATAGCTATATATGACTTATGTAAATTTTACCCTAATAGAATCTTCGGCCCGAGATCAATCGTTGGCACTTGACTACAAGTTGAAATGCAAACAACCGCAAAAGTGATCCACTCCCATTTTTTGGATCCAACTTGGTCTATCAATTCTCTTCCTGAGGAGCAACATCGTCTATTCAAAGAAGTCGCTTACCATGTAGTCGAACATTCAGGTTTTAATATTTTTCATCCACTCACGCCAAACCAATTCATCGAAAAACTAAAGATCACAGATAAAAAAGAATATAAAATTTTCATAGAAAAACTAGCTAAAACATATCCTGTACAAGCCGTAGACATATTGTTTGATAATGCTTTACTAAATTCAGAGGAAAAATCCAACTTCTTTATCCTCCTTTTACTTAGTCAATTGTGTAGCGCTCTTAGCCTAACTCCCCAACCCGGAGATGGCAAAATTAGTCCTAAACTGTTGAAAAGCTATATACAAAAAATTGATATGCCCGAAGGCGGATTAAGTATGCTGGCCATAAGGGTTTATGGCGGATTAGTGCCGAAGGAACTAGACTCAATTTTTCTTCAGTTACCCGAAAACCTCGCTGATATTTTCCAAAAACTTCCCTTGTCTTTGTTTAAAATCAGGGATCCAAAATATAAAGAAAATATATTACATGAATTAAATGGGTCTTTTAATGGTATTTATGATAGAACGATCAATTTTTTGGCATGGATTCCGGATGTACAGCTCTCTGATGTAGCCCAATTCCTGAGATCCAAGAAAAAAAATCCGCAAATGAAAATCTCCTTATTTGACGCATGGAAAAAATTCAAGCCCGCGCATGAAGGCCTAGCTATACGCTGGCTGCTTAACTTAGAGAAGCCTCCCATTAATCAGTTGTTTTCTGATGATCTATCGGTGAAGGAAAAAAACAAGATGTTAAGCACCTTGTTTCAAACATTTTTGAGCCTGCCAGCTGATGAAAAAGGCCAAAAAAAATTCCCTGAACTCATAAAAGAGATCATCGACCACGAGCCAAAGCAAGAAAACCTACGACAGGAGCGCATGCATCAATGTATAGAAGCCCTCGTGCCTAATGCTGACCCGATCACGTATGAAATCTTGTCGCATACACTCCAAGAGATGTTATCACCGTTTAATTCGACACCTCGGGGCAAGGCTATTGATGGTGATGTACTAGTCAGATGGCTTCGATTGCCGATGCGTGTAGAGGATCAACGCCTGATTTTACCTCTGTTTGCAGCTATACAAGGCATCGGTACCAAACGGGTCTCTGATAAACTCTGTGAATGGTTATTTGATGTTTGTGAATTTGCAGAAGACTTTCCGCAGTTCATGAAAAAAATAAAAGAACATAGGCTAACAAAATATCCTCCGGCAGCCTTGCCACTACTCGCCATTATATCGGCTTTCGGAAACGCAAACATCCCGCTTGAACGATTGCAACGAGATATTTGGAAAGATGCAGCTTTACGCGATCCTGTTTTGGAAATTTTGCACAATCTTTTGACAACAACTCAACTATCCCAAGAACAAAAACAATTGATTCTGACAACATGCTGGCCCCCTGAGAAGACAGGACGCAAAGCTGTCTATACCAAAAATGATATGGTTGCCTTCAAAGATCGGCTGCATTACGTACAAATTTTTCTGCTTTTACAGGCAATTCCTACTTTGCTGTCAGCTGTAGAGCAGAAAGAAAACGACCTTTCAAAAACATTGGAGGAATGTCTAGGATCTGCGATACAGGAAAAATTTGACATCAATCATATTGAAAATTTTAACGAAAAATTTGCACAAAACATTTCCAATCAACGTGATTCAACGGCATTGGTCATATATTGCGTACAGTTGTTAAGTTGGGCTGAAAATCTGCGTAAACCTCAAATCGAAATAGATCACCCTATACAAATTGGAGAAGCTGTTGAAGAAGTGACCGATCCAGACCTATCCGAAGAAGATTTCTCGGTTCCTAATAGCCTAGAAGATTATAAAAGACAGATCTCTCATTTGTTAAAAGATATTTTAGAAGGCCGTTTTCCTGCCTGTAGATACGCCATTGAAAACAATGACCACCTCTCCATAATTGCTTCTGCTGAACCTGAAGTCTACAAAAAGTGGGTTTATGATACAAAAAGCTATTCGATCGAAGAATGGTTGACCGAAGCACAGCTAGTAAGCAAAAAAACTCCTTTTTTTAACAGTAGTGAACTTCTATCTAATGCAATTAGAAGAGATCATCACTTGGGAGCTGAGTATTGGTTAGAATATCCTTTACTGGAGCTTTATCTATCAGGACGTATCCATCCAAATGCGTTGGCTGATGCGTTCCAACAAAAAATACAGCACTTTACAATGACACGATCCCCTTCTCTAGAGATCATCTTAAAAAGACTGGCCTTCGAAGAAAAATTGATCGGATATCTCATGCAAACCCATGTCGTTCAAATCCAAGCTAAAAACCAGCCAAAACAGATGGCCGAACAACTTATTCCCTTGTTCAATGACCTTTTTGACTCGGCAGTGGATTATTTGGGTGAACAAAATACTTTCGTCGGAGATCTTCAAAACGTACAGTTGAAATTGATTGCCATTGTCCAGCAGCATGCTTTCGATCCGAGCCGATATAAAGATTGGATTGTCAAAAGAACAGACGATTGGATGGACCTCCTTCTTGTAGGCACTGAAGTGCCCGGCAGCTGTCAAGATATTCATGGAGATCCAGAAGTCAATCGCTGTCTTTTTAGCTATATTCAAGATGGTAAAAATCAGGCTTTTGTACTCATCGATGATAAAGGACGCATACAATCGCGATGCATAGGCAGACTACTGCTCTTAAATGGAATTACTCCAGTGTTGTTCAAAGAAAAAAACTATCAGCGTCCCATTCCTCAAGAATTAAATCCACTGCTTGATGAATTTTTTCTGCAAACGGCTGAAGAGCTTGGCGTACAGCTTTTAGAATTCTTCCCTGGCAGTATAGCGGAAGGAGATGGATTTTTGGAATCCAAAGGGGGGCCTGCGCCTTGGGAGTATGTGGACGCACTAGGAAACCGTGGAGTAAAAAATAGTCCTAGCTTCAAGATCCCCCTCGAAAATTGCAGAATCCTATACGATCCATAGACAAGATAAACGCTCAATCTGTTTATTATAGACTTTTCTAGAGACCTCTGCAAGCGAGGATATTTAAAGAGCAAATGGCGTATAAATTTACAGAAAAATATTTTTTTTCGAAAGGCTTTTATGAAAAGCATCTTACCTTCTTAAGATCTAGGAGATGAACCATTAGCGAACGTACTCGCAATGTAGTCTGTCAAATGTTGTCCTTGACCTTTTTAAAACACAGAGACACAGAGGACACGGAGATGTTCTCCATGTCTATTCTCTGTGGCCTCTGTGCCTCTGTGTTTCTATCATCAATCCCCCTACCCAAGACCCTCTTTTGCTAAATTACGCCGTAGTGTAATTTGACAATTCCTTAATCTCCAGAGTTAATGGGCGACTCTATGCTGAGATAGTCCTCATATGAAAAATGTAATGTAGATAGACCCACGAAGTGGGTCCTCATTTTGTAGCCCGTTAGCAAGGCTCGCGAGCGCAGCGAAGACGTGCCGTAGAGGCTGTGAAAAAATCAAAATTCTCAAGAGGGTTAGATTTTTTTAATTTAAAAATTTTAAATTTAATTCAGATCCTCTTTTTTGTTTTATGGTTACTTTTTGTTTTTTTATGCATAACTCAAGCGATTTTGCAAAAAGTTCCTCGTTTTATGATTTCCACCACGTATTCCATTTAACTTTTACGATCCTATTAGCTGCAATAGATCAAAGCCACCACACCCTATTTGCAGAACCATGTTGTGTGTTAATGCAAAGATTAATGCTACGCATTTTGCCTTTTCAATCCCCCTCACATTAAATTGTTGGAATCCTCTATTTCTTGCTGCTGCATTAACAAATTCAGCTGTTGCCCCCCGCTCTCTATATAGTTCTTTTGCCTCGACTGTACCCATTCGTTCCCTCCATTCACCCACAATCTTAGAATCTTTAGGCTGCTTTAAGTATGGATTATTTTGATTCTTAGATGTAATTTTTACAGGCATGTACACTTTACATGTTTCATATTTTGCTTCAACCTTATTCAATTCGTCATGAGAATCATAACCCCCATCTACAAACCATTTTTGAGGAATTACTTTATAAGTTTGCACGACTTTATCAAGCATTGAGCCTAACAAATTATTGTCAGCCCCCTTATTGCTGACATCCACTGCAATAATAGCCTTTCCTTTATTAGTACTCGCAAATTGTACATTATATGCAGGACGGTAACCACTACATGCCATTTTCATTATTCTCGCTTCTGGATCAGTCATTGAAACGCGAATTTTTTCTAATTCTTTGGAATCAATTTTTTTATATTCTTTCTTTGCGTATGCTATTTTTTCATTTCTTATCTTTTCCAACTCACTCTTTGCTTGAGCCAATCTATTTAGTCTATCTTCAGCTGCATGAAGTTCTGCTGCTGCTAACCTTTTTTTACAGGCCCCAGGTCGTTTTTTTTCTTCTTCCTTGATATCTTCAACAAGTGCTTTTGCGAGCTCATATTGCATTTCAATTGTAGGCTCACGTCTAAACGAAGATGTACCTGCACTAGCTCTTACGCGCATTCCATCTTGAGAAATTTTTTCGAGTGTTATAATTTCCGCGTTAGCAAGCGCTGCAACGCTCATAGTTAACAAGGCATCTAGTTGATCTCTATTATTAGAACGAAAGTCTGAAATTGTATGATAATTTATGTTCACACCCCCACAAATCCATTTAAAAGCATCGTGTTCCTGACAATATTCTTCTATTAATCGTGAACTTCCAATACTTTTAATTGTAGCAAACAACCAAAGAGCTAATAAGATCTTAGGATCGGTAGCTGGGCGTCCGGCATGATTTTTAACAGCTAGGATTTTTCCCAAAATAATTGATAAATCCAAAGATTGCACATATTCCCATACTAAACGAGCTAGATGATCTTTTGGCAAGATATCGTCTAATGTATTGAAAGAAGCGATACATTGATTCCGGCAAGCAGTATTCAACCGTGGTTTACCGAAAATTGCTTCATTAGTAGGCTTTTGGTTGATTTCAGAAGGCGTAGATAGTGTCAATTGTCCCTTCACAGATACCCTTAAACGTTTTACTGTTTCATAATACATTTTGAATGGATTTTGCACAAAAACAAAAGGATATTTCAAAGAAGGATTTTACGCAACAAATCTCTAAAAATTAATTGTTTATGATTTTTTCACAGCCTCGTAGCTACGGGATGGAAGTCAATATAAAAAAACCCCGCATGCGGGGTTCTTCTTTTTTTCACTGTGAAACCATTCGTGGGACAAGATTAAAGCGATAGTTACAAAATAAAAATCTTTTTAGAAAAGATAATGGCTGACATTTTAGATTGCGTCTTAGCTAAGATATACCTCGCACGGGCTAAAACTTGGATTTTGAACAGCGCCAAAGCCCCGGGGTTGAATCGATCGAAAGCGACCCCATATTACAATATTGGGTCGCTTTCGATCGTTCAACCGCGGGAGCTTTCGCGCTGTTCAAATTTCAAGTTTTAGACCGCGCGAGGTATACTTCCAGATTTCATATAGATTCATTGCCTCGTAATCTTCTACTCCTTTATTTTGAGCAGATAATTCATTATGAAAATTAATATATTCTTTAGCTAACATTTTATTTGGAAACAATAAATTCTCATTTAAAAGACTAACAAAACAAATTAAATCATGGAGATTTCCAAATAATATTTCATTGAATATGGATGAATACAGGGTTTTTTTCTCCTCACAAACTCCTACATCATATCCCATAAAAACTGCTTTACTTTTTAAAGATTCTGGCATTAAAGAGAAATCAGTGAGAACATGAAGAAGTAAATTATGACTTGATTCACGAATTTCATCATAAAATTTAATGAACTCATTCAAATTGTTGAGATCAAATGCTGAATAGAGAAGTAATTCTCCTTCAAATCCACTATACCTTCTGATAGTTTCTTCCACACTAAAGTTCGTTTTATTTAATTTAACTAAATTGCTCCAAAAATAACTTGCTTTTGAATATTGTTCAACTAATACAATGTTATGCATATTTGTTCTCAATTATATACGGGTACATGTTTAGGACTTATTCAGCAAGTTGACTGGCAATTTGGTCCACGCTGTTCATGTCAGACATCCAACAGGACACCCAATTCAGAACACACTCTGCAGCCTGCTTGGCTCCGCCTTCCCCAAACTTCATTGTCAATTTGAACAACACAGGATTTGTTCCCCTAGCTCCCTTAGATTTCTCCCATGCCATCTTAAAATATTCGGCAAGCCTCTTCTGAGCTTCGAAATTTATGGCAAGGGCTTTCATAGATGCAGCTATTCTTTTCAAGACCTCTTCTTGTGGCGCAAAGTAATCAATGGGATCTTGGTCCAAAAGATCATGCCAATCCACAGCATAATCAATCATTCCATACTTTTGAAGGAGCTTGGCTTGCTGTCCCTGGCTGTCATTGGCCGGAGGAAGCCAAAGGATGGTTTTTTTTAGTGCTGCGCCCTCATAGAGATTTCCAAGACCGGAAGTCATAAACGCAAACGTCGACTTCTTGAGAAGTGCCTGCACTTGCAACGGCTGCAAGGTTTCGGCTTTACATACCTCTTGGCATCCATCTACAATAGCTTTGCTAGTCAGATAGACGGTTTGCTCAAAAGCAGGCTCCAACTCCCTTTTGACAATTCCAAAAATTACCTTGGCTAAGGATACCAGTTCTTGGTTCTCTAAAAAAGGGTTGCTCAGGCCACCCATATTAACGAGCAATAGTTTTTTGTGAGGATGCTCTTCTATTTTCCCGTAACCAGAGACTAGTGGAGGGACGATAACGTGCGAGGGAAATTTCTCGGGTTCTTGTTTAAATCTCTCTTCAACACCAAAAAAATTCTGCGATATATACAAATCCACATCACCAATGATCCCAGGAATTTCTTTCCAATACCAAGTCAAAGGATCATAAACTACAACTTTAAGTCCCAGCTCTTTGGCCCAGCGTGCGGTTTCAAAATCACAGGCTGTCAAAAAAATATCATAATTTTTGGCAATTTCGTCAAAACGAGCTTTCCTGGCGATAGGATCCTGGGCGCTCATATCAAAGATGTTATCATAAGGGAAATCCCGCTGAATGTCCAAGGTATGGCCGGTCCCAATATAACTTAAACGATCCACACGCTCCCGTAGATAAGGAAATATCTCTCCAATAGCTGCAGAAGGACCAAAACCGAAAGCTTCTGCATTCATCAAAATAGCAGGATTTTCGGCAAAGCCTTGACCTAGAAAACAAAGAATAAAAAATAGTGCCCGGATCATAACATTTGATCGATTTTTTGGAGGATAATTGCATTCCCGGGTTCTTTGATAAGCCATTGTTTGTCCTTGCGGATGTTATCGGAATACACATCCAAATTATTAAAGAATATTTTTAAACTTTCCTCGGATAAATCTTGTTCGCACAGACCGAATCCGCCTGCTGCCATGATATAGGCATTCAACTGCTGCTCATAAAGCGGTAAAGGCAATGCAAGTACAGGTTTTTCCAAATACATGGCTTCTGACAATAATGTATGCCCAGCCGTAGAGATAATTCCATGGGAAACGAAAAGAATGGGGTCGAAACGGCTATCTCCATGGTGGTAGAAATGCAAAGATCCCACATCCTTCGGCAAATCCATCCGTTTTGGTAAAAATAGATGAGCCTCAAAATCATTAGGCAAGGCATTCTTGATGGTTTGAATCCATTCATGGACGGGTTGATCTCCCAGCTGCTGGGCAGTCACATAGACTACAATTGAAGGTTGTATACTCCGAGATTGCCCTTTAGCCGCTAGAACTTCTGGACGAAGCATAGGGGCAAGCACCTCGACATCGAGGTTGTTGTTCCGTGGATTTTCTTCGACTTTGAAAAATGAAATAGCCATCCTTTTGTCAGCTTTTGGAAAAAACATGCATAAACGCTCCACTTCATCCAGATAGGATGTCCCATTGAGGTTTGGCGAAAATTTTCCTACCAGATATTTACTTTGCTGATCAAAGGTGAGTAGGCGTGCTTGCTTGGCGTAGGCATACTGCGCCGCCACCATCTCATAGTCGCTAATGACCAGATCAGGTTTTCCGAATACTTTTCCGGCTTCAGACATTGCCATCGAATTAATCTCAACAAAATCGACTTTGTTTTTTTCTGATCGTGCCGTTTTTTCAAAATCGAGACCTTCAGGAGATCCGACGTAATAGGGGTCTGCGACTGGCAAAACAGTTAAATGCAGGTGTTTTGGAAAATTATCTCTGAAATAGGTCAGCCCTTCCCCATACGTAAAAATAAGGAGGTCGTGTCCATTCTCGAGCAAATGCTTGATGACGGGCAGTTGGCGATTGATATGGCCATTGCCAATACCGCAAATACCAATCAGAACTTTCTTAGGCGCTCCTTTCGATCTAATAAAGGCACTGACATCCTCCATCGATCCAATGGTCTGATAGACAGGGATTTTTTGAAGGGCAGCGCTGAGGTTTTTAGCTAATTTTTCGCGCCCTTCTTTCGGAGTCGATCCGTCAAAAAAAACGAGCCCGCCGCCGATCAATGTATCTTCACGCTGTTTGTCTAAAAATAACGGATAAAGATGATGCAGCGCGCTTAAGGGAGTCAACATGGAATGCGTGGTCCCCCCTTCATTTAACCCAACAAGGAAAATTTGTTTGATGGGAACCGATTTTAATTTAGAATAGCATTCAGGCTTGAGTTGGAAGGCCAATCTATTGTCGAAAGAATGGGAGTCGACCTTTTCCAAAGCAGCCCACCTGCTGATATCTCTAGCACGTATTGTAATCGTCTGCGTGCCTGCGATCGCTTCCATTTGACCATCCTCGGTAAATCGAAGAAGGGTCTTATCCCCGGAAAATACTTTGTAACCATGATGAGCAGCCTGGTTCAAGGTCAAAGTTGTCTTTCCAGATCCAGGAACTCCCATCAGCAACACATAACCATCTCGATCATTTCCAATGCATGCGGCATGCACTGCAAATACATCTCGCTGCAGCCATTCTAAGCGCGATGCCCCGTAAAGCAGATGAATAAAATCTGCCGGGAGCTTTTCACGCCATGTCGAGGAAATCTCTACTTTGCCTGGTTCTTGCTTAAGACCCCAGCTATCAGAAAATATATGCTTGACTACCAGTTCATGGAATCCTTTGCTATCTACTTGAAAGCCAGGAAGATGCGCTGACAGTTTGATGCGGTCTTCGTCATTGAAGTCGAACGGCGCATCGCTCTGGAATTGGACAGTTAACCCGCCTCCTAAGCTCCATGTTTGTACAAATGGGGACTCGGCAAAGCCAAATGCTGCGTATAAGAGGAAAACAATGAGTAAATGCATAGTCAAAACCAACTGTCTAAACCGTAAAGCTTCCGACCCAATGGGGAAAGTTGCTCCGGTGTTTTTCTTAAAGATTGCAGGCAGCGCGGCCTAGCTGTGGCCCTGAGGCCCGCATCATGGTCGTTCCATCCGATTCCTTCGTAAAAATACTTGAGACGCCGCGTGACAAGTTCGGGATCATTTTTAGCCAAGGTATATGTCACAAGGGCCGCATAGCGCTTAGATACACCTTCTTTTCGGAAGCGGCTGTGGGTTGTGCGGGAATCCCAAATGACAATTTGTCCCTCTTTAAGACGGAGGCCTACAAAGGAGGGCAGATCATTATCCTGATATTCGATGTAACCATCTTTAGGATCAGCCCATTGCCCATAAGTGTGAAAAAATACTGGCGATTTTGGAACCACGGCTAAAGTGCCCGTAAATTCGTTCATGTCGCGCAAAGCTATCATTGCCTGAAGGTTAAAAAAACCGGGGTGGGTCAAAGGGTTTTGATCGACGTGTGGATTCAATGCCTCTTCATTTTCATTGGGAGCTTGATAGATCACTCTGTCAAAGACTACCCAAAGTTTGTTATTGCCAAAAAGATGACTGAAGACTTTGTAACAATCCGGATTTTGCCTCAGTTCAGCCAATGTCTGATCATGATATAGATCTAAGAAGCCTAGACGGCGTGAAAAAGGAATATTTTCTTGTATGATTTCATCGATTAGCACGACTAATGCATCTCGATGTATCTTTTTGGAAACATTGTCAACGACAACATAGCCATTCTCAGTGAAGAACGATCGAATCCCTTCATAATCGCGTGCACTATGAACCACTGGATCGATCATTTCGAGAGCATAGGTCTTTCCGTTTGGAGGAGCAATCCATTCACTAGACGATAGCAAGCTTGTCTTAGCGCACAAAAGGCAAAGGCCAAAATAAAATAAGAGGGTCTTCATGTTCACACTGGTCCACCTTGTTTGAATGTACGCTCTCTTAAAAAAGTCATAGCAAAAAAGGCAACCAGATCGTCCCGATCTAGCTATTAATATAGGCCGCGCTAGGTATACCTTCAAGGCCGGGACGGCCTTGCTACCTTATGTCCGCCGCCATAACTTTTTGAGGACGTACGTTTGAATCTTGAAACTTCCGGGAATGACTCTACCAAAATGCCGAAAATTACTCCATTGAATTATGTTAACACTTTGTTAATTAATACTTAACATTACTATGTAATAATAATATTTGAAATAAAAATAATTATTATCACTTGGAGTTTGTTATGACAGTGCATTCAACAGAAAACAATGGAGCAGCCAATCAGCTTTACGAGAGAACTAACCTTTTTTATAAAAAGCCTCAGGGGATTCCATTAAACAATGCATTTAGGCCGCAGATAAAACCATTCCGTGAAGACACAAACACGGGTAAACGAGCCTTCAATGGGGTTCATATTTTACCGGCGACCCGCGATGCACATCCAAAAAGTGGATCACAGATCTCCACAAAGAAAGAGCTGCAAGGAATAGCTAAAGAAATCCTGCGAAGTCATTCAAATAATTCAGGAAACCAATGCCAAATTGTGGAAGCAGCCAGAAAGACTCCACCTCAAAGACCTCCACCTCCAATTCCGCCAAAAAGCCCGCAAACAGGAAAAAATAAAGCGGCCGTCAATGCAAGCACACCTTCAAAAGAACTACACCGAAATTTTCGTGAACCATTGCCTCCTCAACGGCCTCCCCCACCTATACCAAATAAAAGCCCAAAAATCGGGCGAATCAAAAATCCGGCGAAGGCAAATAGTACGTTAGCACATATCTTGAAAGAAATTGAAACGACCGAAGCCACTTATGCAAGAGTATTGCAACTTGGTTGCACCAACTATCCGGAAGTTGTAAAGTATGTGGAAGATCCTCCGGCGAAAAAAGCTTTGAATGAATTCGTTGATGCATTAGGAAGGTCCAAAGAAACCTTATTAGAATTTGCTGATGATTTGGCAGAAATTAGTAGAGCTGACAAATGTCAATTGGATTCAATCACTATGAATGACAAAAGTTGGATTGATCAGAAAGCAATTTCAATAGCTAAATTGTATCGTGATTCAAAACGTTGTAAATATTTTGAATCTATGTCTAAGTTGAATCTCTTACAAAAAGACCTTGTCAAATTCCAAAGCTTTTACAAAGCTGCTGCCAAAAAAGCTTATGAGGAAGGCAAACTTACTGAAGGGTTTAACATGGAGAATGATCATAATCCAACAACATTATCGACCCAAAGAATTATGCGCCACCCCTTGTTGTTGAACACCGCCATGTCTCATGCTACTGGAACAGCTGCTGCAGAGCTCGAAAAATCGAAAAACATGCTGACAAAACTGGTCGAAAAAATCGATGAGAACTGTTGCGCGGCTCAATTTATGGAATGGAAGACTCAGCTTGATTCGAATGAAGTCACAGAAGCTAAAAAAATTATCGAGATTGGAAAGCCAGGGACCAAGGAATTTTTAGGAGCCTTGCAAAAACTAAAAATGCTGGAAGTTCAATTTCAGAATTACAGTGATTCCATATCTAAAATACCAGAGTTTGCTGCCATATTAGAAAGCCCTCATTTAAAAAGTAACATAAAGCTTCTGCGGACAAACATTGCTTTGGGGAATCAGAGACAAAAAGTTTCTTGTTCACAGATCATATAAGATAGGAGACGTAATTTTGAAATGCGATACTTCATCATTCAAGCTGCTAGCGGTATGATTTAACTCTTCGGTAATATTGTTAAAATTATTTAAGGCCTCCGTCATGATTCTCATCGAGTCGCTTAATTGGGATAATGCAAGGCTGATTTCCTTGGCACTGGTCGATTGGAATTGCACACCTTGATTTACCACTTCAAAACGCTGAGGAAGTACTTGTACCTCTTCAATAATTTTTTCTAACTGTTCATTAATGACTTTAATAGTCGTTACCCCTTTTTCGACTTCTTTGGTAAACTTCTCTACTTCAGTAATCCCCGATGAAACGGCACTGTGCATGCCGTCTATCATGAATTCTATATTGAAAGTAGCCATTGCCGTCTGGTCTGCCAACCGCCGTATTTCTCTGGCTACAACAGCAAAACCGCGTCCGTATTCACCGGCTCTTTCAGCTTCAATAGCCGCATTCAAAGAAATCAGGTTCGTTTGCTCAGCTACATTATTGATAGTAAAAACGACGCTATTAATATCCTTTGTTTTGTCTCGGATGACCATTAACTTGGAAGCAATCGACACTGTAGCTTCCACAAATAGCCGAATGGTCGCTTCGACAATGTTCAACTTATTTTTGCCATCGTTCGCATATGAAGCCGTTGACGTGGCTATATCTTTCACTTGCGTCATCGTCATAGCTAGCTGCTGCGCAGTTGAAGAAATTTCTTTGGTTGTCGCCACGACTTCCTTGACGGAAACAGCTTCATCTGTGGCTGTTGAGGTCAATTTTTTGGAAGCCTCAGCGATCTGCGCAGTTGAATTTCTGACTTCTTTTCCCGATTGCTGCATTCGACTGACAAGTATATATAACTTCTCTGCCATATTGATCGTCGAATAGAGGAGTTTTTCGGATTCATCGACAAAAAACGCATCCTGCACAATCGTATATTGTTCTTTTGCTTCTGTCATCTCCGGTGTTTCCAGTGATCCGGCAATTATTTTTGCTTGGAATAAATTACCCTGACCAATACTTTCAGTGATCTGTGTGATTCCGACTATTAATTTGACAATTTTATTAGCAAGCAGGAAAGCCAAAGCAATCACAATAGCAAATAAAAGGGTTCCGCTTAGAAAGATCCACAAAAGTGATTTATTTAATTGGACGTTCATCAGTCGGTTCAGATAATAATAATCCTCCTCCTGCATCCCAGCCCCTATGATCCATTCCCAAGGCTTCCAATATTTCACTACGGTGATTTTTGTACTGGTTTTATCATCGAGAGAATTTTTCCATTCATAATGGAAGGTGGCCGTTTCATCTCCCTTTAGTTGGGTTGCTTGTGATATAACTTCCCTGACAGGGTGTTTCCCGTGGCTATCGACCACATCATAAATCTTCTCGCCATCCTGCATCCCTTCGGAAGAGATGAGATAACGTCCCATATCATCACCCTTTGCTCCAAGAACAAAAACATATCCGGTCTTACCGAACTTAATGTCGTAAATAGCTTTCTTCAAATTGGGAGGAGGTTCTTGTTTTACCCCAACACTTAACATGCCAACGATAGCTCCGGACTCATCTCTCAAAGGACTATACATCATCAAGAAAACACCCGTAGGCAGGGAATCCGATTCCAAATAGTCTTCACCTCTTAAAACGGCGGCTATAATAGGATTAGCTTGGTCTTCTGTATAAGCACTTGGCAGGTAGACTCCAATCGAACGCTCTGCGAAAGTCGTGTTTCTATTTGTCGCTATGGCGAGCATATCACCTTGTTCATTCATCCTCTGGTAGATGCTGGAAATTCCTCCGGTGATATTGACAATTTCGTCGATAATGGGTGTTGGTTCGGATAGTGTGAAATTTTGACCAAGCCATTGATCACCAATGTACATTTTAGGTAGTTCAATCAATACGGTTTTACGTTGGGCAGTATCGATGGCTGCCCAGGATACCATCTGTTTATCCAGCCTTATAGGGCCGGTATGTTGAATAATATTCTGGGCGACTTTCAGGTTCTGGACTAGGTCTTCTTTGAGAAAATCATTCGCTATTTTACACAACACATACACTTCATTCACGATCTGTGTAAGATAGTTTTTGTTCGATTCATCGATTTCCTTGGCGGTGTTCTTGAGGATTGCATTGGATTGAAACGTTGAAATCACCAGCATCGTGAAAATAGGGAAAATAGCAGCCAATGTGACTAAGCTAACGATTTTCTGTTTCAAAGATAAACGGCGAAACAACTTTATCCTCCTCGTAGGGACAAAAGCTCATTGGATTTAAACGATACCTCGCGAGGTATAGTTCAAGATTTAATGATTAAAGAAAAGCTTGTCAATAGCTGAATGTACTATTTCACCGCTATGGACCAGTCGTTTTTCACCTGTGGAAAAACGAAGCTCTAAAGAACCATCCTCGGCAATGGATTGAAAGACTCCTTCTTCAATTCCACAGCGACTTGTAAACCGAATGAGATCTCCTTGTTGATGGGAGCTGATTTGGCAATATTTTGAATGAAACGACTGAAATCCTTGAACCAGAAACAGATCCAAATCTTTAATAAATAGTTCTTGCAAACGTGCTAGTACATCTTCAAGATCATATACCTTCCCTCCTTCCACAAGCATGGAGGTTGCGGGACGATCGATAGCTTCCAATATAGCTAAAGGCATGTTGACATTAAGACCCACTCCAAGAATGACACAAAGCGCTTTATCTAAAGGAGTTGTTTCACAAAGAATGCCGGCAACTTTTTTGCCGGACAACAAGACATCGTTCGGCCATCTTAATTTAGGAGAAAATGATAGACTGCTTAGAGCATCCGCAATAGATAAGGCCAACACTTGAGGAATATTCCCTATGTCGGTCCTGTTTCTATCTAAAAAAAAACAAAAAGTCGCATAAATATTCAATCCGGACGGCGATACCCACATTCGTTTAAACCGCCCTCTTCCGGCGGTTTGTTCATTTGCGGTGACTAATGATACTTTATCTTGAGGAAATAGAGCTGCATTCTCTTTGGCCCATGTATTTGTAGAACCAATTGTCTCGAAATGTGTGCGAATGACTTCCATAATTTCCCTTCTTTTAGTCAGAACAATTCATTGCGGAACTTTGTGAATCTAGTGTATCATGACCATGCTATACCGTGCACGGTATATAGGTATTCCTGAAATACTATAACAGACTAAGCCCAAACCTTACCACACTCCAGAAGTCACTCCGTATGTGGAATTATCAGCAGATCTCCCGAATTGATTATCGGGTCATTCCTGTGATTTTAGCCCTGATGCTCATCGGATTGCTTGTCATTTCTTCTTATTCGATCGACTATACATTGGATAACCAAGATGAAACTTTCTTTACTCCTATGGTCAAGCGTCAGCTGCAAGGTTTCGCCCTTGGATGGGGAGTATTCTTTTTTTTTGCAGGATTTGATTATAATAAACTCCGCGAGTGGACTTGGTTTCTCTACTTTATCATGCTTTTATCGCTTTTAGGTTTATTTTTCACCGATCCTATCCAACGAGTCCAACGCTGGTACAAAATCCCTTTGCTCAACATCAGCATCCAACCTTCCGAATATGCAAAATTAATTGTTGTTATTGCATTAAGCTGGTACTTAGAAAGAAGAAAGCATCTCTCACAAGAATGGAGCACTGTGTTTTTCGGCTCCCTTATTGTTGGCATTCCCTTCGTCATGATCCTAAAACAACCCGATCTAGGCACAGCCCTCATTCTCTTCCCCATCACTCTGGTCATGTTTTATTTCGGCAACCTTCCTCCTCTTGCCATTAAAATAATGACCTGGATCGGAGCTTCGGCCCTTCTTGTTGTTGCTGTCCTTTTTTTAGGGGTCATCAGCCATGAAGAAGCTCGTCCCTACGCCACGAAGTTTTTAAAAGATTATCAATTCGACCGGTTGGATCCCAATACACACCATCAAAAAACAGCACTTACCGCCATTGCTTTAGGGGGATTGACCGGAAAGGGCTGGCGGAAAAGCGATTTTACCGGTGGTGGGTGGCTCCCTGCGCCCTATACCGATTCGGTGTTCCCTGCTTTTGGAGAAGAATTCGGATTCGTTGGCTTGGTCGTTTTACTTGTCCTTTTTTATTCCTTGATCTACTTCAGTTTCCAAGTAGCCGCTGTAGCGGGCGACCATTTTGGACGTTTACTTTCAGCCGGCATAACGGTATACTTGGCAATGCATATTTTGGTAAACATCGGTATGATGACCGGCCTATTGCCAATCACAGGAGTACCTCTGGTTTTAGTAACCTATGGAGGATCTTCTATATTGTCTACAATGACGGCACTTGGAATTTTACAAAGCATCTATAGCCGGAGGTTTATGTTTTGATGTTCAAGCATGATTTTCTTTTTCAGCCAAGCCGATGGGTCGGCGAAGGCAAAATTACTTTTAGCACTTCTCCGGACCATTTGCGGTTCTATACTCGATGGATCATCGAAGAAGGAACCTCTTCCTTTTCACAATGTGTTCAAAGTGTAGAAATTCAGGGAGGAGTCCAAAGTTTGCAAAACCTGTTTTTTACAAGCAATGTTACATTGACCTCTTTCGAAATCGAAATAAACAATGAATTGGTAGGCAAAGTCAATGGCAAAGGTGTCATTGATGACAAAACCATTGCCTGGGAATTTCGAGGCGGCCCTTTAGAAGGATTTGAAGTGTACGAATTACAGGAAAATGGAGATTATATGGTACATGCTGAATATTCCTCGGCAGATCAATTTAGGACAATTATTGACGGACGTATTTGGAAAAAATCATGAGAAAATTAATTACTTATCTTACAGCTTTGTTAGTCTTTATCTTATTAGGAGGATGCAGTTTGAAGTTTGCTCCGGTGATGACCGAGGAGAAATTCGAAGCTGTTCCTCTAGGAATGGATATCAACGATCTAGAAGCCGAATATGGGATGCCCTTCGATCGGTGTGTCGTCGATATGGAGACAGAGGAGTACCGTTACATCCAAAAGGTAGAGGTCTCTCCGGGATGTACCCAGCAAGTTGACTATGTTTTCAAAGTAGAACTAGGCAAAATCACCGATAAAAAAGCCCACCACCACAAAGGGCCTATCTCCTTGCGATATGAATGAAGAGCTCCTCATAGCGTGATGGTTGCCAAATGAATTATACCTCGCGGTCTAAAATAAACTACCACAGAGCCCACAGAGAACACAGAGGGAGGTTTATATTTTCATTCGGCGAATACCTTCTACCAATCGTTTTACATTAAAATTGATAAGCAATCCTCGAGCGCAAGTTCCATAGAGCCTTAAATAGGATAGTAGTTGCGCTTCGTGTATTGGAGCTATTGCATTCACAGATTTAATTTCTATAATTACCTGATCCTCTACAACCAAATCAAGACGATAGCCACAGTCAAGCATAACATCTTTATAAAAAATAGGTAGGGGCTTTTGCGCTTCAACCTTCAACCTTCGGAGTCTTAGTTCATAAACAAGACAGGCCTCATATGCCGATTCAAGCAGACCCGGCCCCAACGTACGATGTACATCAATAGCGGCTCCAATAATATTACCTGTTAAAGGATCAGCTTCATGGTTATCGATTTTTTCAGACACGTCCGGATGAACTAAATAATCCATAAGACCCCCTCTGTGTTCTCTGTGGGCTCTGTGGTGGTTTTTAAGGTTTTAGCTACAGGGATATGTCAAGCTCACGCGAATTCGGGATTCTCGTAGCTGTCAGGATCGATTGCCTCATCATCGGACAACGTACGTATGGGCATTGGCAAGGAGCCTTGGATAGGAGAACCAAAAGATAAAGCAGCAGGTACCCAGAGCTTTTTTAACAACCTTGTGAAAAAACGGGAATTGCTGTTCTTTTCTCCCTTTTGTATCGCCACTGGGAGCATGGGATAATGCGTCTCTTCTAACAAAACTCTAAAAGAATAGGAATGTTTAAGTTTTTCAATCTCCTCGCAAATATCATCATTGCGAACGAAAATACAAACCGAAATACCCTTTTCCAATGTGCTGCGGATAGCATTTAAACACACCTGACTTTTTTCCAAAGGTTCGATGGCGGGGATCAAGACGACTCGCAATAACCGATACATTCTCTTCATCCATTTCGAATGATCTTGTTCTTGTTCGATTAAAAAGCGCATCCTGCGCCTTTGTGCACCGAGCATCAACAACATATCGTTCCATGCAGTATGCGAACAGACATAAATGACCGGCGAGGAGGGGATGTTTTCCAATCCGGTATAGGTAGTTTGAAAATGCAGTCTCGATAAAATCGAGCCCACAAAGCGGGTCAAATAATCAAAGAATTGATAGCCTACCAGAATTGTAATTCCCAACGTTATGGTTCCTACAATGGTGAAGCCCTTATCGGCTTTGAATCCCAGCATTTCGATCAGATACAGCATGCCGGAAGCGCAAAGTACGCCGAAAAAACTTAAAAAATTTGTGGCAGCCACAACCTGGCCGCGGTTTTTCTTCGGCGTCACCACCTGGATGTAGGAATCCAAAGGAATCTCATACATTCCTCCAAACATTCCCAAAAGTGTGACAAGCGGAATCACGGCAAACAATTGATCGGAAAAAAGATCGAGAAGATAGCAAGACACAACAACGCCAACTCCGGCCACCGGAACGATTCCCAATTCAACATACTTTCCGGAAATTTTCCCGGCAATAATTGCCCCGGATCCGATACCTACTGCAGTCAATAGAAACAAATACCCCCCCTGCACGTCAGTCAAATGGAGCGACTGAACGGAAAAAGGGATCATATTCAATTGAACAAATGCACCTAAAAAAAGAAAGAATGCAGAACCAAAGACCGCCATCAACACGGAAGGGAGAGTGCTGGTGAATTTCAATGTACTATAGATTTCCCTCACGAAGAAAATATTGAATCTCTGTAATGAACCGGATGGCGGAGTGTATTCAATGCAAAAGCTGGTCACGAGCCCAACTAAGGCAACCAAAGTACACATCATTGCTGCCAAGATAAAATGACGGCCTGAAACGTCCAATATAAACGAAGCTAGAAATGTCCCTAATATGATGGCTAAAAATGTAAACGAAGTCATTAAGCCATTGGCTTTTGAAATCTTATCCGAAGAAACCAATTCCGGGACAATGCCATATTTCGATGGGCCAAAAATTGCACTTTGCGTAGCCAAAAGGAAGAGCACCAAATAAGAACCGAAGATGCTTTCGAAATGGAAAAACACAACACCCAGGGTCATGGTGATCAATTCGAGGATTTTGGTGAGAACGATGATGTTGCGTTTGCTAAAACGATCCGCAAGCACTCCTGAAGAAGCCGAGAACAAAAGGAACGGGAGCACAAAAACAGCCCCTGTGGTAGCCAAAATAAAATGGCTGTTTTCTATCCCTTCTAAAGTAATAAAAAAATAAACGATCAGCAGCTTATAGATGTTGTCATTCAATGCCCCAAGAAATTGGGTGACATTCAGATAGGTAAAAGATGAGATTTTTCGGACAAGTGTGATCATCATCTTAAACAAGCCAAAACCATTAAATTTTTCCTTTGTTCTTCTTCAACACACTAGGACTCAGTGCAAGTATGACGTCAAAGAGAATTAGAGGCAAGAGGATTTTTTTGGGTATTGGTAAGAAAATAAACAGACAGATATTTAACCTGAATTGTTTTATAAATAGCACGAAAGTAAACAGGTCGTTTTAATTATACTTCTATAAATTATATATTCAAAATAAAACTCCACTTTTTATTTGTATTAAAATTTTAAATATTTCAATTGTGTGGAATAAGAAAACGTAGTAAACCTGCATTGCCAGACTGCCTGCAGCCAAATCCACCTGAATGATGTCTAGTACAATGTACTAGGATCCCGAAATATCTTCCGGATCATCAAAGCCATGAGGCAAATTTCGCCAAAGCTCCTTCCTGGTGATCATGTTTTTCCGATTTTCTTGGATTTCTTCAAACAGACGCAACACATCGACCCCGATTTCTATATGCTCTTTAGCCAGTTCTTCCATGATAAAACGGGAGCTCCATTTTGTCTTGACCCCCTTCTTTGAAAGAGGACGGTCCGAAACAAAGAACAGGGCCCCAAGAGACATTCGATAGTAACGGGCAGCCGCGAAAAGCGTGGCGCTTTCCATTTCAATAACATGGGCATCTGCAACTTTGAGATTTTCCTTGAACTCTTCGCTAAATTCCCAAAATCGTTTGTTCGTGGTATAAGCCACCCCAAGATGATACTCCAATCCTTTCTGATCTAAAACTTGGCTGACAGCACGTTGCACAAGAAAATTTCCCAAAGCAGGAACTTCAGGAGGATAATAGTAATTCGATGTCCCTTCCGCCCTAATAGAACAAATAGGCACGACATAGTCACCGACAACATAGTAGTGCCGGAGAGCGCCGCACATTCCCAGAAACAATATGCATTTTGTCGGCAAACAGTTCAAAAGGTCCATGATCAAGGCTGCTGCAGGCGAGCCAAGCCCGAAATTAATAAAGCTGATGCCTGCAGAAGGACTGTGGACAACCTGAAACATTCCCCCATCGCATTGGATAGCATCGTTTTTGAAATGGTCGGCAAAAATTGTGAGGTATTTTCGAAAATTCGTCAGCAGTATATAAGGCTGAAAGTCTTTGATTTCAGAGCCTGTATATCTTTCTAGACAGTCTCTAATGATCTTATCCCGCTCTTTGCTCAAAGTCTCTTTACGCATGTTTGATATTCCTTGTTCTAGTAAGACTTGTCAAGATAGTCTTTTAGCTATCCTAGTTCTAATGTGGCTGTTGTATAAATCCCATCTTCCTCTACATGAAAGCCTTGGTTTTTGCAGATTTTTATCATCCCATGGTTTTCTGATAAGATTTTTGCTTTTATGGTTCCAATCTTTTCTTGCTTTGCAATTTCAATCAGCTGCTTAACAATCAATGTTCCAAGTCCTTGACCATGAAAAGGATCGGCAATTAATAACTTAAGGTCTGCATAAACCGTCCCGGGGACTTTGGAAAGACGTCCCATCCCCATTATGGGTGATTCCGGTTCTTTTTCTTGTGCGATAATCGCTATTTCGCGATCAAAATCATTGAAGCAGATCCTGATCAGGCGTTCATGGGCAGCCCTGTCACTGAGCTTCATGAATTCAAAATAGCGCTGCCTGACTGAATGTTCAGATAGCATATGATGGAATTTTATGACGAGTGGTTCGTCGTAAGGGTGAATAGGCCTGAGAATAATTTCCTTTCCATTTTTCAAGTGTGCTTCCGCTAAATAATCAATGGGGTAGGGGCGGATGGCCAATTTCGGAAGACTATCTTCTGAGCGGGACCAATCATGCAGAACAATCCTTGCATCAAGGGCCACTATTTCATTTGATGAAGCTAACATTGGGTTGATATCGCATTCTTTAATGCGCCGATTTTGCACAATCAAAAGCGAAAACTTGACCAAGAGTTCTTCCAAATAGTGCAGGTCGATGGCTTTTTTTCCTCTAAAGCCCTTCAGTGCTTCATAGATTTTTGTCTTTTCGATTATCTTCCTAGCCAGATTCATCGTGAGGGGAGGAAAGCCCAGCACGGTATCACGATAGATTTCAACAAATATTCCGCCAGACCCAAACAAGAGGACCGGTCCGAATTGCGGATCCACACTGCTTCCCAAGATCAATTCATACCCGCCCTGCTTGACCATCCTCTGCACTGTCACACCTTGAAAACTCTCAGCCCCGAAGCTTTGAGTTACGCTGGTTTGAATGTTCTTAAAGGCAAGCACGACATCCTCCGGAGTGTGAAGGTTCAACTGGACTCCATTCACTTCGGTCTTATGCGTAATGGTTTCGGAGTGTAGTTTGACTACCACAGGATAGCCAATCTTATTGGCTTGCTCGACAGCTTCTTCAGGACTATGGGCCTTTAGGGTTTCTGCCACAGGAATCCCGTAAAGTTTCAATAAGTTTTTTGATTCAAACTCTGTAAGCAGCGTTCTTTCCTGTTTTTCCAATGTAGAAAATATTTCCTCGACTCCGGAAGGAGGCGGTGAAATTTCATAATTCTGTTTCACCTGGACAGAACCAAGCTCATGCAGGGTTTGCAAACTCTTGGTATAATTCCACATCATCGCAAAACTCTTGGCCGCGGAATCAGGATAGGGAAAAATAGGTATATGGGACTGATAGAGAATTTCTCTGCCTTTTTGAACAAAAGAACCTCCCATCCAACTGGCTAAAATAGGCTTTCCCTTGTTGTAAGCCCTCAAACACTCAGCAGTTTCAACGGGCCCGGTAATATCTTGAGGTGCCAATATGACAAGGATGCCATCATTCCCCGGGTCATCGGAAATTACCTCTAGGGTTTTTTCATATGTCTCCGGGGTCGCATCACCTAGAATATCCACTGGATTGGAATGGCTCCAGGCAGGCGGTAAAAATGCGTTCAGCTTATCTATCGTTTCAGGATGCAAAGCAGCGATCTCAGCGCCATATTCCACTGCAGCATCCGTCGCTAAAACAGCCGGCCCTCCGGCATTCGTTATGATCGCTAAACGAGGCCCTTTGGGCCGAGGCTGCCTATCCAACACCGAAGCGATATCGAACAATTCCCCTATGGTATTGACTCGCAGCACTCCTACCCGTTCCATAGCAGCTTCGAAGATCTCATCGCTGCCGGTCATTGATCCCGTATGGGAGGCAGCGGCCTTGGCAGCTTCCGGACTTCTGCCGGGCTTGATGACGATGATGGGTTTTTCCAAAGCAATTTCTCTGGCAGCACTTAGGAAGGCGCGGGTATCGCCAATGGTTTCCATATAAATCAATATGCTGTTCGTCTCGGGGTCTGACCCCAAGTAATTGATGAGGTCTCCCCAGTTGATATCCGCCATCGAGCCGACCGAAACAAAGGCACTGAATCCGACATTTTCCTGCAAGCTCCAATCCAGGACGGCTGTACACATAGCCCCGGATTGACTGATAAAACCAATATGTCCCGGTTTCGCCATGCCCTTGGCAAAGGTGGCATTCAGCCCATATACAGGATTCATAACTCCGAGACAATTAGGGCCGATGATCCGCAGGTTTCCTTTATTTGCAATCTCAAGAATCTGCCTTTCAAGCTCTAATCCTTTTTCTCCAAGCTCTTTAAAACCCGCTGAAATAATAATGGCAGCTTTGATCTTTGCATCTATGCATTCTTGAACAACCCCAGGTACAGTATGAGCTGGTGTCACAATGACGGCAAGGTCGATTGGAGCTGGGATGCTGGCGGGGTCCGGATAACACTTATGGCCCAGTACTTGTGATCGCTTCGGATTGACAGGGTAAATGGTCCCTGGAAATGCACCGGAAAGAAGATTCAACATGATTGTGCGTCCGACGCTTCCAATAGTATCTTTTGCACCGATGACAGCCACATTTTTTGGTAGGAAGATCGCATCTAACGGCTGAGGATAGCGTGCAATATAATTTTGCGAAGGGTCTGTATAATTCGGCAGAATGACATCAGACAAGGTAAACCTCCCCGGGATCTAAATCCTCACTTATCTGCATTCTATTCTTTCTCGAATTTACGTACAGAAGTCTTGTCTTTCAGCCCGAAAATAACAATAGACCGGATCCAGGGAAAATCTATATCTCGCGCAGTCTAATTAGTCATTTATTTCTTGTAGATCAACCATTTGTAAATAAACGAGGCTTCGATCTGTCTCTCCCCGAACATGTGCTCCTGCAAGAGCGAAAGTGTCTTCACCATAAATATTTACCATGAGGTGTCCCACTATATTTTTTGTAGAATCCGGCTGCTGGGAATAAATGGTTGCGAAAAAGGTACCGTCAAATTCCTTGGGAGATGACTCAACCAAATAATCGCCCATAACCCCTTCTAATGAACCGGTTTGAGGAGATACTTTCAAAAAGAAATATTCACTTTCGTCAGCAATAAAACAGCCTTCAAAAAAAAGAGCCTGTTCAGCTTTAAGCTTTTCAAGAACATCTTGGGATAATGATTTGCCCAAAACGAGTTGACCTTTGTTTAAGCCCCAACCTCTTTGAAAACTGAAAGTACCAAATCCTACTTCGCCTGAAGTTTTAAAATCAAAACCTGGGAATTTTTCAGATGGAATGTAGGATTTTAATGTATATTCAGAACATTGCCAAAACGAACTTGATGCATAAATGGCATAAACCGAAAAGTCGTTGAGGGAATGGAAATGGGTCATTTTATTGTTAAACTCATCAGGAGAAAAAATAAAACTTCCATTCTCAATAATGAAATCCTTTTTTTCTAAATCAGAAGTTATAGCAGTATAATTTTCTGCTGATGCATAGCTACATAGAAGACATTGCATAGAAACAAATAAAATACATAAATAATTCATGTAATTACCTTTTTGGTTAAATTTGATAAACTCAAATACTCAAAATATCATAGTTTAATAATTAAAGTATATTAAAGCATCTTATTGTTAAAAAACCTTGACTGGATTCAAGTGGAATATGAAAAATGCAGCTAGACCGCGCTAGGTATAGACCGTACGTCCTTAAAAAGTCATGGCGAAGGAAATAAGGTAGCAAGGCCGTCCCGGCCTTGAATCCAGATCGGGACTATCTGGTTGTTAATAGTCAAGGCCGGGACGGCCTTGCTACCTTATGTCTGCAGCCATACCTTTTTGAGGACATGCTATAGACCCACGAAGTGGGTCCGGAATGATTATAGTTCAAATTCGTTTTGATGAAACGCTTTAATAGATTATTCTCAAAGCAATGTTCAGCTCCACCTCGCGCGGCCAAAAAGATGACATTTTGACCCCTCGAGGCATAATCTAGGATAATTTATTCAATTTTGGCAAAACGTATGACCATGAGCTTTATCCCGTCAAAAATCAAAATGGTGCTCTTTGAAGAAACCCACCTGACTATTGGCAAAGTTCTACAGGCAGCTCCAAATCCAAAAGCAAAAATTCCTGCTTTGGCCGTCGATATAACCTTTGGAGCATCCTTAGATGCTGAACACGCTCTTCTTTATAATAAGAAAGCTTATTTTAGTTCGGCACAAATCTGCATCCATCACACAGCAGAAGAACTCGTTGATAAACAAATAATGTGCGCGGTTAATTTTCCTAGAAAACAAATCGGCAATAAAATGTCCGATTGCTTAATCACAGGCGCACAGAAGGCAGATGGCAGTCATGATGAGAAGCGATTGACAACTGTTTATATGCGACCATCTTGGATGGTCGATTCAGGTTCGCGTGTCGGAATTTTAGGTCAGGACCAAATGCTCGAAAGAAATGAAAGAAAGCTTGTCTGGGAAAATTTTCTGCGCTTAGATCTCCGTATCGTGACAGTCCAGGATATCTTATCTTCACATCGATTTTCAAAAGAACTCCATCGAATTGTCTTTAAAATCAATGCTGGCCTTTTAGGGACTATGAATTGTGTCGCTCTACTGCACACAGAAAACCTTTTAGATAGTATGATCGGGAAACAACTAATGGTGTTGGCCAATCTATGCCCTGATGATTTAAAACAACATTTTGATAGTGAAGATGAAGGTGCTGTGTTATGCACGATTGGAGGTAAAGCTTTCATTGAACCGGCAAAAAATGTCGAAAACGGGTTTAAGGTTGCATAAATCATTAAAAATCAATACTATATAACGGTCGTTTGTTGGATGATTACCCATAAATGGATAATTACCCATAACATGCTTTAATCTTTGCTAATCCATGTTTCTGTAGGAGAATTATTGATGACACCCGGTTCCTTTTCACAGTTGGATAGGATCTCTTTTCGACTAGTCGATTTTAGCTCTATGGAAAATGAGGATATCAGAACCATCCAAACTCAGATACCACACGAAGCAAAATACCTATGCTTGACAAAACAAGTATATGCGTTGGCTATTACGAATTTGATGGAGGGAAAAAAACCTCTTTTTCCATATCCAGTCGCTTTCCAAAAAGGTTGCGTTTTTGCTTTCTTGCATACAGACCAGCAGTTCACAATAAATGAAAGACTCCAACTTGGAAATCACAAGGATAAACTCCATGTCACATGGAAGGATTTGTCCGTGGTAGATTTTCGGGTAGGAACTGTTACTAAGACTCGCTTTGTTAATCCTCATATTGACAATCGTATAAACCTGGAAATGTGCGTGGACTTCGGTAAGGAAAATAATCAATTAATCCTGGCGGACACGTCTCCGGCACTGAGTTTAGTAGGCAAACAAATTGCGGCAATCACCCCCCTGAACAGTGGATGTCAATACGTCGTCTCCTATCTCGATAATAAAGGCCACAATGTCCCTTTTTCATTAAACACACATGTCCCTAATGGCACCAAATGGCTTTCGCATCCGATGCTTTGTAAACTTTAGCTTAAAAAGTCACGGCAAAAAAGCTAGCCGGATCTTCACGATCCCGCTGTTATACCTCGCGCTAATTACAAGTGTGTCACACCCCACAATTTAACTATTTTTCTATGAACCATCAAGAATCCATAATACACTGAATTAGTTTGACTTTTTTAAATACTACGAAGTAAACTCTATTCAATTTATAAAATATACACACAACAATATATAAAATGCCTGCTTTTACAATAATACAGAATCTGTATGAAATCCCCGCAAATTTGGTTGAGGCGAAAAAATTTAATCACCGTGATCAATTTGTTTATAAAAATGATCGCAGATATAAATTGGTATCAAAAAAAGAGAGTCCCTATTCCTGTATGGAACGTACCGCTCGCTGTTGTCTCGGACTGTTGGCGATCATTGTTACGCTGGGATTTGCTCTTTGTTCTGTCAAAATACAACATCTTTTTACCGCACAAAAAAAACATATTCGTTATGCCATTCTAGAATCGGAACATCAATCAAATCTTCCTATCTCCATTCATCAGCACTTAAATAATCACCTCAATGATGATGTGGAGAAAGATAAACTGCCGCTGAATCAAGTTTTATGTGCCGAAGAGCCTGATCAAAGCAAAAAACCGGAACATCCCCTACCTTCGGAGCCTATTCCAGCTCTCATGGATTTAACCACGCCTGTCGAAGGAACAATATTCGCAATCGGAAAAGTCCTAACAAAACAAGAAGCGGAGAAGCAACTCGATACTGGCAACAAAGAATTTTATTGCGAAGAACTTGTTTTGGGGAATTTAGGAAATGGCCAATTTCAATTCCTAAAGCTCTTGCAGGTATTCGATGGGGAATTCGTTATGGTAAGCGATGGCAATAATCTGTTATACAAGCACGCAGCGGACATCTACAAACTTCGCAATCATGCAGTGTCACAACCTGAAGAAATTGCTATTGGGGAAAGACCAAGTCCTTACATGCTGGCCCATGCCAAGAAAGTTTCTCCTGATGATCCGCTTTTACCGGTAGGCGCCCTAGCATTAGTTCATAGGAGCGGCCCTCCTCCCTTTTATCAAATTGTAAAGATCACAGACGTCAATGCTAATAATGAAATAGTGTTCGACTTCGGCACAGACCAATATATAAAAAAACACAAAACAGGATTTTTGCGCATTTGCACCCCTTTTATCATCAAAGAACTTTCTGTAGAACCTGTTATGGAGTTAACACCGGAAGAGATACAGGCAAAAGATTTGAATGGGGAAGCTGCGCGATCAATCCAGATGAGAAGTTTTTTGAGCAACTTTCCCAATTATCAATTCGGTCAAATCGTCATTGATGGGAAGCATTATGTTCCCCTCACCGGGAATGTTCCCCATATTTCTACTAAGCCTGTTATCTCATGCGGGTCCACTATCAATAGAGAACTTACAGTCTTAGATCCGGAAAATTCGGCTTTATTAAACAAACACTATAAGCATATAAACAAACTGCTTTGTCGTTTGAAAAGAGAAACTAAAAATGGATTCACCGAAAAAATGGTTGTAGATCTGGTAAGTTCCTATACGAATCAGATCATATTCCCACGAAATTCAAATTCAATTCAAAACGTCGAAAATATTATTACAAATTGGACAGGCAAAACCATTGCCTTCAGCAATGGTATCTCAGAAAGGCAGATACCCGTGATACCAATTGATGAATTCATAAAAAAGAAAATCGGCGTATGCCGTCACCATGCTCTAGTTGTTTGCTATATCTTAGATCGCTTAACTAAGGAATCTGAACAAGACCGTTTCATCTACGGGATTGTTCAGCATATGCGGGATAACTTACCAAAAACTGAGAGACATCCCGAAGGCGCTCATATATGGGCAACCTTCATGAGTGCAAAAGGAAATAGATGGCATATTGATACATTCTGGAACAGGATCGTCGATTTCAATGTCCCTCAAGAAAAAGAAGTCCTCAAACAATTATATGGCGCAGGTCCTATTGAAAATCAAATCAGACGCACACATGAAGCGCATAAGATTGCTTTAGGTGATTCTAAGCGCTGATCCTCTTAATCAATGATGGCCGTCTTAATGTTTTTTGGATCCACGCGTTTACTCAGCCAAATAAATGGGATCATGACCAAAAAGCAAAAACCTCCGAGCCAAAAAACATCATTTAACGAGAGAATTGAGGCTTGCGAGGTCACCATTGTATTGATGATCGCATCTGACTCAGGACTATACAAACCCTTCGCTTGAAGTTGGGCATAAATCGCCGTAGCTGGCTCTCTGCTAAAATTCACCGATTCGACCAGACGGGCATGATGAAAAATTTCTCGTCTTTCCCACAAAGTCACAAAGATGGCGGGTCCGAATCCTCCGCCGATCATCATCCGTACGAAATTGAAAATTCCTGAAGCACTTGTCAGTGATTCTTCGGGAATACCGGACATAGCGATAGCGATGAGAGGAATAAAGTAAAATGCCAAGGCCAATCCTAAAAAAAGCCGGCTCATCATAAGCAAATATAGGCTCACTGATGTTGTGAAACTTCCCATCCAAAAAAAAGAAATTCCATATAAGAAAAAACTCAGAGAAGTGAATAAGCGAGGATCCCATTTATTCACCCCTTTTCCCACTGTTGTTGCAAGCAGGAGAGGGAAAATCCCAATTGTCATGAGGGTAACGCCCGCCCAATAGGGCGTATATCCTTCTCTTGTTTGAAGCCATAAAGGGGATAGCACCATGCATCCGATGAATAACATCCATCCTACTGCGCAGGCGAGCGTGCCGATGACAAAATTCCTTCGGGTGAAATGCGTAAAATCCACAACCGGATGTGGAGTGTAGATATCCCAGACCGTAAAAAAAAGAAGACCGAAAAAAGCAACCAACGCGAGAATGATAATTGTTTGCGAGTTAAACCAATCGAGTTCCTGTCCTTTGTCCAAGGTTATTTGGAGGGCGCCTACACCGATGATCAATAGGATAAAACCGACGATATCGATTGGCTCTTTGCGTGTCTGAGAAGGGGAATCTTTCAAGACACTCCAGGTAAGGTAGCTCGATAAAATCCCAATAGGAACGTTGATATAGAAAATCCAAGACCATCCATGGCTTTCGGTAATCCAGCCCCCTAAAACGGGACCTAAAATTGGTGCTACAATGACTACAATTCCCCAAAAAGCTAAAGCCAGGCTCGATTTTTCAGGGGGGTAATTTTGTAAAAGGAGGCTTTGCGATAAAGGGATCATCGTACCAGCTACCGCACCTTGCATAATACGACTAGCGATCAGCATGGGTAAGGACCAGGAAAGGCCGCACGTCCACGAAAAGAACGAAAACAACACTGTTGAAACTACGAATACTCGGACGTCTCCATATCTTTTTCCCAGCCAACCGGTCATCGGAAGCACTATGGCATTGCTGACTGCATAGGAAGTGATTACCCAAGTTCCTTGAGATGTGGCCACAGCCAGATCCCCTGCAATATTAGGTATAGCGACATTGGCAATCGAGGCATCGAGGATTTCAATGAAGGTTCCAAGGCCCAGGCCTATGGTCATAATGATCAAAGGAGCCCCTTCAAGATATTTACGTTTCATAAAGGGTGATCCGATGCATGCACGGAAAGGGAATTTTGTCGAATAATGTCTTCAATAAGTTGATCAACTTCTTCCATTGGGATTTCAAATATAGGGGTTTTGGTCACTTGCTGCTGTGAAGGTACATTCATTAAAACCGGTCCGCTTTGATCACTGATATCGATAGTCACAGATGCCGAAAGCCCTATGAGCAAGGGAAAGTCTTTTAGGGGAGAGGGATCAAGAGTGATTCTGACCGGGACACGCTGTACAATCTTGATCCAGTTCCCTGTTGCATTCTGCGCCGGAAGCAATGCAAATACACTTCCTGTTCCAGCTTGAATGCCTTGCACTTTTCCTTGAAAGATGACTTTATTCGCATAGAGATCTGTCTGGATAGTGGCTGTTTGATTAATTCTGATATTTTTGAGCTGGTCTTCTTTGAAATTCGCATCAATCCAAACATTTCGCAAAGGAATCACCTGCATCATGATCTTGGCAGGATTGGCGGTTTCACCCACTTGTACGCTACGTTTGGCAACAAGACCTGTGATTGGGGAACGTATACGGCATCGTTTCAGATTGAGATAAGCGTTCCGCAAATTTTCTTTGGCGCCCATAATTTGGGGATGCTCGCGTAAGGAGGTATTTCCTAGAAGGGCTAAAGTGCCTTCTAACTCATGGAAAGTGATCATGTATTGATAAGTGGCAAAATCGAATTCCGCTTTTGCATGCTCCAATTCTTCCTTAGAAATAGCCCTTGAATCGATCAGACGTGTCCTATTAAAATAATCCTCTTTTGCGCGCTCAAGCAAGATTTTTTTGGCCGACAGGCCTGCCTGGAGCTGTCCCGCATGTTGCTTGAGGTTAACAACTTGTCTAACAGATGAAGCAAAAGCAGCTTTCTGAGCTTCGAAGGCTATCCTGTAGTCGGTAGGATCCAGCTCGACGAGTAATTGCCCCTCTTCGACAAAATCATTGTCCTCGCAATAGTAAGAAACCACTGTACCCATAATTTTTGGAGAAATGCCGACCATATCACCACCCACATAGGCATTTTGGGTATATTCATAACCGGTGAGGTACATCCACCAATATGCGAAGAAAAGCAATCCGGCAACAATACTGACAAGAATGATGCGCACCAATAAATTATTCCGCTTCTTGATATTGTTGCTAGGTGGCTCCATAGGCTCATTTTCGTTCACGAATTACTCCTTTACATCAAAGCTGTTCGACATCATAACCGCCGCCAAGGGATTTGACCAGTGCTAAAAAAGAAAATATTTGGTGCCCTTTTGCTTGAATGGCCGCATCGCGTGCCTCCAACCAATCTTTCTCCAATTGGAGAATTTCAATTTCCGAGGAGATATTATGTTCTAATTTTTTTTGGGCCAGTATTGTGAGCTCATAAGCAATGTCTTGAAAAGCTTTCGTTTCTGTCCATATTTCAGCTGTAGTGCGCACAGCAGTGATGCCATCGAGAACTTCTTGCACGGCGCGGTCTACAAGTTGTTCATATTGATCGACCGCGAGGGCATACTCGAATTCACTTTCCTTCAATATCGCTGTCAACAATCCCCCTTGAAAGATGGGAAGCTGTAGAGCCGGTCCCCATAACATTGAGCGGCTCGGATCTTTTAACAGCTCACTGAGATGAATGGTCTGAAAACCAAACAGTCCAAGCAAGTCGATGTTTGGATAGAAATTTGTGCGGGCAACATGAATGCGATGCGAGGCTGCCTGTATGCGCCATAACTGTGCAATGATCTCAGGCCTATGCCCGATCAGGTCCAAAGGAAGTTCCGGAGGAAGTGCAAAAGGTGAAGTGCCCATATCATCGAGGTCCACAGGCAAAACTTCTTCTTGGAAATCACCGGAAAGCAAAGTCCGTAAACTGTTGAGAGAGGCTGAAGCTCCTTGCTGCAGTGAAAACAATAATTGTTTTTTTTGGCTAAGGGCTTGTTGGGCCCGTTGAATAGAGAAATCGGAATCGAGGCCGTTGTCCATTCGCGCCATTGAAAGGGCGAGGAATCGTTCTCGATTCCGAACGGCTTGCTGGGCAAGTGTCAAGCGATTCAGACTGACTTGATGTTGATAATAGGCTTCCGCCACTTTAATGGTAATCATAAGCTTAGCTACTGCAGACTCCGCAATAGTAGCTTGCATATCACCTAGAGAAGCTTTCAGGGCGCTCCGATTTTTTCCCCACCAATCGATAATAAAAGAAAAACTCAGAAATGTTTGCGTTTGCCTAAAAGAAAATGGAAAAAGAGTTGGCGGGATGTTCTCTAGCGGGCCTGTCTTACTCACTTTGGCCTTCAAGGAATCAGCTTCTAGAAATACCCATGGTAACAGCGGAGATCTTTGACCCTCTGCTAGCTGTTCGGCAATCAATACCTGGTCGATTGCCATTTTCAATGTCGGATTTTGATAGAGTGCAGTCTGGATGAATGTTTCAAGCTGGCAATCATGCAGCAAACGCCACCATTTTTTTGACACCCAGGGACCATATTCGAAAGAGGGAGAGAGGAGGGCTTGATCTATTTCATTCTGTATGGCTGTTTCCGGGATTGAACTGGGAACTTGAGACTCCCTGGAACAAGCTGAGGTAAGAAAAAGATAGACAGCCAGTAAGTATTTCTTCATTTATGTATGCACCACCGTCTTTCGTTGTAAGGCAATAAGGCAACTTCGATAGTATATATATAAATTTTGAGAGGTTTTCTGGCTATCTTTATAAAAAACGGCGGGGTTCAAATTTAGGTAGCACTTTTTGTGAAAAGCAACTTATACCTCGCGCGGTTTAAAACTTGAAAGCGCGAAAGCTCCCGCGGTTGAACGATCGAAAGCGACCCCATATTACAATATTGAGTCTCTTTCGATCGATTCAACCCCGGGGCTTTGGCGTAGTTCAAATTTCAAGTTTTAGACCGCGCGAGGTATAGACTTCACATGGAAATGCAATGTAGCTAGCCCTACGCAGTAGGGCCTCATTTTGTAGCCCGTCAGCAAGGCTCGCGAGCGAAGCGGAGACGAGCTGCAGCTACGGGTAAAGCCATAAATACGAATTAACCCCGCACGCGGGGTTCTTCTTTTTATTCATTGGACGAAATTAAAACAATAGCCGAAAAGGGTACGCAAAAATACTCGAAGAAAATTTCATATGAACCGGCGGTAAATGTATAGAAATTATGTTAACTTAATACCATTGGGATTACTCTAGAGGTACTGCTACCGCAGTACAATAGCTTTTAGGAATGTCTTCCTAGGAGTAGTATCCTTAAAGAATCTATGAAAATCCCTTGAGATAAATAGAAAAAGAAGGCAAACTTTCACTACTGGCTGTATCATTAGTGCGACAGTATGTCCTTAAAAAGTTATAGCAAAAATCGATGTGTTCTCGTAGCTCAGTAGGATAGAGCGGTTGCCTCCTAAGCAACAGGTCGCGCGTTCGAATCGCGCCGAGGACGATCTTTTACTACGGTACTTTTGTCAGGATATTCTTATTCATATAGTCTTGGATGCCTTTCGCTATTCCCCACGCCAATTTCTTCACATAGTCAGGATTTTTAATCTTTTGCATCTCTCCAGCATTCGTCAAAAATCCGCCTTCTATCAAAATTGCGGGCATTTTGGTATTCCGGATGACAGCAAAATTGCCATGCTTCACCCCTCTCGATTTGGCTTTCGTATTTGCAAGAATCTGAATCAAAGCATGCTGGGCAAGCGTTTTTGATTGGTTTGACCGTTGTTGGTCTTCCTCATTCTGATAGTAATATACTTCTACTCCATGAGCTTCCTCGCTGGGCGCAGAATTATAGTGTACACTGACAAATAAAACTGGTTTTTTTCCATTCGCAAGCTGCGCTCTTTTATCAAGGGAAATAAACACGTCTTCTGACCGCGTCAAAATGGCATGATAGCCTAATTGCTCAAGATAGCCCCTCAGTACTTTTGCTGTCGCCAAATTCAAATACTTTTCATGATACTTAGGCGGTGTCAATGAATGCGTTCCAAAGTCCTCGCCTCCATGCCCCGGATCAATGACAATGACCGGTTTTTTAAAAGGCTGAGGCATCATCACTTCAATAGGCGGAGGCTCTGGCTTAGGCCTCGGTCTATGTTTTGGTTTAGGTTCCGGCTTCCTAACAATAAAGGGGCCCGGTATATGCTGAGGATCATCCATGATCCCTTGTCGGGAATGTGAACAAGCCTCCAATTGTAGGGCCAGCAAGATCCAGAATACAAAAAATACGGATCTCAAAAATGTGGATTTCAAAATCGGCACTCCTACTTTAGAGCTAGTTGCTGGCAGACTTCTGCAGCAACTTTGCGGTCGTCGAATTCGATAGTCTTATGTGCAAAAATTTGGTAGGGTTCATGTCCCTTGCCTGCAATCAGAATAATATCATCCGGATTTGCCATTGAAATGGCTTTTTCAATGGCCGCCCTGCGGTCAAGATCCATAATATAGGAATCTTTTCTTTTAAATCCGGCTGCAATCTGTGCAGCGATGGCTTCGGGTGATTCCGAACGCGGATTATCTGAAGTAATGATCGTAAAATCGGCGTATTCTTCAGCCGCTTGACCCATCCGTGGGCGCTTAGATTGATCGCGTTCTCCTCCGCAGCCGAATACACAAAGAATGCGTCCTTTTTTAAATTCGCGCAGGCATTCGAAGACGTTGATGAGAGCATCATCACTATGGGCAAAATCGACATAGATCTTCAGATCCAGAGGATTTGCCACAGGTTCGAGCCTTCCTGGTACTTTGGGGGCCAGTTTCATCAAAGGTGCAATTTGTTCGATGTCAAATCCTTGCGTAAGGGCAACACTCATGGCTGCCAAGGAATTATAGACATTATACCGGCCGACCAGGGGGATCTGCACCTTGACTGTACGGTTTTGATAATGCGCAGTGAAACAAGATCCTTCTGAGTTTAATAGGATATCATCAGCATAGAGGTCTGCTTTGCTGGCAATACCATAGGTAAATACCGAAGCAGAACACCCTTCAAGAATTTTCTGATGCCAGGGGCTGTCTATATTTACTACAGCGGACTTTTTGTAGTTTTTTTTCTTTTTTTGATTCGAAGACAGCAGCCTGAACAGCATATTCTTCGCCTTGCAATAATCTTCCATTGTCCGATGATAGTCTAAATGGTCCAAAGTCAGGTTTGTGAAGACCGCGACGTCAAAATCAACATGGTCGACCCTCCCTTGATCAAGAGCATGGGAAGTAACCTCCATAACTGCAGACTGGCAATTTTGCTGCACCATTTCCCTAAGCATTTTCTGATTTGTGGTCACATCGGGGGTGGTTCGGGTGGCTTGATAGCGATGCTGCCCAAGAATGTATTCTATTGTGCCGATCAAACCGCATGGTCCTCTCAACACATCTAAAAGATGCTTAATGATAAACGATGTAGTCGTTTTTCCATTCGTTCCGGTAATCCCTACGGTGAACAGCTGAGATGAGGGGTGCTGGTAAAAATGAGCGGAAAGCAGGCCTTCCAATGAAGAGACATCCGGATGGATCAATTGGGCAATTTGCTTTAAACTGGGATCATAGATATCCGTTAAGACAGCCACAGCCCCGGCAGAAATCGCTTCGGGAATATACTTCGTTCCATCCTCCATGCGCCCTCTTCTGGCGACAAACAAATTCCCCGGTGCAACTAATTTCGAATTTGCACATACTCCAGTAATCTCGATTTCTTTGGACCCTTTGAATTGTTTCAGAGGAATTTCTTTTACAATTTTTTTTAGTTTCATAAATTTTATCAATGACCTCTTTAGATCTTCTCCGCACTTTTATTCCACTTTTCATACATTTCTTGCAACCTTCTCGTTTCAGGAATCCAGTCGGCTTTTTCAGGATCGTACCGCGGATCCCCTGGAGGATAACCATGAGGATCATCAGGGGTAATGCCTAGATATTCGAGAGTACGCCTTCCAATCTCGCGGAATACAGGGGCTGCACAAACTCCACCATGATGGTTCTTGCCTATTCCCGGAATAAAATGATATTCGGGTTCGTCCATTGTCACGACTAAGACAAAAACGGGATCGTCTGCCGGAGCAAAACCGACAAATGAGGAAGAATTGAGCCTTTCGTTATAAATACCTTTATCTATTTTGACGCCGGTCCCTGTTTTACCTGCTTCGGTATACCCCCAAATATCCGCCCGCTTCGCAGACCCCCCTGGCTTGGTTGTAAATTTCATTGCTTTGACAACAGTCTCTACATTTTTTGCAGGAAGGACCCGCGGAAAAGACTTCTCTCTTTCAGGGGAGGTGTTGTCTACAAAAACTTCTTCCTTGCCATCAGGATGGGTTTTGATAATTTTCCGCACTAATGTGGGTTTGACCAAATATCCGCCATTGGCAAATATACAGTAGAGGCGCGCGATCTGCAGGCTCGTCACCTGCATGTTGTGGCCAATCGCCAGCGAATAGGGAGTGGGGACCGACCATTCCAAGGTCCCGTTCGGGTGCTTTTTTCCAGGGGTGGGGAGTACCCCTGCACTTTCCGAAGGAAGCTCAACACCGGTTTTTTTCCCCAAGGCAAAAACTTCCTCTAAAATCCGGCGGTACCATTCATTGCCCATGTTCTCCACAATCTTTTCAACCAACCGAGCCATATAGATGTTGGAAGATTTCTGGAGACCCATATACATGTTCAAAAAAGGATGGACAACCCCATCCTTGAGGTTTTTCCGGCCTTTGCAATGGCCATCGGCCGTAGCAACCTTTTCTTCAGGGTCTAGTATAGGTGGCTTTCCTTGTTTCTTTCTCTCTTCATTGGCCAGCAAGCCAACCGCCAAAGTAATAGGCTTCATCACCGATCCAGGTTCATTCGCATCGGTGATAGCCTTGACTTTGGTATGCTCAATCATCTCCGGATCATTAAAATAAAACTGATATTCCGGAGGATGAAAAAAAGGGTATTGCGCCATGGCCAAAATTTCCCCTGTCCGCGGGTTCATCATGACAGCCCACCCGGATTTGGCCTTGCACTTTTTAACCCCGATTGCCAATTCCTCCTCGGCTATCGCTTGTATGTAGTGATTGATCGTGAGGTAGATGTCCGCACCATGCTCCGGCAGTGCAATAATCTCTCCGGTTTCAATTGCGTTCCTCGGGGAACGCATCAACCGCCGTTTACCTTGCTTTCCTTTCAACAAATTGTGGAATCGAAGTTCAAGGCCGCCCGTAGGAACAGCCTGCTGACTAGCTTCATCTTTATTATTTTGCACAGTATGCAACACTTGGCCTAGCAATTTTCCAAATGGATAAGAGCGCTGGTAATCACTCACAAAAAAAAGCGCATTCCTGGCAATTTTATGTTTCTTGGCATAGGGAAACCACCACTTTGTAATGGTATCGCGCGTGTCGCGGTCCAGCCACATGGCGAGCTTGCGGCTGCGCGATTTCCGGACAAAGTGCGCTTTAAAGTGAGATTGTTACATGGCCGTCAAGTCCAAAACGTTCAACAAAAATTTGGCCATAGGGGCCCTATGCTTGACAGGTATGGATTCAGGATCGATATAAAGATGAAATTTTTGGATATCACTAGTGAATTTTTGAGGTGTTTCAGGATTTCCCTTCTTTATACTGGTGTTCGAATAAAAAGTTCCCCGTTTGAAAGGCTCATTCACGACCAAAATATGCTGCCGGTTCGCTTCTTTAATCCATTTGTCTCCTTCAATGATCTGAATCCGGTAAAACTGAGCAATTAACAAAGAAAACAAAGCAAACAGGAACAAGCCAAGGGCCACAAGCAATTTGCGGTCCTTACTCTTTAGAGGTTTTCCCGGTTTTATGTTCATCCAATCAACCTGGATTAATCAGTAGGTGGTATCGAAGTAAGTTCTTGAATAATAATAATATCTTTCAAGAACGGATGTTTCAAGTGGCTGAATTCCGGTTTCCTAGCCAATTCCATCAAATGGATAGGGCTTTCAAACCTATCCACTTCATACTGTAAGCGGATGTTTTCTTCCTGAATGGCCTTGACTTCTTTGGAAAGCTGCGGGATCTGCAGGCGTAGTTCCGTTAGTTCGTTTTGCTTATTAATGGAGAGATACAAAGTCAATCCGACACAAAAAATACAGAATAAAAGTCGAAGGAACAACGCTTTTTGATTCGATCGCGTCATATTTTTTCTACGACCCTTAATTTCGCACTTCTCGATCTTGGGTTCATCTCTACTTCCTGCTCTGTAGGCATAATCGGCTTCCTTGTCAACAAACGCACACGGGGCTCTTTATCGATAAACATTCCAGCAACCCCCGAGGTATCTTCCTTATCGCTCGCTTCATAACGGAACCGATTTTTTACAATTCTGTCTTCCAGACTATGAAAGCTGATCACACACAGACGCCCTCCGGGCCGCAAACGTTCAATTGCAGCAGGGATCAGTTGTTCAAGAGCATCAAGTTCGCCATTTACACAGATTCTAAGACCTTGAAAAATCAACGTCAAGGGATTGATCCCTTTTTTGTTCCAAAAAAAATGAGGCCTTAAGATAGCAGCCAATTCCGTTGTGGTCTTGATCGGTTGCGAACCTCGTGCCACTACGATCGCCCTGGCGGCTTGCCTCCAGCGTTTTTCTTCCCCATATTCCCGGAACACCCATCCTAATTTTTCCTCCGTCCATGTATTCACAATTTCTTCAGCAGTAAGCGGAGCGCTAGGGTCCATCCGCATATCAAGCGGCCCTTCCTGAGAAAAACTAAAGCCTTTTTCAGGAATATCAAGCTGCATAGAAGAGACTCCAATATCGAACAGCATTCCATCCACCGCTTTGATGCCAAGCTTGTCCAAATGAACAGGAAGCTCCCTGAAATTTCCACGGATCAGTTTCGTTTTTTCAGACCAAGGCGCTAACCGATGCTTGGCAATTTCCAATGCTTGCGGATCTTGATCAATGCCGATCAAAAGATCAAGCTCAGGATTGGCAGCCAGAATCGCAGCCGAATGCCCGCCAGCTCCTAGAGTGCCATCGACAAAAACTTGCAATTTATGGTCGCTAAAAAACGAAAGAATTTCTGCGCTAAGAACAGAAATATGAGGGGGAGTCATGGTCTGGAATCCTTGTTCGGTAGGAGAATAAAAATATGACTTAAAGTTCTAAGGCTTAATGACTTAATTAGTATATAGCCTTGGACGAATACATGCAGCATTTCAATAGAAAAGTACAAGATTTTTGTCCAAGTCCCTAGTATATGCCATGAATATATATATGTCATCTCGTAAGTGTCTGGTCCGCATATTCCAATTTTTCAACCCAAGCTTCAGGTATAATCATTTACTCGAAAATAATTAAATTGATAAAATAAAGTTGTAGTATGATATAACATGTACATTATTAAAAATACTTTTTCATATTTGAGGATTTTATGACGACCATCGATAAGTTGGATATAAGCGTGTACAACCTATATGCTGTCCGCACGAAGATGATCGAACAAATCAACCAGCAATTACAACTGGATAAAGCCGCAAGCATTCCACCGCAAACCCAAATGGTTGATATTTACCCCAAGCTGACGGAAATAGATATCCTGCTGGGTATAGTTCCTCTGTTCACGCCTTGGGCTTATTTTTTTCCTCCGAAAAGGATTCGATTCCTGCGCCGCTCACCTTTTGCCTTCTATCGAGTAACTCCGACGCTTGGCTCGTTGAAGGAACAGCGGGAACAGGAAGCTGAATTGGAGGCCATGGAATGCCCAACGCCGGAAGCCCAGAAGGAAAAAGAAGTCATTTTGGGATGTTTTAAACAAATCGATAAGTTGAACGGATGGCTGGGCTTCATAGTCGGCCGCATAGGACAATTCTTGCAAGGATAAACATGGCAAAAATCAATTGGCAGAATGTCCTTGGATGGAATGAAGAACATCTCGAAGATCTGCGTTTCACAGGTTATGCCTACATACGGCAAGGAAAATATGATATTGCCAAATCTTTTTTCGAAGCTTTGACAGTTTTAGATCCAGAAAGTGCTTATGATGCCCAAACGTTGGGGGCCATTTATTTGCAGTTGAATGATCCTTCCAATGCCCTGAAATGCTTTGATAAAGCCCTAAAAATTGAAGGGGACCATGCCCCTACACTGCTGAATTTAGCGAAAGCCCTCTTCATGCTGGGAAAAAAGGATGAGGGGTTAAAGCTGGCCCATATTCTAAAAAATGAAAAAGACATCGGCATTGCCAACGTTGCTAAAGCATTAATTCTCGCCTACGATTAATAATAGCCGATCAGGGAGTACCGCGTCCGTCGGTGTGCAGCATATATCCGCCATCTTTTATCCTTCCATACAGATAAGTGCCATAAATTTTATGCGCCTCGTATCCATACTTTGCCAGATCGCGCTTTAGCGGATTGTGCAAAAAATGTTCCATAGGTCCATGGCCGCATTTAGGTAGTACAAAGTCTCGGTAGTAATCCACTTTTGCCACATGCGTGACATCTGACCAGCCAAAGGTCCTTGTCAGCGGGACAAAGTGAATGCCTTCCACTACTTCATCAACAGGCCCATTCCACCATGTGGCGTCATCGTTATGGTTATTGTAATCCAGTTTAACATGTTTGACATTCGGATTCGCCTCCAAAGTAGCTACAATGCCGTTAAGATCAAAGTCCTTGATGATCTCGAAATCATGTTGCTGAATAAATACATAGGGGGTTTTAACATATTGCATAGCTTCCTTGATGGCACCGGATAAATGCACCCACGCCGGACAAAAAACCAGCTTGGTTTTTGCAAAATAGGGATTTGTCCTGACAAGTTTAGCGACACATTTTTTGTATGTATTATAATCATGTTGCCGCGCTTCATAAGCAGGCTGCACCCCATCAAATACAATGATTTTTTTACATTTTTTTAATGCCGGGATCCTGGATAAACTTTTTTGACAGGAATATAAATGGGTCACTCTTGGGATGGAGGGTATCGGGTTTGTTGTGATGATGACGGTAATAAGTTTAGCGGTGGCATCGTCATCGTAAGTCTTGCCATTCCAAACCACAGGCGCAGATTGCAGTGGTAATGCCAAGCCTGCCAAGCAGGCAAATAAACAGATGAAGAGCACGAAACGGGTTTTCATCAATCCTCCTAAGAATTTCTGACAAGGAATTTTGGGCTGTGTTTATCACTAGGACAAGCATTAAGGGCATTATTGAGAGCTTTGCTAATTGCATCTCAGATCCGATCCGCCTAAAATTAAACGCAAAAGCGCAAAGAACGCAGAGGCGCAAAGGGTTAAACACACAGACATCTTCTTCTAAAATGTGAACTAGGCCAAATTTTGGACTACAATAGCAAAACTATCAAGAAGTGATTTTCTGGTCGAGAAATGAAATAATTTGAGATCGGGACGATCTAGCTACCTTCTATATAGTAGATGATGTGATCGCCACAAGCCCTACGTCCTCAAAAAGTTATGGCGAAAAACATAAGGGGGTAGCAAGGCCGTCCCGGCCTTGAATATGAACACCAGATAGAAACGATCTGGCTTACCTTCTGAAAAAACGCTTCAGCAGCCCGACCACTCTTTCCACATCGCCAATCTCCATATCAAAAAACAACGGCAGTGACAAAGCTTGCGAATAATATGCTTCAGTTTGCGGAAAATACTCAGCGATATCCCCGCACATTTTTTGATAATGAGGATGTCTGTACAATGGAATGTAATGGACCTGAGTTCCCACTTGATTTTCCTTCAAATACTTCACCAATGATTCTTTAGTCGTTTTGTAAGCGGAGAAATCTATCTGTACAACAAAAAGATGGAAGGCTGTATAGGAATCCTGCGAAGATGTGAACATTTTGAGATGGGGAAATCCCGCCAGTTTTTTCCGATAAGCTTCAACCAGGCTCCGTCTTTTTTCCACAAAACGGTCTAATTTGCTCAATTGGCTATTCCCTAAAGCAGCCTGGAATTCTGTGAAGTTATAGTTGCCGGTTACCTCATGGACTTCATATACCCAAGGAAGTGCGGGTGAAGACACGAATTGACTAGAGTCTCGTTCAATGCCATTATCGCGAAAGGAACGCAATCGCTTTTGCAGTTCTTGGTCATTGGTTAAGACCATTCCACCCTCTCCGGTAGTCATCGTCTTGGCCGGATGAAAGCTAAAAACCGTCATATGGCTCCATTCGCAAGAACCCACTTTAGGACCGCCATACGGATAAGAAGAACCAAGTGCATGAGAAGCATCTTCGATGACGATCGTATCCGGATTTTTAATCATAGTGTCCAAGCGCTTCATATCCACAGCAATCCCGCTAAAATGCACAGGCACGATCACTGGTTTTCCGCGTGTGGAAGGATAATCCAAATTTTCTTCGAGAATGGAAAGGTCAATATTTCCTGTTTGTCTATCGATATCAATAAACACGGGGGTTGCCCCTAGTTGAGTACCCGCTCCGGCTGTGATGACAAAAGTATTGGGGGTTGTAAGGATCCGGTCTGAAGGGCCGACATTAGCGGCATGGCAGGCAGCAATCAATGCCGTACTGCCTGAGTTAAACGCCACAGCGAACTTTGCCCCGCAATAGTTTGCGATCCCTTGTTCAAAAGTTTCAACTTCTTTGCCACGTGTAATTATGTCTGAAGACAAAGCCTTTGTCACAGCCGCAATATCAGATGCATCGATCGATTGGTGAGCATATGGGAGAAACGGAAGGGTCATAAACGTCGGTTCCTGTTTTTCTTTGGTAATAGTGTTCGATTCGTTATGAAAAGATTGTCCTAGAAGTTCGCAGTATAAATCAACTCAAATGGTACGTCCTTAAAAAGTCATGGCAAAAAAGGTAACCGGATCGTCCCGATCTTGTTTTAATATATTCAAGGCCGGGACGGACTTGCTACCTTCTCTGAAAGACCGTATTTTCATACGTTGAAAAGGCGCCCATGTTCGATGGATATCAAAGCTGTAATAATCGCTTGGCTCGTATACTCCTTTCGCGTAATCCTTCCACTCGTCATCAGTCCAACAGCCCCTTCCGCTTGACCAAGCTTGGGATTATCTGAAAAACCGCAATGCAAAAATGCCTGCGCAAAGTCCATTTGGTAAGCCAAAATTGCTTGCATTACCGCCGGCGGTACTTGAAATCCACATGAATGGCCGATGTGATAACGGCTTCCATCATAGATGACGCAAACACAGTTTTCGAGATAGAGCTGTTCAGCACCGGAGATGATCATAATGCCGCTTTCTATACCCACGGAGTAATCACAATTTCCATAAGCATTTATCGCCCGGTTCTTGGCTCCCTGAAGTGTTTCTTCAAAAGAAAGAGGTTGTTCAGAAACTCCCGAAGGCACAGCTTTGCCCTCGACAACTGAATCTGTAAAA